>Ga0207671_10002537_pt1 | contig 19435 bp, 14 predicted proteins | sample KBSC24metaG_FD_184352 | JGI IMG/M metagenome (GOLD analysis project Ga0207671, IMG submission 184352) | Corn rhizosphere microbial communities from Kellogg Biological Station, Michigan, USA - KBS C2-4 metaG (SPAdes) (version 2) | ecosystem: Host-associated > Plants > Roots > Rhizosphere > Soil... | reverse complement strand
CGGATCTATTCGGGAGCATGCATCTTGCCGCTAAACGCGCAGTCAGAAAGTATGATGTGGTATAGCTCGTGATCGGCATGGAGAATTGTTTAAGATCCATATCGACCAGCGATGGCCCCAGATACTTGGTTGGCGAGTTCCCCATCGCATTGAACGAAATATCGATACGGCCTGCCTTAGCCACTACGGCCTGCAGATGCTTATCTATAGCCTGCTCGTCAAGGGCATCAACCTCCGCTGCCTCGGCAACGCCGCCAGCAGACACGATGTCCCTGGTAACCGCTTCTACAGGCGCCAGGCGGTGCCCGGTAAGAAAAAGCCGGGCTCCTTCGCGTGCGAAAGCACGTGCGACAGCGCCGCCGATTCCGCCGCCTGCCCCATAGATCACGGCCACTTTGTCTTTCAATTCATTCATAATTTTTTTTTAATGGTGAGAAATTACACGTGAATCCTTCACGCTGCAGAACCAAGACGTTTGGGGTTAACGTTTCCGGACATTTTCCGGACATTTTATTTCCTGTTTAAGAAAGGAGCAAATGTCTGTCGCTGGCCGGATGGAAGGTTTTACTAATGATAAAAGGCCGCGTCAGCGGCCCTTTAAATAATTGTATCTCAGCCCCCCCTGTTGCGTACAAACAGACTTAAACGATCATTTTGTATCCTTTACCATGCACATTTACAATCTTAACAGACGGATCAGCGCTTAATCTCTTCCGGAGTTTGGATATCAAAACGTCCACATTGCGGGTGATCACAAAAACACCGTCATTCTCCCAGATTTCTTTCATCAGCAGGTCTCTCCCGACTACCTCGTTCTGGTTTGACACAAGTATGCTTAGTGCTTTCGCTTCTTTAACGGAAAGCTCAATGGTTTCGCCGTTAAGGCTAAGAATTCCTTCTGATTCGAAGAATACAAAATTCCCCAACTTTTTATGATCAGCAATACCCGGAACGGGTTCGGTTTCACCTGATAGAGATTCATCAACTTTTTCCTCTATAAGTTCCTGGGGTTCTGAAATTTTATTCCGTCTGCGAGCGAAGTAAAGCCCTCCAAAAGCTACCGGGATAAATGCAAGCAAAAGCCAGCCGTAGTTAAATGATTTTTTTGCAAGGAATGAAATTTCAATTACATAGCAGCCCTTTTTCTGTTCGCGCCCCCGGCAGGGTTTCAAATCGCCGCTGGCTGTATTTACTTCATAGGCAAAAACGGTTTGGTTTTGATAGCAGTCATTTACACTCACTGTATAATCTCCCGGCATGTCCGTTTTGGCCAGTTGCTGATGCACCAGGTACATTAGCGTATCAGGGCTAAACCGAAAACTATCCTCAAAGGAAATCCGAAAGGTGTTGTTATTGACTGTTTTAATTGGCAATACCCGGGACGTCGAATCTTTGGAATGAAGCAGCACCTGGTGCCCGATATTACGAAGCACAATCTCCAGGTGCTTATCAGGATGATCCGTTTCCTTTTTTACAAAGGCGATAGCAAATACTATCATGGATACTGAAAGAGCGGCAAATAAGGGATATTGCTTCATACCGATGAAATTAAACCTGAATTGCTAATGTAAATCGATTTTAAACAGTATTTACACTCTTTTACACTCTTTTTACAGGTTTTCAGGCCGCTCTGACAGAATAACGGATAGGTTTGTCAACTATGAAAAATATCAGTTTAGTCCTCCTTTTGTGCCATTGGCTTACAGCGCTCACCGCACAGCAGCCATATTCTAAAGCCGTAAACGAACAGATCGCCCGGGTGGAAACCAGCCTGTCGGGCGGCCTGGTTATCGACGGTAAAACGTTTACCCTTTCTGAAAGGATGAAACACTACAATATATTAGGATTGAGCGTCGCCGTTATCGACAATTACCAGATTGTCTGGGCTAAAGGGTATGGCTATGCCGACAAAAAGGAAGAGAGGAAAGTAACTGCCAATACCCTATTTGAACCCGGATCGATCAGTAAGTCATTAAATGCCGTTGGTATCTTACAACTGGCCCAGCAGGGAAAGTTGGATCTATATCAGGACATCAACCAGTACTTGGTCAACTGGAAATTCCCTTATGACACCGTGTCCCATGGCAAGAAAATTACAACCGCCCAATTGCTCAGCCACACGGCAGGCCTGGGGGTCCATGGTTTTCCCGGTTACCAACGAGATAGTGCAATTGCAGCGGTCACCGATATTTTAGACGGCCGGGCTCCTTCCAACACAGAAGCCGTACGATCGGTAACAGAACCAGGTAAGGAATCCCGCTATTCCGGCGGAGGCATCCTAATAACACAACAAATGCTTACCGACCTTACAAAGCAACGATATGAGCAATATATATATGAGCATGTGCTGCGGCCATTGGGAATGACCAACAGTTCTTACAATCAACCCCCTGCAGTCAACCAAAGAAAAAATCTTGCAACAGGATATAAAAGCAACGGCAAGGAAGTTCCGGGAAAGTATTTTGTATATCCGGAAAAGGCAGCGGCTGGATTATGGACTACACCCACAGATATATGCAAATACATTCTTGAAATGCAGCAGGCTTACCAGGGAAAGTCATCAAAAGTGTTGAACCAGGAAATGGTAAAATTGCATGTAACGCCCTACAAAAATGATGTGGCAATGGGCACCTTCATACAGAATAGGAACGGCGAAAAGTACTTTGATCATACGGCCAGTAACGAGGGATTCTCGGGTTTGTTCATTGGTGGATTGACCAATGGGAAGGGCGCTGCGATATTTGTAAATTCGGACGATGCGTCCATTGCGTTCGAACTGGTTAATACCATAGCATTGGTATACAATTGGGCTGGTTTCAAAAAACCTGAACAAATAACTACTGTACCGGTAAACGACACTATCACCTCGAAATACATCGGCGAATATATAACAGACGGATTTTTTTCAGAAATAAAAAAAGAAAAAGACGGGCTTTACTTCTGGACCGATGGCATCAACAGCAAAATGCATTTTACGTCGTCAACCGATTTTCGCAACATCGAATTAGGAGGCACAAAGACTTTTACTTTCGATAACGCCGGGACAGTAACCGGTTATTCGAATACGATTAATGGCCGGCTGCGTGCAACTGGACAAAAGATAACCACTTTGGATACACTGAAACCAAGACCCGGGCAATCGGGCGTTTTCGGCCGTCATTTGCTGGAGACTAAAAATTACGATAAGGCGATTGGCTTTTTATCGAAGGGTTTGGCCAGCGAACCTTCAGACTCGTCGCTGGTAAAAAACTTAGCGCACTCGTTTCTCTTTAAGGGTGATTTCACCAAGGCGATTGAGCTATATCGACAGTATTTAAAATCGGGGGACAATGCGAACGAGTTAATCAAAAGTTTGAAAGATGATTTTGAATATTTCCGAAATGCGGGGTTTGATCATTCAGTGATAAAAAAGGCAAGCGAGACACTTTCTCTATAGGATCAATAAAAAATAAATCAGAAAACGTCTATGCAAATCTGATTTACCAACAGAATCTATATATTATTTAATTAACCTGCAAAAATTATGAAAAAAGTTATTTATGTACTGATCTTATCGCTGGTTGTGGTAAGCGGACTAGTATTTGCTAATCGCGACATTAAAAATAAGGCTTCTAAAGAGTCATCTCCAAAACCGCTTACTGATGCTGAAAGGAGGGCAGCAATAAAACAATGGGAGGCTACCCCCGAAGGTATAAAGTACAAAAAATGGGAAGCGTCTCCCGAAGGAAAAAAAGTGTATGCCGGTGCTGCCAAAATAGGGAAGTACATTAGGGATTATACCAATATGGAGGCAGTTGTAACCTCTCTTTCTCTTCCGCCAGGCTCATTATTAGGTTTCGGAGTGATGGCCAGAATTAATGGTGACGATTATATTCTTAGGTTTGACAATGAGCTTCAACAGCTACATAGTCTGAAGGTTAACGACAAAATAATTATAAAAAGCCATAGTGTATCGTACGCGCACAAGTATGCATATCCAATAGTATCGGGCGAATATGTAGAACGTGATAGTAAAATAATTTATAAGCATGCCCCTCGCAAAGGTGGTTGCTAAGGATTAAATTTCACACCTCCTGTGGACAAAACCAAACTGTGCGTTCCGCCAATGCGGGATAACCAGCTAAGAAAGCCTGCCATCGGTAACCTCAATTTCACTGCTGTTAAATATCGCCGCAAGTTTCCAAAATAAAAAAGCCACCGTATTATTACCGGTGGCTTGCTCCCCCAACTTTACTAATATCTAACCAGTTAATCAAAGACTTGATCAGTTTCAGTGCTTTGCGTGTCTGACCAGCTGCCTGATTTTTTGGGCTACTGCTCAGCCTATGCCTTGATTTTAATATAATTCAGGGTTTGTAATCCCTAAATTTACATTAATTTGAGGTTTACGGTCCCGGATTTTAGCTAAATTTGGTCTAAATTGTTGCCGATTTGATCAAAAGGACTATATATCAACAAATTATAAAAAATCTGTTCAAGGGAAAGGCTATTATAATAACAGGGCCCAGGCAAGTGGGGAAGACAACGCTTCTGCAGGCCATCATGAAAGAGTCGGAAAGGAAAGTGCTGTATTTAAATTGTGACGAACCCGACATCCGGCCATTATTGGAAAATGCCAGCTCTACTTCTTTGAAAGCCTTGATCGGAGATAATGCCTTAATATTAATAGACGAAGCCCAGCGAGTTAAAAACATTGGACTCACTCTAAAACTCCTGGTTGATAATTTCAAAGATGTACAAATAATTGCCACTGGCTCCTCTGCCCTCGAACTGGCAAATGAAATAAGTGAGCCTTTAACCGGGCGAAAGCGAGAATATCATCTCTATCCATTCTCAACAGCAGAAATGGTGGCGAATTCCTCCATCATACAGGAAGCAAGGCTTCTGGAACAACGTATGATATATGGGTTTTATCCTGACATCGTTAATTCGCCGGCAGAAGCACAAGCGAACCTGTTGGATCTTGGCAATAATTATCTGTATAAAGATGTTCTATCTCTACAGGATGTGCGCAAGCCTGCTTTATTAGAAAGGTTGCTAGTTGCACTTGCGCTACAAACAGGAAACGAAATTTCTTATACCGAAATAGGTCAAACCATAGGTACAGACAATAAAACAATCGACAGGTACGTCGAGTTGCTGGAAAAATGCTTCGTGGTTTTTCAATTAGGAGGGTTTAGCCGCAATCTTCGCAACGAAATAAAAAAAGGCAAAAAAATATATTTCTACGATAACGGGATAAGAAATGCGATCATAAAAAATTTTTCTCCATTATCCTTACGACAGGATATAGGTGCATTGTGGGAGAATTTTTTGGTAAGTGAAAGAAAGAAAGCCAATCATTATGCCAACCATTATGTGAACAGCTATTTTTGGCGTACGCATCAGCAACAAGAAATTGATATGATTGAGGAAACAGGCGGCAAATTGTATGCGTGGGAATTTAAGTGGAATGAAAATGCGAAAGTAAAAATCCCGTCTTCTTTTCTTGATGCCTACCCGGGAAGTATAACAGGAACTGTAAATCGGCAGAATTATATGGACTTTTTGAATTTTTAGGATACGAATTAGTTCTAAACTGTTATTAGATTGATTCCTTAGAACTTTGCAGAATTAATATGAAGCTATGTCTAGCAGTAAGTACGATATTCTTTTGAAATCTCTAACAAAAGCCAATGATGATGGCAGCATACGGATGCTTTATCGAGGGCAATCCAAGGCATTTGCTTTTGCAAAGCTGAATCTTGATATAACTCTATAGATCAATTTTCCCAGAAGCTAATTTTCTTTGGAGAGAAGGCCAAATCTTTTTGGAACGAAAAAATTGGCGCTCCTACTAGTAGGACAGACTTTGATATAAATGAAACCTCTGCGGATGTCTTTGAATATATCTTTAGGAGGTTTACACAAGGAGATGGTTTAACGATTGAAGAAATTGGTAAGTAGGCGTAAACATTAATGATAAAGCCCGCAAGATTTGAACTTGCGGGCTTAGTCGCTCCCCCTGCTGGACTTGAACCAGCGACCCTCTGATTAACAGTCAGATGCTCTAACCAACTGAGCTAAGGAGGAATATGCCCCAAAAGGGGTTGCAAAAATAGGGTATTTTTTGATTTTAAAACCTGCAAAAACCAAATTTTTTAAAACCACTTCTTAAAAAATCCGCCCCCCGTCTCCTCGACCCCCAGATAAACCCCGTCGGACCGCAGCTCCACCGGATAGGTCTTCAGAGTATACCCCTCCCCATTCATGTCCCGCCCGCCGTTCTTGAGATTGAACTTCAGATGATGAACAGGACAGACCACCTGGCAGGCGCCGCTGATATAACTATCCATCATCGGCGCGCCCGCATGGGGACAGACATGCGCAAAACCATACCATTCTTCATTATATCGCCCGATGCAAAGCTTCTTACCATCGACCTCCACTTCTGCTATATCGCCGGCTGTAAAAGGAACATCGGCAGCCGCGGCAGCCACCTTATGCCATTTGTATTTTTTAACGCCCATCAGTATAAATATTCGGTTTTGTAAGGATAACGAACTTTATAGAGTTCTCTTACTTTCTCGAGAATAGTTTGCCGCAGATCGTCAAGATTACGGCGCCCGGTCGCGGAAACGAATACGCAGTGGCCATTGGTCTCCCGGTCCCATCGCTCTTTCAACTCGCTCATGATCTCCCGCTTTACCCCTTCTTCCAGCCAGGGGTCGAAAGTGTTGGCTTCATAGCGGTCGATTTTATTAAAAATCACCAGTATGGGCTTGTCGAATGCATTCAGCTCCTGCAGGGTTTTGTTCACGACACCCAGTTGCTCCTCATAACGCGGATGCGAGACATCAACTACATGCAACAGGATATCAGCCTCCCTTACCTCATCCAAGGTACTCTTAAAGCTCTCTACGAGGTGATGAGGAAGTTTCCGGATGAACCCCACCGTATCACTTAATAAAAAAGGCACGGCTTCAAAAACCACTTTCCGGGTGGTCGTATCCAGGGTGGCAAAAAGTTTGTTCTCGGCAAAAACATCGCTTTTGCTGAGGATATTCATCAAGGTGGACTTGCCTACATTGGTATATCCTACCAACGCTACCCGGATGTATTCGCCCCGGTCTTTGCGTTGTGTAAACGCTTGCTTGTCAACTTCTTGCAGACGACGGCGCAACAAGGCGATCTTGTCTTTTACGATACGTCGGTCAGTCTCGATTTCCGTTTCACCCGGACCACGCGTACCGATACCGCCCCCCAGCCGTTCCAGGTGCTTCCACATCCCCCGAAGTCGAGGCAGAATATATTGATATTGAGCGAGTTCTACCTGCAGCTTGGCCGCTGCTGTTTTTGCCCGGCTGGCAAAGATGTCCAGGATCAGGTCCGACCGGTCAAGGACTTTCGTTTCGAGGATCTTTTCAATATTGGAGATCTGGGAACCCGATAGCTCATCGTCAAAGATGACCACCTGGATCTCTTTCAGCACGATATAAGTCTTTATCTCTTCCAGTTTGCCCTTTCCGACAAAGGTTTTACTGTCCGGATGCGCCATTTTCTGAGTAAAACGTTTCAGCGCGCTGGCCCCGGCCGTCTCAGCCAGAAAAGCCAGCTCGTCCAGGTATTCCTGGACCTGCTCCTCCGTTTGGGTTTTATCCACTATCCCGACCAGCACCGCTCTCTCCGCCTTTTGTATACTATTTTTCTTATCTATCATTAGGACGGCAAAGGTAAAAAAAAATCCGCCGGCGCAGCCGGCGGAATCTGTATAATACGTTTGAAACCCAATATTGGCTATAACCCACTCAGCGTGATCCCCATAGAAAAAGGGAACACCGACGGCCCAGCACTCGACTTGATCAGGCTCGTGGCGGAGATCTGCCCAAACACACCGATCACCCCTTTGCTGATCCTGGCTGTACCCGCCAGCCGGGGCGTATTGAAAAACTGCTTCGAACTTTCTTTCTCGATGCCATTGATCAGTGTCTGACCCACGCTGTTTACCTTGTCCTTCGCCTTGGTATAAGCGCTTAACATAAGCCCCACCTTGACGCCGACAGCGAATTTCCAGGAATTATCCATATGTTCCGGATCAAGGGCGAACCGGAGCTCAACCGGCACCTCCAGATAGGTCGTCACCAGCTTGAATTTTTTCCAGTGGTCCCCACCCGCATCGGAAGGGAAACCCAGGGTAGTGGCTCCTTGTGCCGCGACCAGCACCCGCTGCTGATTAAAGAAGATATTGCTCGATCCGATGCCGAGACCCGTACCAATACTCAACCGGGGATCGGTTTTAAACGGAAAATCAAACATGAAATAGAAGTTCGCGCTACGATTGAAGCCCCGGATATGGACGCTGTCCGGCGCACCGATCCAGTTGTCATATCCCAGCTGGAACATGAAATGGTCGGCCGACCGTTTGGTGAGATTGATCTTACTCCAGTCCCTTTTAGATTTGCCTGCAGCAGGCGCCGCCGGGGTAGTGGCGAGAGGCGCTAAAGGCGTCTTATTAACGACCGTGGAATCTTGCGAAGAAGGAGGCGGGTTTTTTGAATGTTTCGAATGCTTTTTTTGAGCGAAAGCAGCAGTGGTGGCGATTAAAACCAAAATGGTAATGCAGTACTTCTTCATAATTCACAAATGTATTCTCCTTCGGGTTAATAAAAGGTTAAAGAACCCGTATTTTAAACAGGCCGCAAGATATTACTTTTTGTGGTTCCGCCTGAAAAATGCTTGCCCCGTCGGCCCGTAAGTCACCACAGCCCACCGCAGGCAAACCACCCCCAAAGCTAAAAGGAGAGAATAATATGACAATCCAGCGGAACGCAGCGCCTTGAAATCTTCCTTACTTGCCGGACTAATAGCTGCTATATGAAAAAGAACCTATCCGTTTGTCTCCTCCTTCTCTTTCTCCAACACATCTTATGGGCGCAAACCCCGCAAACTCTTACCGTCAAAGGAACTATAAAAAACGAAAATGGAGAAGCCCTGCCCGGGGTGACCGTCTCGGTAAAAGGCAGACCAACCAGCACGGTCACCGATAAGGATGGCAATTTCACCATCCAGGCTTCTCCCCAGGGCATACTATCCATTTCTGCTATCGGCTATTCCACTACAGAGGAAAAGATCAACGGCCACGCCGAATTTCTTATCGTCCTGAAACAAAAAGCTGCCGAACTAAATGATGTCGTCGTCGTGGGGTATGGCACGCAGAAAAAAGCGGATCTGACAGGAGCCGTAGTCGCCGTGACGGGGTCGGAGATGAATAAACGCATTGCCACCGACCCCACCCAGCTGCTGCAGGGTAAACTACCCGGACTTTCAGTCACCCAGGGCTCCGGCGAAGCCGGCAATGAATCGCTCGCGTTACGGGTGAGGGGTCTTGGCACCAACAGCTCGGCCGGAAGCTCCCCCCTGGTCATCATCGACGGTTTGCCCGGCAGCCTGTCAGCGCTGGACCCGCAGAACATCGAGTCCGTTACCCTGTTGAAAGATGCGGCTTCAGCTTCCATCTATGGCACCCGAGCCGCCAATGGGGTGATCCTGGTGACGACCAAACAAGGCACCAGCGGGCGACTTCAGCTGAGCTATGACTATAACATCGGTATCACCCGGCCTTCGGCCCTGCCCGACAATCTCATTTACAATTCGGCCCAGTATATGATCCTCTGGGATTCGGCAGCTACCCATTCCAATTACAACAGCAACAAATTCACCCAGGCCCAGATCGATCTGTATAGCAACCCGGACCGCGATAAACATTTATACCCCGATTACAACTGGCTGGACGCCCTGATGCGCACCGTCGTCGTACAAACCCATCACCTGGGATTCACCGGCGGGAGGAACGGCACCACCTATAACATCGGTCTTGGATATGTAGACCAGCCCGATATCATGCTCGGCTTCTCGTATAAAAAATACAATATACAGATGAACCTGACGTCGAAGATCAACGACTACGTCACCTTCGGCGGCAGCCTGACCCTCAATTACAGCAAACGGCTTTATGCCTCCCGCGGCAGCCAGGACATGTTCCTCTCGGATCTTTCGCAGTCACCTATGTACGGCCCACAACTGCCGGATGGCAGCGGCCGTTATACGAACTCGGTGTTCCCGGACGTTCAAACACCTAATAAAAATCCGATAGCCATCGCACAGAATGCCCTGGTCAACAATAATGACTATTATATACAAAGCAGCTTTTACTTGAATGTCAGATTACTGAAAGGACTTGAATGGAGGACAAGCGGCGGATTTAATTTCGACTATGACAAAATATACGATTTCAAACCTTTCATCAACCAGTATAACTGGTTCGCCGCACCGAACGCCGCAGCCGAACGCTCCCTTGACGTCAACGGTCAGGGACTGGTAGTGACGGATACGTCCACCGTGTACCCGGTAGGATATACCCAGTTGACCTACACCCGCGTCGTCGGCGGGCACAGCTTCAAACTGCTGGGCGGAGCACAAACCGAATACAACAAAGGTCAGCTGCTGGTCGGCACCCGCAATGCGTATTTTGTCAGTAATCTTGCACAGGAATTGAATGCCGGACCTTTCGGCTCGCAACAGTCGACCGGCACTTCTTCAGAATGGTCCCTTCGTTCTTTTTACGGCAGGCTTAACTACGATTACAAAGAAAAATACCTGCTGGAAGCCAACGCCAGATACGACGCTTCTTCCCGCTTTCCCCCGCAGAACCGCTGGGGCCTGTTCCCTTCCGTATCCGCAGGCTGGGTGTTGACGCGCGAGAACTTCCTGGATAAAGTTTCCTGGCTGAGCAATTTGAAACTCCGTGGATCGTGGGGACGTTTAGGCAATCAGAACATCTCTAACTATCCCTATCAGTATACCTATACCACCGCTAACTCCTATAATGCAAATACAGGGTACGCTTACTCCTTTTCCGGTAATTCTCTGACCTCCGGCCTGGCGCAGAACGCGCTGAAAAACCCGGATATCAAATGGGAAACTACCCGCGTTATCGATTTTGGCGCGGATATAACCCTCCTGAATAAGCTGTCCCTCACCGTTGACTGGTATAATAAACTAACGTATGATATTTTATACCAGCCAGGCATTCCCGCTTATGTCGGGCTCCAGGCGCCCACTCTTAACAATGGAAGAATGAAGAATACAGGTATCGAGGCCGCCGTCCAATATTCAGACAATATAGGCCCGGTACGATATTCGCTTGGAGGCAATATACAGGCCAACAAGAATACGCTGCTAAAATTCGGCGCTCCCCAGATAACTGCCAATAATACCATCAATATCGAAGGCTACCCCTTCGGCAGCTTTTATATGTACCAGTTCGCCGGCATCTTTCAAAGCGCCGACGAGGTAAAAAAATCACCCTATCAACAATACGTTCCTCAACCGGGATACATAAAATTCAAAGATATCGACGGCAACGATTCCATCACCGCCAACGACAGGGTCATTGTTCCGGGCATATTTCCCAAATTCGAATATTCGTTCAACGCAAGCGCTTCCTGGAAAAGTTTCGACATCACCCTGCTGTTATACGGTTCCTATGGACAGAAACAATATGCCAGCCGCTGGGGAAATCAACCATTCGACCAGGGAGCTCCGCCGACAAAAGACTGGCTCAATGCCTGGACACCGGCTAATCACAGCACTACACTGCCCCTCGTCTATATATTAGGACAGGGCAATGCCAGCAACAATATCAATACCCCATCCACATACTATCTGAAAGACGCCTCTTTTTTACGGATCAAAAACGTACAGGTCGGTTATACGCTACCGGCAGCGATCGTCAAACACCTCGCCATGAGCAGCCTGCGCGTCTATTTTGCAGGAGACAATCTTGTCACGTTCACAAAATTCCCGGGCCTCGACCCCGAACGGGCGCTTGGAAATGGAAATGTACGCTTTGTCGTACACCCGCAGAACCAGGTATTTTCTTTTGGCGTCAAAGCCGTTTTTTAAAACCGACAAAACTTTACACATCATGCCACACTATATTACAAGGCTTACTATCCTGCCGCTGCTTATCCTTATCACCCTATGCGGCTGTAATAAAGATTACCTGAATAAGAACCCGACCGACCAGATCCCCGAGGGAAGTTTCTGGAAGACACAAGCCGACGCCGACGCCGGTCTCGCCGCTGTTTACAGCTATCTGATCCAGGGGTATAACTATACCAGCTCTACTAATACAGGACAGGGCTGGGGAGCGGGTACGCCCTATTGGGAGACGCTGACGGATAATGCTTACAGCGGCGCTTTCGGAACCATCGCCACCGGCGCCATCGAGGCAAGCACAGGCCTGATACAATCCGACGCATATAATACGGCATATAAGGCTATACAAGCCTGTAATATGTTCCTGGCCAACATCGTGAATGTTCCCCTGGACGCCGCTACTATGAATAAATACGTCGGAGAGGTGCGGTTCATCCGGGCCCATTATTATTTTCTGCTTACCCAATTGTATGGGGATGTCGTCTTGTCTTTCCGGCCGCTGGGAAAAGATTCCGCCGGCTACAAACTTCCCCGGACACCAAAGACGGTAGTCATCGATTCGATATTGAGCGATCTTAATTTTGCCGCCGCCAATCTGCCGAATACGGCCTACTCCGGGCACGCAGTCAGAGGCTCTGCTTTAGGATATATCACGAAAGTATATTTGACGCTGCAGCGGTGGCAGGACGCGGCAACGACGGCCCAGACCATCATGACGGAAAACAAGTTCAGCTTATTCACAGGCGGCTACCGGGGGTTATTCTTAAAACCAGGCCAGAATACCAATCCCGAGATCATGTTCTCTGGCCGTTACCAGGTCCCCAATGCCTATAGCCCCGCCGACTACCTGTATACGTATAGCTCCAGCTTTCAGCCCATAGGCAATCTGGTGAATGACTATGAATGCACGGACGGACTGCCTATTACCTCTTCTCCTTTATATCATGCTGCTTCTCCGTATGACAACAGAGATCCCCGCCTGCTGGCAACCATACTGACACCCGGTGTATTGTATAAAGGCGGCATCCCTTTTGTGCCTGCACAGGTAAGCGCCACTGCGGGGTTCCTGAATAAAAAAGGAGTTGACTCCACCCGCGCTACGACGATAGGTACGCAGAGCGATCAGGATTGGGTCTACCTTCGTTATGCAGATGTTTTGTTGATGTACGCAGAGGCGAAGAATGAGTGGACGGGACCCGACGCCACTGTTTACAACGCGGTCAATGCCGTGCGCGGCCGGCCCGGTGTCAATATGCCGCCCCTGCCTGCAAGTCTTTCACAGGATTCGATACGTACCCGTATCCGTCACGAAAGACGGATCGAACTGGCGCTGGAAGGGCAACGTTATTTCGATCTCAAACGGTGGCGGCTGGACAGGGTGATCATGCCTGCCATAAAAGATCCCAACGGAGCGTTTCGCACTTTTCCCCTACGGGACACCTTATGGCCTGTACCCCAGTCCGAGATCGATCTCAGCAAAACATATAATAACCCGGCCTTTACCCAGACGCCAGGATATAATTAAGTGTAATTCACTATAATATTTCAGGAACGTGTGTTAATTTCACGGCCAATTCAAAGCACGTCACATCATGGAATCCACCCATAAAGAGAAATTGGCCGGCTGGGGTAACTATCCTGTAATAGAGTCATTTACATTAAATCCCCGCAATGAGGAGGACGTCAGAAGCGATGTTGCTATAGGTACCGTGGTTGCCCGGGGACTGGGTAGAAGCTATGGCGACCAGGCGGTCAACGATGGGAATTATGTGGCCATTTGTACCAAGCTTAACCATTTCTTAAACTTCGATGAAAAAGAAGGCATTTTGAATTGTGAGGCCGGAGTAAGCCTGGAGGAGATCATTTCCGTATTCGGCCCCAAAGGATGGCTGCCGATGATCTGCCCGGGGACAAAATTTGTGACGATAGGCGGTGCAATAGCCAACGATATTCACGGAAAAGCGCATCATATTGACGGCTCTTTTGTCAACTGCGTTGTTTCTTTCACGATCCTGCTTGCCAGCGGAAAGACCGTTGAAGCATCGAGGACAGAGAACAGCGACCTCTTCTGGGCCAATTTTGGCGGACTGGGCTTGCTGGGAGTGATCCTCACCGCAAAGATCAGACTGAGAAAGGTGGAGACTACCTATTTCCGGCAAAAATCCGTGGTGATAAAAAACCTGGACCATATGCTGGAAGCATTGGACAAATACGACCACGAATACAATTACTCTGTGGCCTGGATCGATGCGATGGCAAAAGGAAATAAACTAGGCAGCGGCGTATTGACCCTGGGCAACGCCGCCAAACTGGATGAGCTTCCGGCCCGGCTGAAAGAGGATCCCCTGAAGCTGCATTCCACAGGCAAACTGGCCGTTCCATTCTACTTCCCGTCTTTTGCCTTGAATGGATTGACCGTTCGGTTGCTGAACCGCGTTATTGCCTTTGTCCAGAACTCCCCCAAAGACTTCGTGCATTATGAAAAATTCTTCTTTCCGCTGGATGCCATTAACAACTGGAACAGGGGTTATGGGAAAAGAGGCTTTATCCAGTACCAGTTCGTCATACCGGAAGAGAATGGTAAAAAGAATCTCACCGAAATACTCGAAATGATTGCCGCCAGCGGTTGTACCCCATTCCTGAACGTTTTCAAACGTATGGGTGATGGGCAGGGCATCCTGTCTTTCCCTTTCAAAGGGTATACACTGGCGATCGACTTCCCCGTCACCAAACACCTGCTTACGTTCACGCCAAAATTAGATGCAAAAGTGCTGGCGGCCGGCGGAAGACTGTACCTGGGTAAAGACGCATTGCTGCAGGAAAACATGTTCAAAGCAATGTATCCTCAGCACGAACAATGGCTGGCGATCAAACGCAAATATGATCCGGATAATAAATTCAGTTCGAACATCTCCAGACGCCTGGGGCTGCATAGCTAACACCGGCGGCGGAACGATATGCCCGAGCCCGCAAGATGAATGCTGCGCCGCCACCCCGCCTACACCCGCGACATAAATTTTTTTCGCACCCTGCTCAATGTCTCCAGCGTCATTCCCAGATAGGAAGCAATATATTTGAGAGGGATCCGGTTGGCCAAAGGGTTATGCAACATAAGAAAATGCCGGTATTTATCTTCTGCATTTGACAGCCGCGCGATAAATGCCCTTCTCTCCGCATCTGCATAATACTCCTGTAGTACTTTACGGGCCGTCAGATTGAATTCCGGATACAGGTTATACAATTCGTCAAGACGATCATAACTCAGGGCCAGCAGTTCACAGTTCTCCAACGTCTGAATATTTTCTATGGCGGGAGCCCGTTCATCGAGACTGAATATGGAGGTGACCAGGGCCTTCTCTAAGACGATCCAGGTGGTGATATCTTTAGGACCTTCCCGTCTGAACCCCCGAACCGCCCCTTTCACGATAAAATAAACGTAATTGCAATAAGCACCCTCTTTCAGGAGCATTTTCCTTTTTCTGGCTGTACAGGCAATAACATGTTGTTTTAGATAAGCTTCAATTTCGGGGCTTAATGCATGCCAATGCCCAAGTGTTTGAAGCAGAGGGGTGATGTCAGGAGCAGCCAACGGTTCCTTTCCTGATCCTGTTGGTTCAGGTTGTGTCATTGATTGGGGGGCTTAGGTGTTTTGTAATGTAAACATAAAAAATGATCTATGCAATTAATTGCCTACCAGCGTTATAGTTATCTCCTTTCGGGGTGTTTGGGTACCTGGACCTTACCGCTTTTTTTAGCTGCCCGTTTGGTCCTGGCATAGTACCTGCATACGGTGTTCATCAGACATTTTTCGCATAGCGGCTCTGGCTTGCAGATCTCCCGGCCTAAAAACGACATCGCCATACCCACATCCCATTCTTTTTGCGGAAGGATCTTCATCAACTGCTGCTCGATCTTTTTGGGGTCCTCGCCTGAAGCGATGCCCAGTCTCGGGGCCACGCGCACAACATGAATGTCCACGATTATTCCTTCTGCCGGCGCTCCCGCACCCCGAAGGATCACACTCGCCGACTTACGGCCAATGCCAGGCAACGCCGTAAGTCCATCCATGGATAGCGGAATGGAACCGCCAGCCCCAATGCCTTTGGCTATCTCTGTTAACCATTTCGCCTTATGCCCAAAATTCCGCACCCGGCTGATATAAGGAAACAATGCCTCCGGTGTCGCTGCTGCCAGCGACTTCATATCCGGAAAGGCTGCAAACAATGCCGGCGCAAGCCCATTGACAGCATCATCCGTACTCTGCGCAGACAATACTACCATCACGACCAGTTGATAAATATTCTGATGATCCAGTGGATGTTTCTTGCTTTTATATTTTTTCAACAAAGGGCGAACTGCCAGGGCCCAGTCTGTTCTGGTTGGCATATTAGCTGCATTTAATTGAAATAATTGGATTGATTATCAAAGATATAAATAGTTAACTTATTTATATAAATAATATTCATCAAACCTCCTATTGCATAATCAAGGATCAGATATTACTTTTACGCTCTCACCGCAGAAATCCTATCTCCGGAACAAACCAACAACGTACCCAATCATCCCTTCGAATTTCCACGCGTTCCTTCACTAAAGGCAAATATCCCTTTTGAAAAGCCGGGTTTTTCTTTAATCCTAAATGTACCCGCATGTCAACGCTTGAAAATTCTATTCTCAGGTTTATCCTGTTATCACTTCTTATCATGGGTTTTTCCCGCTCCGAAGCCCACCCGCGACCAACCGAAAATTCCCATGTCTTCCGGCTCGAACGGGACAAGGCGATAAAAACGGCCATCAGTATTTACAAAGAAATAGGTCTCGACTCCGCCGGACTAAGTCAGGAAGCATTTGAATACGCTTACATCGGCTACGAACGCCTGCGCAAAAGACACCTCCTGCATAAGACAACGATATTGTCTGTATGTGACTTCAGCCAGCCATCCAGCGAGGAAAGAATGTATGTGATCGATATCTTCAACAAAAGATTACTCTATCGCACCTTTGTCGCTCACGGGATCAATTCAGGAAATGAATACGCCAACTCCTTTTCCAATCGCCAACACTCCTGGAAAAGCAGCCTCGGCTTTTATATCACCAGACAGGCTTATTATGGAGACAACGGCCTTTCGCTGCGGATACAAGGAATGGACCTGGGTTTCAATGACATGGCCAATCACCGGAATATTGTCATACACGGCGCTCCCTATGTAAGCACCCGGATCCTGAAGAAATATGGTGTGATGGGAACCACCTTTGGCTGCCCCGCCATCCCGGATGACATGAGCTCGAAGATCATACCCGTCATAAAAAAAGGAAGCTGCTTCTTTATCTATTATCCTTCACAACGATATCTTGCCCAGTCCAGCGTCCTTAACGGGTAGGGTGGGGCAAATCTCAGGCGTACTAAACGAGGGATATCGTACTGATCGCGTACAACGGCGTCAACTATTCCATTTTTATGTACGAATTTTTGTAGCCAGGCCCCGTTGTTAATCCAAAACCATATTTTGCAGTAAACCCCTCGGCCGATCAAACAATAAAAAAAGCACCTAGCCGCTTTCGCTTCTAAGTGCTTGATTTTCAGTGGACCCACCTGGGCTCGAACCAGGGACCCTCTGATTATGAGTCAGATGCTCTAACCGGCTGAGCTATAGGTCCAATTTTTTTCCGGCGTTTGCAAAAATAGAAAATTCAGCTCAAGCCAGAAAATATAAATAAAACATTCCCTCTCAGAGCCCTAAGCAGCATTCCCCAAATCGAAACTGTCCAAATCTATAAATCGGTATTTTCACTTAAGTTTGTATACAAATTAATGAGAAGCCGGCTCACAGCTTTGCCACATGACCGTCGATCGAATTCAATATTTACAACAACAGATCGCCCGTTTCGACGATCAGCAAGCCTACAAGGAATTGTTCACCGCCCTCTATCACTACCTGTATCCTTTCGCAAGAACGATCGTTAAGGCAAAAGAGTCCGCCGAAGAAGTCGTCTCCGACGTTTTTATTAAAGTATGGGAAAAAAGAAAAGACCTTGAAAAAATAGACAATCTCAAAGTCTATTTATATGTCAGCACCCGCAACACCGCTTTCAACTACCTGGACAAACAAAGACGCAACGCCACATTTTCCATTGACGACTACCAGGCCGAATTTACCAGCGTCTATTTTAATCCCGAACAAATGCTGATCACGGCCGATATGCTCGCCCTCATTCAAAAGGCCATCGACCAGCTCCCCTCCAAATGCAGACTTATCTTCAAACTGGCTAAAGAGGACGGCCTCAAATACAAAGAAATAGCCGAGATCCTGAACATCTCGGTGAAAACCGTTGAAAACCAGCTGGCCATAGCCCTTCACAAGATCGGCAATACCGTTAGCTTCGATATCAAAAAAAGCCAGCCCTCCCCCCTGGGCCATATCCGCTCATCCGATTCTTAAAAAAAAGTTGACAGACCTTTGGGGGTTTATTCCGTTTCGTCTGTCCTGTCGGTAGCGAACTATCATGGGACAAGAACAAAGAGAACATACCTGGGACCTTATTGCCAAAAAATTAGCCGGAGAAGCTACACCCGGTGAGCTGAAAGAGCTGGAAGACCTGCTCAGAGCTCACCCTGAATTATATTATCCATTGCAGACCATCGCAGATTTTTGGAAGTCCTCTAACCCCGGCGATCGGCAGGCTGCAGAACAGGCTTTCGACCGCCACCTCGATCGTATAAAAGAACAGAATGTCGAATTTGTCTCCGCATCCGATAATAGATCTGACGCTAACGATCTGCCAGCAATGGAAGCAGACCCTCTTTTTTCCGATACCCATACCCGTTCACGCCGTCGCCGGCTTCTCCGGCTCACCCCTCTGCTCCTCCTCGCTGTCATCGCATGGGTCTTCCTCTATCGTACGTCAAACCCCATCCGCACCACCAAAACCCCTCCCGCAAAGGCTTTCAGCGAAGTGGCTACCCGCATCGGCTCCAGGACCAGCCTGGTATTGCCAGATGGCACGCATGTCTGGCTCAACTCCGGCAGCCGTCTTACCTATGAAAAAAGCTACGGTACCAGCCTCCGCGAAGTGAACCTTACAGGAGAAGCGCTGTTTGACGTAGCACATAACGCCGCTAAGCCGTTTATCATCCACGCGGCCCGTGTTGATATCAAAGTGCTGGGCACCCGGTTCAACGTCAAATCCTACCCCACGGATAAAACAACGGAAGCAACCCTGTTAAAAGGCAGTATTGAAGTATCTATAAAGGATCGTCCCAGTGAAAAGATCATTCTAAAACCTAATGAAAAGCTGGTTGTTGCCAACGACGACAGCGCGCTGCATCGCAATGTTCCACACGCTTCGCACCCGCAGAACAGCGAACCCCTCGTTGCTATCCGTAAACCGGCATTTGAGCCCGCTACCGGCGCGAACATCGAGACCTCCTGGGTCGAGGACCGGCTGGCCTTCCAGG
>Ga0207671_10002535_pt1 | contig 19470 bp, 8 predicted proteins | sample KBSC24metaG_FD_184352 | JGI IMG/M metagenome (GOLD analysis project Ga0207671, IMG submission 184352) | Corn rhizosphere microbial communities from Kellogg Biological Station, Michigan, USA - KBS C2-4 metaG (SPAdes) (version 2) | ecosystem: Host-associated > Plants > Roots > Rhizosphere > Soil... | reverse complement strand
CCGGCTCTACCAAGCAAAAAGAAAGAAAAGTTATCCATGAGCGGTTGGAAAATGGTCAGCTTAAAATATTGATAGGCACGCATGCGCTTATAGAAGATAAGGTGCAGTACCAAAACCTGGGCTTTGTAGTGATTGATGAGCAGCACCGTTTCGGCGTAGAGCAGCGCTCAAAGCTGTGGCGCAAAAATACCATTCCGCCCCACGTGCTGGTAATGACAGCCACTCCTATCCCCCGCACGCTGGCTATGACGCTATATGGCGATTTAGATATATCAATCATTGATGAACTACCAGCCGGGCGAAAGCCGATTCAAACCGTACATTATTATGAGAATCAGCGTTTGGCGATGTTCGGTTTTATGAAGCGTGAAATTGCAAAAGGCCGGCAGGTTTATGTGGTTTACCCCCTAATACAGGAAAGCGAAAAGCTCGACCTTAAAAACCTGGAAGACGGTATCGAAACAATGGCCCATGAGTTCCCGCTCCCGGATTACCGCATCAGCATTGTACACGGCAAATTGAAGGCGGCAGACAAGCAGTTCGAGATGAACCGCTTTATAAAAGGGGAAACGCAGATAATGGTTGCTACCACAGTTATCGAAGTCGGGGTAAATATCCCTAATGCCTCGGTAATGATTATTGAGAATGCAGAACGGTTTGGATTATCGCAATTGCACCAGCTGCGCGGACGTGTGGGCCGCGGGGCAGAGCAATCTTATTGTATATTAATGAGCACCCATAAATTGAGTAATGATGGTCGCATCAGGCTTAATACGATGGTTAAAACCAATAACGGTTTCGAAATAGCCGAAACCGACCTCGAGCTTCGCGGTCCGGGGAATTTGGAAGGCACCCAGCAAAGCGGTGTGATGGATTTAAAGATGGCCAACCTGGTTACCGACCAGGAACTGTTAATAAAAGTGCGGCAATTTGTTGAAGGCATTTTTGAAAAAGACCCGCAGCTCGCACTGCCGGAAAATCAAATCCTGCACCTGGCTTTTAAATCAAACCAGGAAGGTTTGAGTTGGAATAAGATATCGTAGGGAAATAAAAGTATGTTAAAGCTTCTCTATTTCTTCAATAGAAAGACCGGTACCCTTGGAAATATCAGCAGCAGAAATACCCAAGTTTTTAAAGGTTTTGGCCATTACCTTTTTTTCCTCCAGGGCCTTAGCGCGTTCAATTTCCGCTGCTTTTTCCGCTGCCTTTTCCGCTGCAAAGGCTATGGAATCTTCATAATCCCATTGGGCTTTTAAATTCGAATCGTACATTTCTTTCTCCTCCTTTGTTAGATTGCTTACTTCCGCTATCTTAAATACCTTTTGGAAAATACGTTTATTTAAAACAGTCGGAACCTTTTGCAACCGACTCATGTGTTTTAACAAGTAAAACCATTTGTCAAGATCTGAGTCAAGCTCTTCCTCGGTTTTTACAAATTTAATCAATTCCAAAAACTTAAAACCCAATTTATTGTAAAAAATCTCGTTGGTTTCAGTATTGGTCAAAGCAACATTATGCAGGTATCGGTCCGGAGGACTATCTTTTAAATTGAATTCCAGTATTGCTATGAGATAAATTTCTTTAAGTTCTATATTGTGATGTCCTTCGCCTTTCTGCAATTGCTCATTGATCAGGCGCGAAGTATAAAACACTACTCTGTCTTTAAAGTTTCGCTGTTCGGCGCGTTGCATTTCTATGATAAACTGTTCACCGTTTCTGCCGGTACACTGTAAATCGAAAAACACCTTCTTGAATTCACTAATGTCGCCAGCATGCTCCGTTGGATTGTAAACCAAATCAACGATTTCCTTTTTGCCTTTAAATAACTCATTCAAAAAGTCAACTAGAATATCTTTATTTGGCTCACTGCCAAATAATCGTTTAAATCCAAAATCACTTAAGGGATCAATATAACGCCCAATTTTATGTTCTGTTGGCATATCGCGGTCTATCCTCAAAAATAGTTATTTAAACCAATATGGTATTATTCGCATATACGAACGCTATAAAATCGCTTCGCTTTAATTCGCTATTCCTTATATTTACCGCATAACTGACCAACAAAATGAAACTGAAACTTACACTTTTATCTGCCTTAATTTTAGCCGGCGGCCTGGCAAAAGCCCAGGACTCGTTAATGATTCGTAAAATATACGACGAGGAGCTTGTTAACGGCAAATGTTACGAAAACCTGCGTTACCTCTGTAAAAACATAGGCCAGCGCTTGAGCGGCTCGGCCAATGCGCAAAAAGCAGTGGACTGGGGTAAGAAGCTGATGGAAAGCTACGGCTTCGACAAAGTGTACCTGCAACCTTGTATGGTGCCGCATTGGGTGCGCGGTGCGAAAGAAGAAGGCGCTATTATTAAAGGTGATAAAAGAATCAGCGTGCATATTGCTGCGCTGGGCATGTCAGTAGCCACGCCAAAAAATGGCATCACTGCACAGGTTATCGAGCTGCACAGCCTTAAGGAGTTAGCCACACTTGGCAAAGATGCTATTAAAGGCAAAATAGTTTTCTTTAATCGTCCGTTTGATGAGCGCTTTATCGAAACCCTAAGAGCTTACGGCACAGCCGGCGACCAACGTTTTGCGGGGCCGGCGGCAGCGGTAAAATATGGCGCTGTAGGTGTAATTGTACGTTCCTTAACAGGCAGGCAGGATGATTACCCGCATACGGGTGCCACTGCTTATCTAAAAGATAGCCTGAATATCCCGGCAGCAGCTATTTCTACCAATGATGCTAATAAGCTGAGCGCCATGCTTAAAATGAAATCTTTACCCCAGGTTAAGTTTTATTTTAAACAAAGCTGCATGCATTTACCGGATGCGCCATCATTCAATGTTGTGGGCGAATTAAAAGGTACTGAAAATCCTAATAAATACATCACTGTTGGCGGTCACCTGGACTCATGGGACTTAGCCGAGGGCGCTCATGACGACGGAACAGGTGTGATGGGTTCGCTTGAAGCTGTTCGCTTGCTTAAAGTGATGGGCTACAAACCTAAAAACTCTATCAGGGCCGTGTTTTTCATGAACGAAGAAAACGGCGACCGTGGCGGCGAAAAATATGCTGAACTGGCTGCCGAAAATAAAGAAGAACACATTGCGGCCATCGAATCTGACCTCGGCGGCTTTACACCACGCGGCTTTTCCTTTGAAGGAGCTTCACCGTCGCTATTAGAAAAAATAAATAAAAACTGGGGGCCATTACTTGCGCCTTACGGTTCGGGCATGCTGGTACCCGGCGGTGGCGGCAGCGATATCGGTCCGTTGGCCGGCAAGGTAAAAGGTGTTATGCTGATTGGCTATTTGCCGGATTCGCAGCGTTATTTTGATGTACATCACACCCCTGATGATGTATTTGAGAACGTAAGCAAACGCGAGCTGGAACTGGGCGCTGCATCAATGGCATCGCTGATTTATTTAATAGACCAGCACGGGATTAATTAATCCATGACTAATGTTCCTATATTGTCATTTCTTGCAAATCAGACTTACGAAGTTTCAAAAACTTCGTAAGTCTTACCTCCTGTTATCGCTTAAATCGTAATTTTACCGCCATCACCAACAACATACCTGTGGCAGACGGCGATAGTACCCCCAAACCAGATTCATTTTTAGCATTGCGTTATAAAGATTTTCGCCGCTATTTAGGCATGCGGTTTTTCTTTACGCTTGCCTACCAGATGCAAACCACCGTTTTAGGTTTTTACATTTACCAGGTTACCCATAGTAAAATTGCGATTGCTTTTGTAGGCCTAAGCGAGGCCATTCCAGCTGTAGGTATTGCCCTGTATGGCGGTTACATTGCTGATAAGTACGAGAAACGTAAAATGTTGCTGCTGCTTTATGCGGGTGTGTTTTTATCATCTTTAACGATATTTATAGTGACGCTGCACAGCATGAACGGTATAATTCATATCGGCTGGATAGTGCCGATTATGTACGCCATGATTTTCTGCAACGGGGTTGCCCGTGCTTTTTACGGCCCTGCTACATTTATCGTGTATTCACACAGTGTGCCACGCGAGGTGTATCCCAATGCCAGTACCTGGAGCAGTTCAAGCTGGCAAGTCGCATCTATATTGGGACCACTAATTGCAGGTTTTACTTACGCATTCGGCAACCGTATTGTGCACGGTATATCAGGCATGACGGCGACCTATTCTGTGCTTATCGTGTTTTTGCTTATATCCATGGTGATTGTTTATACGTTGCGTAAATACCCGCCGACCTTCGTCGAAAAAACAGAAAACAAATGGGAAAGCCTGATGGCCGGCCTGCATTTTGTATTCAACAACAAAATAATGTTTTATGCTATGAGCCTGGACCTGTTTTCGGTATTTTTTGGTGGCGTAGTGGCTTTGCTGCCGGTGTTCGCACTTGATATTTTAAAAGTAGGCCCGGAGGGATTAGGTATTATGCGTATGGCGTCATCGCTCGGCGCTGCCATAACCCTAATAGTGATGGTGCGCTTCTCGCCAATGAACAGGCCGTGGCGTAATCTGTTGATTGCCGTAACAGGTTTTGGAGTATCGATTATCGGCTTTGGTTTATCGCAAACATTTTTCCTCTCATTATTATTCCTATTTGCGCAGGGCGCGTTCGACAGCGTGAGCGTTATTATCAGGAGCACGCTTATGCAATTGCTGGTACCCGATGATATGCGTGGCCGCGTTTCGGCTGTAAGTTCCATGTTTATCGGCTCGTCCAATGAGATTGGCGATTTTGAATCGGGTGTGGCGGCGCGTTTGCTGAATACTATCCCCGCGGTGCTCTTCGGCGGAACCATGACCCTGCTCATTGTAACGTTTACTTATTTTAAAACGCAGAAGTTAATCCCCCTCTCGTTAAACCAAATTCAAACGCCGGAGGTCGCTGAGGCCGAATCATAAATATTACCGTGCTACTATCCTTTTGGCTTTCTTAGTATTACAAAACCTTTATCAATATTTCACGTAAAAGGCACATAAAGTTTGCTATTCCCTTTGCGTTAAGCCGTCCACATACATCTTTTATTTTCAGTTACAATGGGGCGTAGCACGCTGGTAGAAAATATTGGAATGCTATATTATAAGTTCAAGTCGCTTTTTTTATTGCTTTTACTGTCCGTGAGCGCAATGCTGTTGTCCGCAAATGAATTATTGGCGCAAAACAAAGTTATAAAGTTTTCATCGTTAACTATTGAGGACGGCCTTTCTCAAAGCGATGTAAAATCCATTGTAAAAGACCATTCAGGCTTTATGTGGTTTTCTACCGACGACGGCTTAAATCGTTATGATGGCTATAACTTCACCGTTTACAAGCACAATTCTAAAAACCCTCACTCGTTACCTGCTAATGATGTAACCCATCTTTTTACTGATAAGCAAGGCAACCTTTGGATAGGCAGCGGCGGCGGCCTGAGCTTATACAATTACGACACAGACAATTTTACAACCTTTAAATCAAATAAGAACGACGAAAACACGCTCTCCGATCCTGATGTAGCTTATATCTTCCAGGACAGCAGGGGTCGTATCTGGGTTGCGGGCTATTCAGGATTGAATTTGTTTAATGTTAAAACAAAAAGAGTAAAACGATTTCTTTACACCAAAAACCGGGACGACATAGCTGCCCATCATATTACTTCGATAACGGAAGATAACCAGGGAATATTTTGGCTCGGCACGGAAGGGGGCCTGGTGCAATTTAATTCTACAACCGGAGCTATTAACACTTATGTGCACGGCGGCAAAAACAGCCTTAGCAACAACCTGGTAAATACAGTATTTAAGAATGCTGACGGTAATTTATACATTGGCACAAGAGGCGGCGGGCTTGATTTTTTTGATATTAAAACTAAAGCCTTTACCAATTTCAGACATCAGCAAAACAATCCGAATTCGCTGGTTAACGATAACGTGTTTGCACTTACACAGGGAAAATTTAACAAAATATGGGTTGCTACAGAAAACGGCCTTGATTTGTTCGATGAAGCTAAGCACACATTTACAAAATATATAAGCGAGGATAAGTCGGCCGAGGAAAACAATTCCATCAATTACGTTTACAACAACGATGGCATTTTGTGGCTGGGCACCTACGATGCGGGAATTAAATATTACGACACCAACCTGTCAATGTTCGATTATTACCATAAAAATGTATTGGATAATAATGGCCTCAGCAATAACATAGTAACCTCGTTTGCTGAAACCGCCAATGGATACTGGATAGGGACTGACGGCGGAGGCTTGAATTTTTTTGATTTAAAAAAGCAGGAAATTAAACATTATTCTTCTGTACCGGGGAGTACATCCCCCTTGAGCGGGAAACACGTAATTAGTTTATTAAGCGATAGCAAAAAAGATTTGTGGCTGGGATATTACGGTGATGGATTGGATTTGATTAACAATAAAGCCAAATCATTAACACACTTTGGTGTTGGCGATAAACCAGCTGAAATAAGCAGCCCTAACGTTTATGCAATTGTTGAAGATAAAACTGGCAATACATGGGTGGGGCTGGATGGCGCGGGTGTTAATGTTATTTCCGACAAAAAGGTCATCCAACGTTATAGACATAACGCATTAGATACATTACACTCATTATCAAACGACGACATCAGGTCGATTTACCGGGACAAGGAAAATCGCATTTGGGTAGGTACATTCGCCGGATTAAACCTGTATAACCCGGCTACCGATAACTTCACAAGCTTTAAGCCTACAAACAATGGCCTGTCAAGCAATGTTATTATTTCTATATTTGAGGACCACCAGGGCGTTATGTGGACCGGCACATTGGGCGGTGGATTATATCGTTTTAACAGGAACACAAAAAGCTTTTCGGCTTATTCATTTCCGTCAGGCTCTAGTTATTCAATCATAAACCATATAAGCGAAGATGATATTGGTTTTTTGTGGATCAGCACCAATAAGGGATTGGTAAGTTTCAGGCCCGGCACAAACGAATTCAGAAAATACACCACCGCCAACAACTTACAGGGTTACGAATTTTTTTCGGGTGCGGGATTAAAGGCCTCGAATGGCGAGCTACTTTTCGGCGGGCATAACGGGTTTAACATTGTCGACCCATATCAGCTGGCTTCTAATAAAAATATGCACAATGTAGTGTTTACAGATTTTCAGCTGTTTAATAAAAAGGTCCCTGTCGGGGAAAATTCAGCATTGAAAAAATCTATCAGCCTGACAAACGAAATCAGGCTTGATTATGAGCAGTCTGTTTTTACCATTGAGTACAGTGCGCTGAACTTCACGCTGCCCGAAATGACGTCATACGCCTACATGCTGGAGAATTTTGAGAGCAACTGGAACTACGTAGGCTCGCAGCGAAAGGCAACTTATACAAATCTTAATCCCGGCGAATATATTTTCAAAGTAAAAGCAGCAAATAATGATGGTATATGGAACAAGAATGTCGCTTCCATAAAGATTATTATAGTTCCGCCTTTTTACATGACATGGTGGTTCCGTACAGCGGGCATTGTATTAATCTTCCTGTTGATATTTGGCTTCTACCGTTATCGGCTGTATGCTATCAGGACACAAAAGAAAGTGCTTGAAAAACGGGTAAAAGAAAAAACTGCCGAAGTAGTCGCTCAATCTGAAGAATTGCAAAACCAGTCGGAAGAACTACAGTCGCTTAACGAAGAATTGCAGGCGCAATCGGAAGAGCTGCAATCGCAGTCGGATTATTTGCAGGAGCTGAATAACGAGCTTACCGTGCAAAAAGAACAGGAATTACAGGCGCGGCAGGACGCAGAAAAAGCTAATAAGGCGAAAAGCATCTTCCTGGCCACAATGAGCCACGAAATAAGGACACCTATGAACGGCGTACTCGGTATGACATCGCTGCTTTGCGAAACGCCTTTAAATACTGAGCAGCGCGAATACGCCGATATTATACGCGTAAGCGGTGAAAGCCTGCTGAACGTGATTAATGACATACTGGACTTCTCGAAGATAGAATCTGGCCAGATGGAGCTTGATCATCACGCTTTCGATTTACGCCATTGTGTGGAAGACGTGCTTGATTTATTTTCTGAATCGGCGGCTAAAAAACGCCTAAACCTGCTATACTACATAGCACAGGATGTGCCGGAAATGCTGATAGGCGACCAATTGCGCATACGCCAGATATTAATAAACCTGGTAAATAATGCTATCAAATTCACCAGCAAGGGTGAAGTGTTGATTGAAATTAATTTGTTGGATAAGGAAGAAAATAACCTAAACATCGGCTTTAGGGTTAGCGATACCGGCATAGGCATCCCTAACGAAAAGCTGAAAAGGTTGTTTAATGCGTTTACCCAGGTTGACGCTTCGACTACCAGGAGCTATGGCGGTACCGGACTCGGCCTTGCGATATGTGAGCGCCTGGTGGAACTGATGGGTGGCGCTATTGATATTGAAAGCGAAACCGGCAAGGGCACGTCTGTTATATTTAACTTAAAAATAGAGGAAGACGAATTTGCTAAACCGTCCATTGGCTGTAGTATAACCAACCCGCAAGGCAGCCGTGTTTTACTGATTGACCAAAGTGTAAAATCACTAATTATACTGGTGGATCAGCTTGAACAGTGGAACCTAACGCCCGTAACAGCCACCTCCGCCGCAGAAGCATTAAAACTGTTAACCGGCGAAGACAAGTTCAGTATGGTAATTGCCGGCGCTAATGTACCAGGCACAGATAGCCTTGAACTGACAAAATCCATAAAAAGCATCGATAAAAACATCCCAATTATACTAGTTTGCTCTGTGCTGGAGAAAAATAAGGTTACCGACTCAAGCATAAAGATGCTGTTAAAACCGGTAAAGCAGCAGCAATTATGCAACGCCATACAAAGCGGCCTGACGCTGGGAAAAGCTGTCGCTGCAGAAAAAACTGCGGCGACCCTACTTTCAGAACAATTTGCTCAAAAATTTCCGATGAGCATTTTAATTGCCGAGGATAACCTCATCAATCAAAAGCTGATCACGAAAGTTATTAATAAGCTTGGCTACGACCCACTGGTGGTAAATAATGGTAATGAGGTGCTGGAAATCCTCTCCACCAGTTCGTACGACATTATACTGATGGACGTACAAATGCCGGAATTAGACGGTCTTGAAACTACCCGCATCATTCGCAAAAGCGAATTTAAACAGCCATATATTATTGCCATGACCGCGAGTGCGATGGCCGAAGATAAAACCGCAGCCCTTGAAGCAGGTATGAACCATTTTATCTCCAAGCCTATCAGCATACAGGCGCTGGTTGATGTGCTCGAGAAATCGTACGTTAATAAGGAAGTGAGTAATACGGTAGATTGAATGATTTCGGAAGTCGGAATTTCGATTTCGGAATTATAAGAGCTGCCGTAGTGTGGCATGGTTTAAGCCTTCAGCTTATTAACCGCTACTCACCCTGGAATTCCTCATCCACGCTTTCACGTAAATCATAAAGCAGCCATTGTTTTTTGGCGATGGATTGTGTTTTTGATTTTAACAGCTTTATAAAATCATTCACGCCTACCGGCTCATTACCGTTGCCATGTATTAAAACTATGCTACCTGCCTGTGGTTGCTGTCCTTTGGCCAGCCAGGCATCGGTACCTATCGATATTAGTCCGAAATCTGTAATTTGGTAAACCAGTTCCTTATCAGACACCAGCCCCGGGAAACGGAAAAACACCGATGGCATCAGGCCATTTTTCAGCATAGCCATCTCGGTTTCCAGCACCTCATAGTTAATATTCGTGCCGGCCTCCAATAAAAAGTTCTCTTTAAGGGGTAGTTTGGCGCTAACGCGATGATTAAAAGAATGGTTTATCCAGGTGATATAAATTTCATGCTCACCCTGCAATTTCTTCAGCCATTCTAAATCCTGCGGGTGCTGGCGCATCCAGATACCGGTAACCGACAATGCAACAGGTACAGGTTGCTCAACTTTCTTAAACTCTGCAATGATACTGGTAAATATTACCTTATCCAGCGGTTTGTGCGAGGGACATAAATCAGCAGTAAGACTAATTCCCGTTTGTTTGGGCATACCGCTCTCAATCCCGGCATCCTGCGTGCTTAATGATTGTTTCTCTGCTTTTTGTAAGGCTTTTACGTAAGGTGTGGATTTAAAAAATACACGCGCCTCATCTATGGTCATCGGCTTAATTTCGTAGAAACCCGGCTCGTCAATTTTAGTTTCCAGCGTTTGCGGATTCACTAACAGGAGATAGCTTTTGCCGTCGTTTACAAACTCGCGCAATATCATCCAGTCCTGCGGGGCATGTTTGGCCCAACCGTAATAAGCGCGATAGCCGGTGATTTTTTTGTATTCAGCCTGCGCGTTGCTTTTTATCGTGGCAGACAGCAAAAAAACAAGGAGCGATAAAAATTGTAGTAATTGTTTCATCAAATTTCAACTGTAGATATCGATTTCGAAATTAGTATTTATAAGTTTGTGATTTGAATTTTGTATTTGCAAAAATCAAATTAACAACCGTTTAGTAAATCCGAAATAATTATGACTCGTCTATCCGTCAATATCAATAAAATAGCCACTCTCCGTAATTCACGCGGTGGCAATAATCCCGATTTAGTCCGGGTAGCCAAAGATTGTGAACGTTTTGGCGCACAGGGCATTACCGTTCATCCCCGCCCGGATGAAAGACACATCCGCTACAACGATGTTTTTGAGTTAAAGAAAATAGTAACTACCGAATTCAACATCGAAGGGAACTGCCAGGAACAAAAATTTATCGATTTGGTGTTAGCCAATAAACCGGAGCAGGTTACGTTGGTACCTGATGTTTTGGGACAGATAACCTCCAACCATGGCTGGGATACTATCGCCAACCGGCAGTATCTTACAGATATGATAAAGGTGTTTAAAGATGCCGGTATCCGCGTTTCGATATTTGTTGATCCGGTTGTTGAAATGGTTGAAGGCGCCGCCAAAACCGGTACCGACCGCATCGAGCTTTATACAGAAGCTTACGCCCATCACTATCACCAGGATAAAGAAGCGGCTATTGCGCCCTATGTAAAGGCTGCGGAGGCAGCACATAAGCTTGGGCTTGGCATTAATGCAGGCCATGATCTTGATTTGAATAATCTGAAATATTTCGCTGAAAATATTCCGAACCTGGACGAAGTGAGTATTGGGCATGCGTTAATAAGCGATGCTTTATATTATGGGTTGGAGAATACCGTGCAGATGTATTTGCGGCAACTGAACCGGGATTAAGCAGATTTTAGGGATTTGATGGATTGTTGCGGGATGCTTGTAGTTATTATTAGCTAACGAACGATGGTTAGACTACCTGATAATACATTGCAGTTTGTGTTAAGGCTAATAATAAAATAGTAGACACCGGCCGGGAGTTGCTTACCATTTGTTGTTCCGTCGAAAGGCTTGGCATAACCTTTAGATTCAAAAACCTTTTGGCCGTAGCGGGTGAATACCTGTACTATTGCCGATGGGTAGCTTTCGATGTTGCTGATTTTCCAGTAATCGTTAATGCCATCAGCATTAGGGGTAAATGTATTGGCAATATCTTTTGCTGAAAGGCCGACCGCTACTTTAACCTCCGCCCTGCCGCTTTCGCAAGTTCCGCTTAATCGGCTGATGAAATAGCTGCGGTTGCCGCTTACCGTTACATTAAAATGGCCACCTGGTTTTTCGTCGATTGGGTTGGCGCTGCTGCTGCTTTCGTACAAACGATAGGTAGTTGTTGTCGACGGGTTACTAACGGACAGTACGGCGCTGCCGCTGCTGCATAATTGCACATCAGAAACTATCGGCGGGGCTACTTCTGCCGATACTGCTTTGATTGTATAGGTTATAACTACGTTACCGCACCGAGTGTCCAGCACATTAAGTTTATACTCCCCTGTTGCAAGCCCGTTAATCGAATTATTTGAGCCGATGGTGTTGCCGGTGGCGTCCGTCCATTTATAAGTATATGGCGGTACACCGCCCGAAATAATAACGTTGCTTACGCTGCCGGTTTTTAGCCCGCATCGGTCATCAGCCGCGGTTCCATAATCTGCTACTATGTATTCAGGTTCCTCGCCAACGGTGTAGGTATTGTATAATTGCTCACAGCCGTTTTGGTCGGTAAGGTATAGTTTATATATGCCTGCTTTAGCCCCTGTCAGCGCCGCATTGCTACCCGCATTCCCTCCCTGGTTGTCAACCCAGCGCAGGGTTTTTACTAATCCATCAGTGGTTACCGTTATCGAACCGTCCAGGCTTTGGTAACACGAGGATACTATATTGACGGTATATTGCGGAAACTGCGTTACCAACTGCTGATCCACATGATAAACCTGGCTGGTTTTGCTGCAGCCAAAGTTATTTGAAACGGTAAGCGTATAATCGCCGGAGGGTACGCCGGTCAGGTCGGCGGTTGAGGAGACGGTTTTGCCATTGGCATCCATCCATTGGTATTTGGTAGCGCCGGATGCTGTTATGCCGGTTACCGTTCCATTATTTTCTCCGCAGCTGGCTACGGTTTTTACAGCTTTCGATTCATCAAGGGTGATGCCGTTGGTTTCGGGAATGGGAATGTCCGTAGTATATACCGGGCCGCATTGCGTATCGTCGGTAACTTGTAGTTTGTAAGTACCTGCCGGCTGATTTAACAGATCTTTATCCGAACCTACCTGGTGCTGCTGACTATCCCACCAAATATATTTCAAGGTGCCCGTTCCCGTAACCGTGAGATTTGTAATTGAGCCGTTGGACTGGCCGCAATTTGTGGATTTAATATTTGCAGTTGTTTGATCGATATTTGGACCAATCGCGTTTTTGAGCGTTATAGGGCCGTACGTAACTATACACTTATTTTTGTAACTCACTTCTAAATGGTAGGTTCCCGGGCCGGCGTTGGCAAGTTCCCACCCGTCGTTTTTTAAATTCCCCGATGCATCCAGCCATTTTGCATGCACAGCATCCGGATCATTGGCTAGTATTTGCGAATTCTCAAGATAAAGGTTGGCAACGGCCCCTGAATTATTGCCGCATGAAGGTTGTGTAATGTTAATATTTCCATCATTAATTACGGGAGTTGCATCAATTAGTTCAAAAGGGGGACTTTTTTTAATACAATGCTCCCCCGAATACACGGTGAGTACGTAGGTGCCCGGCGGCAAATTTTTCACATCTGCATCATGCCCCACCACGGCCCCAGCCGCGTTGGTCCATTCAATTTTAGTGCTGTTTACAACTTTAACACCGGTTATAGCCCCGTCATTTTTCCCGCAGGATGGATAGGTTAACACCGCATTGTTCAGATCGAACCCAACTTTTGCAAACAAGGATGTACGGCCATTTAAAGAGGCGGAGGCTGTATATCCTGTCGAGGTGATGTTAGCGGTATAAGTCCACGAGCCATCTGCAGCAGCTGTAACAGAACCTAAATAATGCGTTGGTTCACACAGTTGACATGTGCCATCGCTAAATACCTCTACTATCGAGCCTGGTGTGGCGTTTCCACTGACAATACCACCGGAAACGCCACTAATGCTCACAACAGGCAGCTCGACCATTGAATTTTCCGAAATATAGGCATCCTCGGAGGTTATACAGCCTATGCTGTTTCGTTGAATTAGAATATCATACGATTCCGAAGCGTAAATTCCGGGAGAGATAAAACCTGTAAAGTAACTATTTACTATCACGTTTGCATCTGTTGGAGCAGGCCCCCCAATAACCGCTTTTTTTACCTGGGTTAGATAGATTGGAGTTGGCTCAGAACTATTTCCGCCGGGATGCACGTTATCGATGTTACATTTATTCCCTTTAATGGTAACTTCTCCATAAGTGTCAGTTATATGGATGCCACTTGCATAATTAATAACATTGTCCTGAAATATTAAATCTTTGAGGTGCCTGAAATTTAAAAATGCGTGCGTAGGTTGTTTGGCGTAATAGCCGAGTGTATTATTTTTAACGACACATTTGGTAGTTTCCAAAGGGTTGGTAACTCCCGGGTTATTGCCATAAATTTGAGACTCAAATTCATTTTGTGCTGCCACAAATGTATTTCCTTCAGCCCTGGTGTCCCCTCCAATAGTTATATCGTCGCAAGCATAAATACCCATATTGCCGCTATATGCCGTAAACGCTGCATCCTCCGTAAATGGGTCGATGCCGAAAATATTATCTGAGATTTTGAGATGATTGCAAAGTTGAAAATAGGTATCCCAATCAGCTGCGCCAAATACATTCCCTTTTCCAGCCCTGCCTAAAACAATATTGGTTGTATAATCCATTCTTATAAAGGTGGCGCCCTGGAAACCCGATCGGTATATTGCGCTGAAATAAAATCCATCTATTTCGATGTTATTGCAATTCTTACAGTAAAAATCCACAAAATATTCAGGGGGATTATTTGCTATTGCTTCCTCTATCGTGACTTTTGCGTCAGATATCCCTAGCTTATTACCCGGTTGCGTACTCGCGTCGATAACCAGGTTCGAGGTCAGATCCGGCAAACGACTTAATAAAGATATTGTACGGCCCGAATTGCTCAAATCAGGCAGATTAAAAATAATATTGTCTGTTTCAGTTATTCCGTTCGCCGCCGCTTTCGTCAGCGCCTCACGTAACGTTCCCGGGCCTGAATCAGCATTACTGGTAACGATAAAAGTTTCTGCAAATGCATCGCCAATAATGAGGGAAAGAAATAATATAATCAGGGCAATCCGGCGACACATAGCTTAGGGGATACTAAACAATGCGCAATATAAATAACTAATCGGTTTCGCACCATCAAAAATGATATTTTACCTGATGATTGTAAGACTGCCCGACAGCACATTGCAATTAGTATTCAGGTTGATAATGTAATAATAAACACCTGCGGGCAGCTTTTTACCATTGGCTGTTCCGTCAAAGGGTTTGTTGTAGCCCTTCGATTCAAACACCCTTTGGCCATAACGGGTAAATACCTGCACAATTGCTGATGGATAATTTTCAATGCTTTTTATTTGCCAGTAATCATTAATACCATCGCTGTTTGGAGTAAAAATATTGGCAATATCCACTACCGAAAGACCTACCGACACTTTTACCTCTGCCCTGCTACTTTCACAAGTTCCGTTTAATTGGCTGATAAAATAGCTGCGATTGCTGCTTACCGTTACATTAAAATGGCCGCCCGGTTTTTCGTCGATTGGGTTAATGCTGCTGTTAGTTTCATACAAACGGTAGATGATCGTCGCCGATGCATTGTTAACCATCAGCAAAGCGCTGCCGCTGCTGCATAATTGCACATCAGAAACCAAAGGCGGGGCTACTTCTGCCGATACTTCGTTGATGGTATAGCTGATATCCACATTGCCACAACGGGTATCCTGAACATTGAGTTTGTAGTCCCCGGGGCCAAGCCCGGTGATAGAATTATTTATGCCGATGGGATTACCGGTGGCATCGGTCCATTTGTACGTATAAGGTGGCACACCACCTGAAATAACAACATTTCTTACGCTGCCGGTTTTCAGGCCGCATTGGTCATCTTTCTTTTCTCCGTAATTGGCTACAGTATACACCTGCTCTTCGCTGACGGTATAGGTTTTGTATAGTTGTTCGCAGCCGTTTTGGTCGGTAAGGTACAGGGCATAATTGCCTGGTGCTAAATTTTGAACATCGGCGGTAGTCCAGATAGTTGAACCTGTGCCATCAACCCAGCGAAGGCTTTTTACCTGACCATCGGTGTTAACGCTTATAGAACCACTGTTGGCTTGAAAACACGATGAAATGGTTGTGGCAATATATTGCGGAAATGCCGTTACTGCCTGTTGGTCGATATGGTAAACCTGGCTGGTTTTGCTGCAGCCAAAGTTGTTGGATACGGTAAGCGTATAATCGCCGGAGGGTACACCTGTTAAATTTGCTGTTGCTGAAACTGGTGAGCCGCTTGCATTCGCCCATTGGTATTTTGTTGCCCCCGAAGCTGTTATACCGGTTATAGTTCCATTGTTTTGCCCGCAGCTGGCAATGGTTTTTATAGCTTTGGATTCATCGAGTATGATGCCATTGGTTTCGGGAATGGGAATGTCGGTAGTATATACCGGGCCGCACTGGGTGTCGTCGGTAACTTGTAGTTTATAAGTGCCGGCCGGCTGATTTAACAAATCTTTATCTGAGCCTACCTGGTGTTGCTGGCTATCCCACCAAATGTATTTCAAGACGCCTGTTCCGGTAACCGTGAGATTTTTAATTGAACCTGCAGACTGGCCACAGTTAGTGGATTGGATATTTGCAGTTGATTGGTCGATATTAGGCCCGGTTGTGTTTTTCAACACGATAGGGCCATAGAAGGCCTCGCAGCCGGTAACTTCGTCATGGGCGGTAAGGCTATATTTCCCTGGCTGCAGGTCGTCAATATCTGCCCCGGTGCCAACGGTGATATTTTGGCTATTGGTCCATTTATAACTTATAGGATCGGAGGCATTAATGTAGCCTATCAGCCCGCTTATGACTCCATTTTTTCCGCAAGATGGCTGGATAACATTTAGCCCGCCATCATCTATCTTTAACTCAATACGCTCCAACTGGTAAACTTCCGAATGTAATGAGCATCCTCCATTAGAAACTACTGCAAAATAATCCCCCGGGGCAAGGCCGGTAATCCTGGGACCTTCACCGAGCTTTGCCCCGGTAATATTATTAAACCATTCTATTTTGTTTACATTAGCCAGGTCGCCCAATTCAATTATGCCATTATTTTTACCACATGAGGGCATCGCGATAACCCGGTTCTTAAAGACACGCGGGATCCTGGGGTTTGAAAATTGTGATGAATTTTGATTGAGCAATGCATTCGCAACCAGCCTCTTATTTTTGAAATTTCCGGTTATTTTCCAATTGCCATTTATATCCGTCTGGATCTTTTCTATAAAAATTACGGGGTTACATACAGGGCAATTGGTATTATCCTCATAAATATATACGTCGGCATTCGGACTGGCTGTACCTGAAAATTCGGTCTCGCTATTAACAAGTACATTAAAATCCGGAATTTTAATTTGCAGCAAATCAGCGTACAGATCATATGGTGAACCGCTGCAACTGATACTGTTCTTTAAAATTTGAATATTTTCTGAATTATCATTCGATATTCGTGGAGTTTCGGGGTGGCCTAAGAAAATGTTTTGCCGGCTTATATCGTCCGACCCGATTATACCATTTTTACATAATACCATGTTTATGTTATATCCAAAATGCAAATCACTTCCCAGGTCAGTATTTGCATAAATTTGGAAATTTTTCATGTATTCTAAATTTATCGATAACGATGTAGATAAGTTATTTCTGACAATTACGCCATCTGTAAGGGATGAAGTACACGATATATATGGCGGGTATTCCTGTATAAGATTGCCATTTTTATCTATGCCGAAATAGTTATGGATGACTTGAATATTTGTTCCGTCTATCGCTAACATTCCCAGTAAATGATTTCCCTCGAGAGAGCCGTCTCCTCCAAATGTTACATCGTGCCCAAAAACGAATACTCCCTGCGCAACATACGAGGTCTCTTTAGGCTCATAGTCAAAATAATTCGATTGTATGTTTACGTTAACCGGGGCATCATTTGTATCAAAATCAGTTTGATTTGCATAAATTGAATATGCATTATCAACCATGAAATTGCCTTTTGAGGGGCGGCCTATTTGGATGTGCGACGAATTCACAATTAATATTGCCGCTGCGGTTATAATCCCCGGAACGGCGGCTTGCATATAGGAAAAATCATATATCCAAAAGCCGTATATCTCTACATTATTTACACCTGTTATATTAAACGCACCTGTTAAACGGGTCAGTGCCGTATACTTATGATAATCAATGGTAATGGCAACCTTAGCATCGCCTTTATTAAGCCCGGGCCCGGGTTGCGTAGATCCATCTATCGATATGTTTGACGGAACATGGGGCAATTCGCTGAGAAGTACAATTGTGTGGCTTTTTTCATCATTTCCCGGCAAATTAAAATAAATATAATCCTGCTGCCCATTCCCGTTCGCCTGGGCTTTCGTCAGCGCCTCACGCAACGTTCCCGGCCCGGAATCTGCATTGCTGGTAACAGTAAAAGTCTCTGCAAGTGCACCGGCAGCGATAAGGAAAAGAAAAAGTATAATCAGGGTAATCCGGCGACACATAGCTTAGGGGATACTGCCGCAAAATACAATTTTTATCGATTAAAGCTACCTGTGCTACAATCCATTATTTACATTAAAAATTTTACGTTCAATACACTTAGCTGGCTTCCCGCAATTTTGAAACTCCGCCTGTAAAATTGTACCTTTGCCCGCAAAATAACTGACCACCATTTGATGAAGTTGAATATCGATTACCAGGAGAAATTCCAGGCGCGTCACATTGCTCCCAACGAGGCTGATACCGCGCAAATGTTAAAGAAAGTCGGCGTTAATTCGCTTGATGAATTAATCAGCCAAACAATTCCCGACAAGATAAGGCTTAAAGCCCCGCTTAATCTGCCGCCGGCAAAAAGCGAGTTTGATTACCTGGCGACACTCAAACAAACGGCATCAAAAAATAAAGTATTCAAATCACTTATAGGCCAGGGTTATTATGATGTAATTGTACCGGGCGTTATTCAACGCAACATCCTGGAAAACCCGGGATGGTACACCCAATACACTCCTTACCAGGCCGAAATTGCACAGGGCCGCTTACAGGCATTACTAAACTTCCAGACCATGGTTATCGATTTAACCGGGATGGAAATAGCCAACGCCTCATTGCTCGACGAAGGCACTGCCGCCGCCGAAGCCATGTTTATGCAATACAGCCTGCGCAAAAACCAGAATGCAAACGTATTTTTTGTTTCGGAAGAAGTATTCCCGCAAACTATAGATATTTTAAAAACCCGCGCACAGCCTTACGGTATCGAGCTACTTATCGGCAATCACCAAACTGTTGAGCTTACCGATAACATGTTCGGCGCCATCGTGCAATATCCTGCCGGTAATGGTGCGGTATATAATTATACCGATTTTGCTGCAAAAGGCCACGAAAAAGGCATCAAGCTTACTGTTGTTGCCGATATCATGAGCCTGTTATTATTAACGCCTCCGGGCGAATGGGGTGCAGACATTGTTGTTGGTTCAACCCAGCGCTTTGGCGTGCCGATGGGCTTTGGCGGTCCGCATGCTGCATTCTTTGCTACTAAAGAGGAATACAAACGTTCTATACCCGGCCGTATCATCGGTGTTACTATCGATAGCGCAGGCAACTATGCTTTGCGCATGGCGCTACAAACCCGCGAGCAACACATCCGCCGGGACAAAGCCACATCCAACATTTGTACCGCCCAGGCGTTGCTGGCTATTATGGCTGGTATGTATGCCGTATATCATGGCCCGCAAGGCTTAAAACTGATTGCCGAACGCATCCACGGCCTGGCTATTTTATTATCAGGTTCGTTAAAACAGCTAGGCTACGAACAGCTT
>Ga0207671_10002527_pt1 | contig 19488 bp, 16 predicted proteins | sample KBSC24metaG_FD_184352 | JGI IMG/M metagenome (GOLD analysis project Ga0207671, IMG submission 184352) | Corn rhizosphere microbial communities from Kellogg Biological Station, Michigan, USA - KBS C2-4 metaG (SPAdes) (version 2) | ecosystem: Host-associated > Plants > Roots > Rhizosphere > Soil... | reverse complement strand
GCCGCCTTGAGCCTGGGGGGCATTTAGATCAAGGCCGCGCAGTCCGAGGTCGGCTGCGACGTCCTTGCCCTGGAGCGGAACATTCTCATACACATCATCTGCGGTAAATCCCAGATGAAATTCGTTTCTCTCAGCCAAGCCTTCAATAATCGAGATTCCTTCATTGCGATTATTTGCCTTATTTATTTTTTAATGCAATTGTTCAAAGCAAAGAAACCAGAATCTGGTGTGCCGCCTGAACTGTCTCAAAACGCAAATGAGACAATTTGAGGCACCAAATTCCTTAGTTCAAATCTTATCCTCAAAATGCTTCAAAATAAAGCTTTTTGGGGTATAAAATCACTAAATATCGCAATTTTATACCCCAAAAAACATCAAAAAAAGCCCCAAAAGGTGCTTTTTTTCCATTCAAAAAACGCAAAAAAACGGCTAAAAAGCGTCAATTTTACCTTGTATTTGGCGCCTTTTAGCGCCTTTTTGTCTCATAAAATTAATAAAGTGAGACAACCCGGATTAATTCACCTTTACAAATTTTGATTTGCCCAGCAGGTTGCCATTGGTATCTTTTACTTCGATAATATAAACCCCCAGCTTATAATCGCTGATATCCTCGGTAAATGTATTCGAACTTTCCTGCCCGTGCTTAACAAGCGCGCCCGATGTATTATAAATGTCAGCGGTATACTTCGCCGGCGCGCTGGGTCCAAGGCTGATATTAATAACACCGTTCGAAGGGTTAGGATAAATAACCAAGTTATCCGCAGTGGGTTTTTTACTAAAAGCAAGGAGCGATAATGTATCCTGCGATACTTGTTTTGGTTCAATAGCCAAAACAAAACGGTTGGCGCCATAAGTACTGGTATCGGCAACATTTATATTAAACGCGTACGATTTATAGCGTACCATGTCCAGCGAATCATTCATTTTCTTATCTACCAAAAAAATATTATTAGCGCTGGTATCAATATTGGCAATGTCGGCTAATGATAGGTAGTACAGCCCCGTAACCGTAGCGCCGGTATATAATTTTACTCTTTTGCCCGCCGTGTAATCGCCAAGTTCATTTGTTTCTACTTGTGAGCCATCGGCTGAAAAGCTCGCGAGGTGTACTCTGGTAACAGGCGAAATATCAACCGCATCCTCATTTGTGTTATAGGTATCAGACCAGTTACTGTTAAAGTAAATACCCGTTTGGTTATTGTGTAGGCTGTCGGCGGTTAACTGCAGGTGCAGGCCCGCTAATGGCGGAACGCTGTCGGCAATGGCACCCGCAGGCATATTTAAACTGGCATACACGCGGCTGTCGGGGTTGTTTAACGAAGCTGTGGGGCGCATATCAAGTAGCAAGGCAGGCGTAGTTGTAGAAGTAAAGCTTGATGGATATGCAACCTTCTGGTCTTCTTTAAAAGTAATTGTTTTGCCGGTAGCGGTCGCTTGTATAACAAAGCCCTGCCCGCTTACAATATATTTACTGGCCCGGGTGTTTGATGTGGTGCCACTGCCGGCGTTGTATGAAATGTAAGCACCGCCTGTTTGGTCGTTAAGTTCCCAAAAAATTGGGCTTATGCCCGAATTATCGGTGTATAACTGGTCAAGGCTGATCGTGCTTGCATAAGGGTTACCTACCTGGTTAAGGCCCGGTAAATAACCGCCATTACTGTGATAGGGGATGCTGGTGCTGTTTGTTTTCCAGAAGACAACAGGTACGTCACCCTGGTTAAGATAGCCTGTCGCGGTAGCGACAGCGTTATCCGGCGTACGGCTGCTGCTGATAACCGAACTGGCAGTACTGCCCACATAATACAACAGGATAGAATTACCTACCGGGACGGTTACGCCTGATGCCGAAGTGCTTCCGGATAAAGTGGAAACGCTGTACGCCGGCGAACCCGAAGCATCTGTTATAGCCGTGATTCCCACGTTTTTACCCGATACGTATGAAGTGTTACTGGTAGTTATACTTTCATCATACAAATAAATAAGCGGATTGGTATTGGTTACACTAAAGCCACTGGCGGTACCTCCGGGCCCAGCAGTCAGTATTGCAGAGCTGCCAACGTTTAAATAGCTCAGGTCAATGTAACCGGTGGTTGATGATAAAGAAGTGAGATTGCTGATATTAACAGGCTGTGACAATAGCCTGTATCCCCTGAAACTGCTGGAACCACCGCTAATGAGGCGCTGCACGTTAACCGCTCCTGTAATGGTTGATGTACCGCTTATAGCAGCCACAGTTGCGGTAGAAGTTGCAGTAGACAACAAAGTTAAATAGCCCGCGCCCCCGGCTGTAGTTGAGCCGGCAATAAGTTTTGCAGGGCTTGTCATGGTTAAGGTTCCGTTACCTGATACCGAAAAATTACCCGTACCTGCTGTCATGGTAGCAGTGCCTGTACCATTGAATGTAACTTTTCTGAATTTTGTACCGGCAGCAGTATTGTCGTAAAGCGATTGGTTGCCCCCACTAAAAAAAACAGTACCTGTGCCAGCGGTAAACGTACCTGTGGCGGTATTTTGGTAATCACCGTCAAATATTAGGCTGCCGCTGCCACAGGTAAGTGCGCCGCCGCTATTTTGAAAGATGCCATTATCGGTTACGGTGCCCGCCCCACAGGTTACCCCGCCACCGCTTAATTGTATACCGCTTGCGCCAATGGTAGTAGCGCCGGTAGCTAAGGTAATTGTGCCCGACGTATTTTGCAGGTTGGCTGCTGTAATATTGCCCGAGCCGCCTGTAACATTCCCGGCATTTACCCAGTTGTTTCCAATAGTTACAGTAGGGTTATAAGTCGAAAGGTCGGTAGTGGTTGCCGAATTGGTAAAGCTGTTAGCCACTGTTAAGGTAGCGCCGTTAGTAGTAGCTACCGTTTTTGTGCCCGTGCCGCTAAAAACCAGGTATTGATAGGTTGCAGGCGTATTATCAAGGCAACTGGTAGCATTGGCATAAACCGTTTGATCGGTGCCATTATAATAAACCGTGCCTATGCCCGTTCCGCCGGTATTGTTATAAAAGTCTATAGAGCCGGCAACGCTGCTGGTATTTATAGCTGCTGCATTGGTAAGTTGCAGAACCGGGCTAAGTGATGAGCCCGAAGGCATATCAACACTAATAACCGGTGAGGCAAAAGTTGTAGATAAAATACCACCGCTTGTGTTAGCCGTATATAGCGTACCATCAATTGTAGTGGTGCCGCCCTGCAAAGAAAATTTTGCATTGTTATAGCAGGTTCCGATAAATAGTATGCCGTTATTGGTTGAATTAACCGATAGATTACCCGAATCGTGCAAACTGGCAATAGTTGATACCAGGGTGATAAAATTATTGCCAAGTGTTAACAGGAACGTAGTGTTATCACCAACATTTATTGATGTACAGGTAATAGCACCTGCGCCGGCAAGTGTATTTGTAATTGCGCCGAAACCTGAACTGCTTGGGCTTTGGTTTATAGGGCCGTTAACAGCTAAAGTAAAACCACTGTTTACAGTAAGTGTTACTGCTTTCTTTATGCCGAAAGTAATACTTGCCGGCGATGTTGGCGTTGAGCTGATAATAGGCTGATTGGTAAAGGTAACTACGCCTATACTTAATATGTCACCGGCTGCAGGTACTCCCGCAGGGCTCCAGTTTGTGCCATCATTCCAATCCGAACTTGTTGCCCCCTTCCAGTCACGCGCGGTGCCCGCAAAAACATTATGGGTGTATAATAATATAAAAATTACAATAATTAACCGGGGAAGCTTGGTTTTGCCGCGAGTGATGATCGTTTCCATGACAAATGCTTTTAAATTACCTTTTTGTAGATGGTTTTAGGTTTATGAGGTTAAGGCATGTAGTTAAATACATAAGCCGGTAATGGCGCGACTGATGCCCCTGTAATAACCAAATAATTCGAGCCGCTATCAAGCGCGAAATAACGAAAATGGGCTTTCGCATAAAGCAATATCTGCGTTATAAATACTTTCATAGGTGCATTCTAAGATACCTTATATACGAGATTTTATTCCTTATGGTTGTATAATGTAATAAAGATGTTACAATTATGTTAATTGATGAGAAAAATCATGGTAAACTTTGGGTTAATAATGAAAAAGGTGGAATCGATCATGCCTTTTTAAGGCATCCAAAGTGAAGAGCGCTGGTTTTCAAGTGGATCGGAGGTCAAAAACTTTGTCCGCCTGTCGCAAATTCCGTCATATTTTATCCTGTTAGTGGCAAATTTTGTTCAAGAAACGGCAACCGGTTAATGAATTATATATCCCGTTAACCGTTTTATTAACCGGTTGCTTAATACAGTCTGTTTATACTTGCCCGGCCATACATGCTTAAACCTTAACAGGCTTAACAGGCACTGGGCCAAAACCAATTATAAAATATATCTTTATGAAACCTATGTTAAACATTTTACTTATCACCCTGGGGTTTACCGCGGCCAGTTGCAGCAAAAGTTATCAAATGCCGCCGCCGCAAAACATAAAACCCGTAAAAACCGATACCGCTAAATTTACATCAGCCGACGCCAATACCGCCTACGCTGCCTTCAACAAATATTTTTATAATTCTTCAGCTAAACTTTATTATAGTTCGACCGACAAAAACAGCCTTGGCGCTATATGGACGCAAGCTATCTATTGGGATTTGGCGATGGATGTTTACCAGCGTACAAATGATACAGCCCAAATGCATATGATAAACAATATATATGCCGGTGCTGTAGCCCAGTATGATAATTATAACTGGAGCAACGCTACCGACTGGTTTATTTATGATGATATGATGTGGTGGGTAACGGCCCTGGCCCGTGCCAACCAGTTAACCGGTAACGCAGATTACCTGCAGCATGCCATTGCGGGGTTTGACCATGTTTGGGCCGGTTCATATGATCCGGCAGCAGGAGGGATGTTCTGGGATTTTCAGCACAGCGGTAAAAACGCCTGTATCAATTATCCAACGGTAATAGCTGCTGTGCGTTTGTACCAAATAACCAAAGATACCACTTACCTTTCAAAGGCAAAGGCAGTTTATGCCTGGGCAAAAGCCAACCTGGTTAATCCATCAAACGGCGAAATTGCCGACCATAAGATTGGTAATGATGCCCCCGGTTACCAGGATTATACTTATAACCAGGGCACGGCTATTGGCGCCGGGGTTATGCTATATAAGGTTACTAATGATATTACCTACCTGAACGATGCCAAAAGCTATGCCGATTATACGCAAAACAATATGTGCCATAACGGTATATTGCCCGAAGAAGGCGATTTTAACGAACAAGGTGTAATGAAATCCATCTTCGCCCAATATATAATGATGCTGATAAAAGATGGCGGCCAGAAACAATACCTGCCCTGGATACAGCAAAATGTGAATTCCGGCTGGCAAAACCGCGATCCGGCCCGCAATTTAACCTATCGCGCCTACAACGTACCCTGCCCAACCGGCACCATACAATCATACGAAGGCAGCAGCATTGTTACCTTTATGCAGCTATGCCCACCGGGCGGCAATTAAGGCGTAAAATTTATTCGGCATTCATTATTTTGTACGGTAATTGATATAATTATAAAAATTAAATGCCCCTGCTCAACAGGGGCATTTACCAACCAATTATAAGCCTAAAGTAATTGTTAAATGAGGTGTGAGAACAGGCTCTTTAGTTTATATTCTATCAATGTTTATCTTTTCATCAACCGCTGAATGTATGCGATTGAATAAAACATCCCCCGCGCCATCTGCTTTCATTTTACCAACGGACCTGCCGTTAACCAAAATAGCATAATAAGTATTAGGTTTTAATTGTTTAAGGTGATATACAATAGGCCCGGCTGCAGTTTTGCCGGTATGCTGTTCCCATTCTATTTTATTTTTGTCCCAGTTTTTAATGTTGATAGTTAATGGCATCGCCGCAGTTAATTGTAACGAAGCCGATGCGTCATCACCATTAAAATAACTTAAGCTATTGTCATAGGCATTAAAACCAAAATGTTGGTTACTTACTACAGTAAACATTTTGTTCGATACGGAATACTTATCCATATCCAGCTTTATCTTCAACCGTTGGTGCCTGAAATTATAGTTCAGTTCCGTACCCGCAAGCTCCGGCGTGATATGCGGGTCCAGATAAAATCTATTATATAAAGGATTAATGCCATATATGGCCTGGTACAAGCCAACTATAGTAAGGCTGTTGCCCGATAATATATCATCACCCAAACCGTCCTGTTTCACCCGGCCGTAGCGCTGGTAGGCGAGCCCGTCCTTACTGTATTGTTCCAGCACATTCTTCACATACTTAAGCGCCAGCGATGGCTTATAACCCGCATACGCTGCAACCCCTATTGACCCCCACGACAAAAACAGGTCGCCATTCTCATACGCCGGGAACGGGAACTGCCAGTCATTGCCTTCACCCTTAGCATAAGTCGTCATACACAACGGCCAAAAGAACAGCTTTTCCTGCTCCATTTGCGCCTCAATTTTATCAAGGATGGTTTTTTGCCGTTCAGCATTATCGCAAATACCATATGTTATCGCCATAAAATTAACCGGTGTTACAATGTTGCGGCCGTGTATGGTATTGTCCTTATCGCGCCAATGGATGTAGCACTTGTTCTCCTCGTCCCAAAAGCCGCCTTCGGTTGTTGGTTTATTAAAGCTCGTTTTTAGTTTTTGGGCGAAGTTGCTGTAGTAAGCCGACTTACTCTTATTACCTAACTGCTGCTCAATAACGGCCCATTTTGTTAAGGCATGATAAAGTTTCGCGTTTACAAAAGCGTTCTCGTATGATGCCCAAATAATATCTATCCAGTCGCTGCTCTTTCTTTCGCTTTGGTTGTTGTTCAGCATTTCAACAAGGCCATTATGGTTGCTGTCCCTTTTCAGCAGCCAGCCCAGCGCCTTCTCGCACGCTAACTGGTGAGTTTTCACCCATTTGGTATCGCCTGTCATATCATACAGGTCGGCAACATTGCTCACATAGTCCGGGTTCGAATCCAGCAGGTAGCCCCACTGCGCCTCGTAAAAGCCATAGCTGTTGTACACGCCCCGCATAGCATCCTCATTAGTGTAGGCCCAGCGCGGGTAAACCCGCCCATCGGGCTTTATGGCATGGTCGCGGTAAAAGTCAAGGCAGCTTTGGTAACCCGAGAGGTAGCGCTGATCGTTTATCCCCAAACCCATCTGGGCTATATATTGTTCGTGCAGGCATATCGGCCCATAGGGCGTTGCCCAACTGTTCCCCCCAAAGTGCAGTGAATCAATAACCCCGATATGCGCAATGGTATTCAACACCGCGCCTACCTGTTTCCCGTTAACGCCCGCCAGCTTACCGCGGTTATATTTTGTATCGAAATTATAGCCAGTGAATGTTATAGTTTCAGAAGTGGTACCCGCAGCCAACAAAAACGGCGCCCAAACATCCGTCCGTTTTCTCAGGAACCGCCTGCGATTAGTGCCGCTATCCAGCTTGTACTGCATCTCTTTGGGCGATACTGTTACACCATATTCCAGCGCGTCATCAGCAGCGCGGCAATATTTCATGGCTACGTTCTGCCCCTTTGCATCCACACTTATATCCAGCCCGTTATTGGTTTTGCTGTTCCAAAAATCCGACGACCGCGTGTGCACCCCATAGGTGCAAAGTTTCTCGTTAAACAAATAAAACCACGCCAGCCCCCCATAACCCTGGTAGGCACCTTCCCAGGTCTTAATATTTCTAAAGTTGAACTGCGGCAGCCCCGCTTCCTCCACTTTAACAGCTTTGGAAAGCTTGCGTTCAATATACCATTTTACCCCTTGCGGTGTGGTGGTAAATGTCCAGTTTTCTGAAATCGTCAAATTTTTATCGCCATAATTTATCCCGCTTATCCTTATCACATTTTTGCTCCTGCCCACATTAGGCGAGGCCTTTAAATGCAATGATGAATATGTTATCCCGTCAACCTTCAAAAAACTGTATACGCCATTGGCTGTGTCAATCACGCTCTGCCCGTTAACAACAAGCGAGGTAATGCTCGCCCTATGTTCCAAATCAAGCGACAGCTTTATTTTAGGCGCGGTAATAGTTATATCTTTTTTGGGGCCGATGTTGGCTTTGGCGGCGCATGGGTTCAATAAAAAAACAACTAAACTGCCAATCAATACTGTCTTTAATGTTCTAAAAAACTTAAGTGAGCAATTCGCTCGTTTTGTTGTTTCAGCTAATGCCATTTTATTTTTCTAAGGTTGATACCGGTTATTTACAGCACCTTCGCCTCCGGAAAATCAATCGGGATTTTTGTAAGGCGATAAATATAATTGGTGAACGACATCACATTAACCAAAACCACCAGGTCTATCAATGCTGCTTCGTTGTAGCCAAGGTCAAAAAAATCCTTCAGCAAACCATCACCTACCTCCCCCTTATTGTCAAGAACCGATTTTATAACCTTGTATATCACCTGCCACTTATTATCAGGGAACGTGCCCGCGCGCAGCAATAGTGTTTCATCTTCCTTCCAGCCAAACTTCATGGCGCTTTGGGTATGCGAGGCCAAACAATATTCACAGCCGTTCAGTTGCGAAACAATAAGGTAAACAGCCTCGCGTTCTTTGCCATGAAATGTGCCTTTAGCCTGTGCCTGCACATATGCCATGTATGAGCTAAGCGCGTTGCCCGAATAGCCGATAGTAGCATACAAATTAGGCACTTTGCCGCTGGCTTTTTGCAGGTTTTCAAAAATGGTTTGTGCTTCTGCCGAAACAGCATCCTTTGTGGGTACATTAAATGTCATTGCTATAATTATTTAGATGTGTGATTTGTTGTAACGTGGTTTACCACCACTTTAACGGAAACTCTATCTGATCGACCGAACTTACCACCAGGTCGGGTTTAAAGGCATAATATCCAAGCTGCTCTTTCTGCGCTATGCCCGATAGTACCAGCACGGTTTTGTAGCCCATTTGTACGCCGCCTTGTATATCGGTTTCCATAGTGTCGCCAATTACAGTGGTTTCGGCAGTTTCCAAATTCAAATATTTCCTCGCCGATCGCATCATCACCGGGCTGGGCTTGCCGGTAACAAAAGCTTTGCGCCCGGTGGCCTCCTCTATCATCGCAGTGGTCGCCGCGATCCCCAAATTGTTCCACCCTGGTTTTTTAGGCGATGGGTCGCGGTTGGTGGTGATGAATTTCGCACCGGCCAGTATCATATCCACAGCGCGCTGTACCATTTCCAATGTAAAATTCCGGCCCTCGCCTAACACTACAAATTCGGGGTCGGAATCAACCAAAGTAATGCCGTTCTCATGTAAACTCGTCAATAACCCGCCTTCGCCCAAAACATAAGCGGTACCGTTCGGCCCCTGGTCACCCAGGAACTTGCCTGTCGCCATGGCGCTGGTATAAACATGATCTTCGGTAACTTCAATGCCAAGCCGGTGCAGTTTACGCACGGCCTCCAGCCGGGTACGCTGGCTGTTATTGGTCATAAAAGCAAAGGGGATTTTTTCTTTCAAAAGTTTGGCAATAAACCTGTCGGCGCCTTCTATCAGCGTTTCACCACTGTAAATAACGCCATCCATGTCAATTAACAATCCGTGTTTCATAGTAATTAAATGCTAAAAGTTAACCTGATACCGCACATTCAAATATAGAACTCTAAGTTAAACATCGCTCCAAATGGTTTTTTTATTTCTCCACCCTCTCCGCCACAGGCAAAGAGAGAAAATGGACAAGGCAGCGAAGTCCGGATGAGAAAACAGAACGCTTATGCAGCTACCCTCTTTCCACCGCAGGCGAAGAGAGGGTGGACAAGCGCAGCGAAGTCCGGGTGAGTAAACGGAGCGAAAGTAAAAACCATCCCCTTACTTTTTTATCTCAAACCAATTCCTACATTTGCAATGTTTTGGTTCGCGATGTAAAATCGCGATTAAAAGGGAATCCGGTGAAGATCCGGAACTGTCCCGCAGCTGTAAGCTCCAAATACCAAAGCCCATTCTAATGGTCACTGTCCGCTAATCAGCGGATGGGAAGACCGGGCCGGGGGGAGTAAGTCAGAAGACCTGCCACTACACTTAATTTATTCATTAGCTTTCGGGGATTGAAGCTGGGAATGAGAATACTTTTCAGGGTATTTCCATTTTTTGTTGTACTTCATATTCTGTTTGCTGTGAGCTTAATTCACAACATACATGAACTTGTTTTTACTTATCGCGGCCACCTGCCGCTTTAATTCTGCTGCAATTTTAAGCGACCTGCATCGCTTAAACCCGCTATCACCCCGGCGCTATTCCTCCTTTTCGCCACAAAAATTAAAAACAAAACAGATATGAAAAAGCAAACATTAACTTACGCCAAAGCCTTATTCGCGGCAATCATCATTTTCAGCACCTTCTGGTCGTCATGTAAAAAAGACAAGCAGCCGGCAGTAGTGCAAGTCGTAGCACCCATCCGCCCGGTAACGGCGCAAAGCAGCGCCTACGTTACCCAATTGTTTGATTTTAACCCAGCCCCCGGGCAGTACATCAACACCACCATTGCCGATACAACGGCAGCACAGGGCACGCTGAACAAAAGCAACGGGCTGGTTAGCCTCGGCGCTTACGGCGGCTATATTGTGGTAGGGTTTGACCATACTGTGCTTGACGTAGCCGGCAAAGCCGATATTATTGTTTATGGCAACGCCTTTACCGGTTTTGCCGAGCCCGGCGTTGTTTGGGTAATGCAGGATACCAACGGTAACGGCAAACCCGACGATACCTGGTACGAGCTTTCCGGCAGCGAAACCGGCAAGCCCGGCTACATCCGCAATTATGTCGTAACCTACACACGCCCAGCCTGTGATACCTGCAGCGTTCCCTGGAAAGATAACCAGGGCGGTACGGGTTTTGTGCATACCACTACCTTTCATAAGCAGATATATTATCCCCTTGGCATAAAAGCAAATACCTATACTTTAACAGGCACTTCGCTGCCATCAACCAATATAAATACTACCAACCCGGCGTTTGTTAGCAGTACGGCATTTGCCTTTGGCTATTCCGATAGCACAACCGGCGGCGATACCGTTGATATTGCCAACGCCATTGATAAAAATGGGAACAAGATAAAATTGAAAGGTATCGACTTTATAAAAGTGCAAACCGGCATCGAAGCCGGTTTAGGCCGCTCAGGTGAACTGTCGACAGAATTTAGCGGCGCTGCCGATATAAGCCTGCTGAAAAATTGATCGCAGGCATTAATAAAAAAGGCCGCTTATAGTAATTATAAGCGGCCTTTTTAAACCATATTATTTATCAGTTGCTAAACTTAACGGTGTATTTGCCGTCGGTTATTGGTATTGCAACGCCTTTATCCGTACTTACGCTTCCATCAAAAATACCTGTAATTTCACCGTCCTTTGTGTATGAAATAGTCATATAGTCAAAATACGCTCCTGTGGCATCGTTTTTTGTTGAGTATAATTTGCCTGAACCATCGGTGTATTCAACATAGTCGGTAGGGTAAGACACCGGGGTACAGTGTATGCTGGTGCCATCACTAAATCCAAATGAGGGTTCTTCAGTGTAAAGCTTTATTTTAGGGTTTGCACCGTTTTTGGCATTCCCGGTTATTGTAATTGTGCGGGGATTTGCCGTAGCACCGCGCACTGCCGAAATTTCGGTAACATTAACCGCCACGCCGTTTACTTTATAAGTGATATAGTATTTAGCAGTAGGGTCGGTGTTGGTGGTATCAGATTTTTTATCCGGCCCGTTGGAGCCTCCTTTTGAACAGGATGAGAAAGTAAAAAAGCTCAATAAGATAATAGCAGGTAAAATAATTTTCTTCATGTTTTAATTTGTAATTTTTCGCGAAAATAGCTTTTACGATTCACATTTTTAAATGTTGCTTTTTATAAGTGCCATTTATCAACAGATGTTTATTTGTTGAGGTTACGCGCAATTGAAAAAGTTTCCTGGTTATTTATAAATGGTTCATCTATTTATTATCGCCTTTTTCCTTTTTTAATGGAATACGACCTAAATTCACAATATTTGCGCAAAATATTAAAAATGAGTTTAGTTGTTATTGGTACCGTAGCGTTCGACGCGATTGAAACACCCTTTGGTAAAACTGATAAGATTGTAGGAGGCGCGGCCACCTACGCGAGTTTGGCGGCGTCATATTTTTATGATGATGTGAAGATAGTGGCCGTTGTGGGCGATGATTTTCCGCAGAGCGAGATAGAAGATTTCCATAACCACCATATCAGCACCGAAGGTTTGCAGGTTAAAAAAGGCGAGAAGTCGTTTTTTTGGGCAGGTAAGTACCATAACGATATGAACAGCCGCGACACTTTGGTTACCGAATTGAACGTGCTGGCCGATTTCGACCCCATTATCCCCGAAAGCTACCAGGATTGTGAATACCTGATGCTGGGCAACCTTACCCCGCAGGTGCAGCAAACGGTTATCAAGCGCTTAAAGAAGCGCCCCAAATTAATAGTAATGGACACCATGAACTTCTGGATGGACATTGCCATGGATGATTTGCTCGAAACCATAAAAATGGTTGATGTATTAACCATTAATGATGCTGAAGCGCGCCAGCTATCAGGCGAATACTCACTGGTAAAAGCTGCCCGTAAAATATTACATATGGGCCCCAAATACCTTATCATTAAAAAAGGCGAACACGGCGCGTTGCTCTTTAGTGATGACCTGGTGTTTTCTGCCCCGGCATTGCCACTGGCCGATGTGTTCGACCCAACAGGCGCAGGCGATACCTTCGCAGGTGGCTTTATAGGTTATTTGGCAAAGGTGGGTACCATCAATTTTAATAATATGAAGAACGCCATCATATTCGGTTCGGCGCTTGCATCGTTTTGTGTAGAAAAGTTTGGTACGGAAAAAATACGTAACCTTTCAAAAGCCGAAGTTGCAGCAAGGGTAAATGAATTTGTTACGCTGTCACAATTCGCGATAGGTGCCCTCTAAATCTCCCCCGGTAGGGGAGACTTTTTACATCCCGTTGTCTGTGTCCCCACAGGCAACTTACGCGTTTACAAACTTGCGCTCGTCTGCGACGAGTGCTTAACGTGTTCCGGCGATTGTATCGCATCTGCCATAGGTAATTTCGCCCTGCAAATTAATCTCGCTCATTACCAATAGTTTATCAACCACTGACAAAACAGTGTCACCACTTTTCCCAGCCTCAACCGGTAACTTAGTATCATTCCTACAGGCCAACCCGTGAGGCAATAGCCTGCATCGTTCTTTGATATATACCATGTAAAAAAAAGAAAACGAAAAAGGCTTGCGCTCGTCTGCTACGAGTGCTTAATATGGGCAGGCGATTGCATCGCGATACTTGATTGTTCTAATAATTTGTGTAAGAATCTAAAAGTCTTCCCTGCCGGGGGAGATTTAGAGGGGGCTTATGTTATCTGCCCAATCGCCTTAAACCTTTCAAATACCTCATCAGTATGCGGCGCGTCGGGCAATTCATCAGTAAGGTCCTGCCCGGCCCAGTGTTCATAATGCTGGCCGCGGCGCCACAGCCGGCTTTCAGATACATCATATATCACACCCTTGTAGGCTACCCAAATCTCAGGCTTGTCCTGCCCGTTGCGCAGGGCCAGTTGCGATCGGGTATATTGCGGTAATTCTTCAGGCATGATATACGGGTGTCTTTTTCGCTCTAAAGTATTCATAAAAGCCGACATTCATCAGCAGCAGTGCCATCAGGTAAAAATGGTCCTCAACCGGGATGGTATAAACCCGTACCCCCAAATTCTGCCCATTATTATACATAACCACGGGCAGCGAGGTAAGTATACCATTAATAATATAAAAGGGTACCAGCGCCACCGCAAAAGCCGCGTAAAAGCGGTTCAGCCACCGCGACTTATAAATAAACTGGAACAATATTACCAAAAAAGCCAGCAGCGTAAAAGTTACCCGCGTATATAATTGGTGATGATAAAAAATAAGGATAATTATAGAGCCGATAATAATAAGGTTTGATATAATGCGGGTAAGCCGCATATCCATCTCGTGCTTCATGTAATAATTAAGGCAGGCGTAAATAAACGTGCAGGCGAATGGCACAGTTAGGAAGAACAACAGCTCCTCAACCGGCAGCCCCAAAATGTTTATACCCAAAATGTATTTGGGGTTGAACGACCATACGCCATCAATCGTAAATAGCACATCCCAAAATAAAAATACTACGCCGGTAATAGCCAAACCCGGCCACAAGTACGGCCATTTTTTGTGAAAAGCCACCTTTTTATCAAACGACAGGGCCAGTGGGAACAATACGGTAAAAAAGTTGATGAGTAAATAAGTGTACTTCACAGCAAACGGGATAAAGCCTCTGAAAGGTAAGTATTTTCTGCCGCAGTGCAAGTTTTTGAATTAAGCAAAAACCTAGCGATGGTAATGACCATCTGCTTATTATCAGTTGTATAATGGCCCTGCTTTATCTGGGTTATAATTTCTTCCCTGTCGGTATATAAATGTTTTTTATCGCCCAGAAATCCCGGTACCTTATATTCTACCGAAAACCGCATAAAACGTATTTCCATGTTATGTGGTTCGGCAGTCACTGCTTTGGCCAGCGTTCCCTCGCTTCGTTTCAAATATTTTAGCTTGCTGTACGGGTTCCAGGCGTGTTTAGCCTTTAGGGCCTCAAGTGCGCCTATATAACTCAATTCAAGCGGTGTTTTATCATTAATGCTATTTAGTCTATCATAAAGCGAATCAGTTACCCGGCTGCTGTTTACAGCCCGTTGTAATTGGTGGCGGATTTTATAAGGATTTGATTGCGGAAATAAAAGGTAAACGCTATATGCGCATATCAATAGGCTCTTTAGCATTATATAAGGTTAAGCTTTTGCTGCAGCATAGCTTTACAGTACAATTGTACTTTTTGCCTGTTCGAAACACGGATACGTTTCTGCAATATATTGCAGGCAGGTGTCCGGCTTATTTTTTTAAACAATTGCAGGTAATATTTATAAGCGATATAAACGCCCAGTCGTGTGCCGTGGGGCAATTGTTTAATGCCCGCAAAGCCATCGTCAAAATCCTTTTGTATGTTGGCCTCTATTTGTTTTTTATCCTGCTCGGTAAAATTATTAAAGTCGATATTCGGAAAATACGTACGGCCCAGTTGTTCAAAGTCGGCTTTGGCATCCCGTAAAAAATTCACTTTCTGAAACGCCGCGCCCAGGCTTCGCGCCGAAGGCTGTAGCCGCTGATATAGTTCATCATCATCCCCGCAAAAAACCCGCAGGCACATTAAACCAACAACCTCAGCCGAGCCAAAAATATAGGTATCATAACTTTCGTGGCTGTGGCTTGTTTGGTCAAGGTCCATTTCCATCGAATCCAAAAAAGCATTTATCAAATCATTCCCAATACCATATTCATCAACAATAAGCTGGAATGAGTGCAGGTAAGGGTTAAGGCTTATTTTTTGGTCAATGGCTTTAAATGTTTCTGCACGGAAGTCTTTTAATAGCTTCTCTTTATCATGTTCATGAAAAGTATCAACTATCTCATCGGCGCAGCGCACAAAACCGTATATAGCATAAATAGGGTAGCGGTATTGCCTGTTGAACGCGCTGATGCCAATGCTAAACGAAGTGCTGTATTTTTTGGTAATTAACTTGCTGCATTCAAAGCAGGTTTGTGTATACAGGTCGATTTCGTTGTTCATAAGTGCTCATCAAAACTACGAAAATGAAGGAGTATTGGTTTTTAAAAGATGACAAAACAATTTAACTAATTTAGCGCAAACACCAATGGGCGATAAACACATTATAATAATAGGGGCAGGCTTTGCCGGTTTGTCGGCAGCTTGTGTGCTGGCTAAACAAGGTTTTAAAGTTACCATACTCGAAAAGAACGATCAGCCGGGCGGCCGCGCGCGGGTTTGGGAGAAAGACGGCTTTAAGTTTGATATGGGCCCCAGCTGGTACTGGATGCCAGATGTATTCGAGAATTTTTTCGCGATGTTTGAAAAAAAGCCATCCGATTTTTATGAATTGAAACGGCTTGACCCCGCATACCGTATCTATTTTGGTAAGGATGATATTTTGAATGTGCCTGCCGCAATGCCTCAACTTGAATCGCTTTTTGAAAGCATTGAAGCCGGCAGCAGCACAAAATTGCGGCGGTTTTTAGCGCAGGCCGAATACAAATACAAAGTCGGCATGGGAGAGTACGTGTTCCGCCCGTCGCATACCATTACAGAGTTCATCGACCTTAACCTCATCCGCAAAAGCTTTAGTATGCAATTGCTTACCAGCATGAGCAAACATGTGCGCCGTTATTTTAAAAACCCAAAATTGATAAAGCTGCTGGAGTTCCCCGTGCTGTTTTTAGGCGCGCGGCCGCAGGACACCCCCGCCATGTACAGCATGATGAACTATGCCGACCTGGTGTTAGGCACCTGGTACCCCATGGGCGGAATGAACGAAATTGTAAAGGCAATGGTGTCAACTGCTGAAGAATTAGATGTTGATATTAAACTGAACACGGAAGTTGCCAAAATTGAAGTAGCAAACGGAAAAGCGACTTATGTAGTTACCAATAAAGGTATATTCGAGGCTGACTTTATCATAGCCGGGGCCGACTACCAACACGTCGACCAAAAATTAATTGACCAACCGAACCAAAACTACAATAGCAAATATTGGGACAGCCGTACCATGTCGCCATCGGCATTGCTGTTTTACGTCGGCACTGATATAAAAGTGCCAGGCATCAAACACCACAACCTATTTTTCGACGAAGATTTTGAGCGGCACGCCAATGAGATATATCTCAACCCCAAATGGCCCGAAAAACCTTTATTTTATGTATGCTGTCCATCCAAAACAGATGATACCGTAGCGCCTGAAGGCTGCGAGAACCTGTTCTTCCTCATCCCCCTCGCCCCGGGGTTGCAAGATACCGAAACCCTGCGCGAACAGTATTTTGAACTGCTGATGAACAGGTTCGAAAAAATAACCGGGCAAAACATCCGCCAAAACATCATTGTAAAACGCAGCTACGCCATGAACGATTTTAAGTCGGATTACCATTCTTTCAAGGGCAACGCCTACGGCCTCGCAAACACCCTAAAGCAAACCGCATTTTTTAAACCTGCTATGCGGGCAAAACGGATTAAAAACCTATTGTTTACTGGTCAGTTAACCGTCCCCGGCCCGGGTGTGCCACCAGCTATTATATCCGGCCAGGTGGCAGCAGGAGAAGCAATTAAATATTTTCATAAGTAGAGACGCAATACTTTGCGTCTCTACTTATGAAGGATATCTCCAAAAAAATAGCCCGGAGTGTCGTACTGCCGGGCTACCAATGTTGTTGAGTCGCTTATTATCAATAGTTAGTATCTTGCTTACGAACTCATGGTGCGCGTGCGTATCACGGTTGTATGTGGCGTTACGTTCAACTGGTTAATAATGCCGGTAACCACTTTTGGTATATCGTCAATATTTTTTTGCGGGTTATGGTGCACTTCACCTACGCCAAAGCCGCGCCATACTACTTTTTTGGTGCGAGTATCAATCAGGTCGATGATTAAAGTACCTTCTTTATAATGTTCCTGCTCGGCCCAGGTTACACCGCCCGAATATAAGAATGGGTCGCCCCACGCATAAAATCCGGGCCTTGCCCAGCCGCCCCAGCCCCATCTGCTGCCCCAGCCCCAGCCAGCGCCCCAACCCCAGCCGCCATAAAAGCCGGGATAAGCGCTATAATAATCGGTACGGGTACCACGGCCAACAGTAGCAGTATAAACTACCACCAGGTCAGGGTGGTGTGTTTGCAAACTTAAGCCTTTGGCTTGCAAAGCGTTGGTTGCCGCGTCTTTAATTTTGGCATCGGCTTCGTCGTTATTTTTCATGCCTTTCCTGGCAGGGCCGGTCGGCATCCATGCAAAGGTGTGGTAACCACTCATGTTGGTGCGGTTAAGTCCGGCGGTGTAATAATTATAGCTGTCACAGGCTGATAAACCCACAAGGGTTAAAACGATCAGCGCTAAATAAATTGATCTTTTCATGGCTTTTGTTTCCCTTTCAGAATTAGATAATATGTTAGACTAACTTTTATCAAAAGGTTTAATGCTAAACGATAATTTTTTTAATAAATTTTAGCTAACCCAAATCTATCAAATTGTTAGCCAATGTAACTGGTTTACAGGTAATTTTTTTAATATAAAAAGCTTTCCGTCATTGCGGGGTACGAAGCAATCTCATATGGCGGGCAGCGAATATGCAAAGTCGATCATCTGCGTAGTGGATTGCTTCTTACCTCAATTACGCGATCGGAAGTGCTAAACCTCACCCTCCCGTTTCCGAACAAACCATTCTGCACTTAACAATGCCAGTATTAAGAAGAATATCCACTTTATATCAACCAGGTCGCTGTAATGTTTGTCTTCATAAACCACGGTTTTAATGTTCTCATTTTTCCTGATAAGATCAGCCAGCGTACCAATTTGCGAAGGCATAACCATCACCCCGCCCGACTGTTTAGCTATGCTATTCAGTAACCGGTGGTTCGCCGTACTTTGGCGGGTTTCCAAATTCAGCGCCTTAATGGTCAGCTGCCCGTTGGCGGTATAAGTTTTATTTCCCACTTTGGTCGAAGCAACATAACTATACTCATCACCCGGCAATGTACCGGCATCCAACTGGTAACTCTGCCCGCTTCGGGTGAACAGGAAACTATAACTTTTTCCCGAAGACCCTTTCAGGTCTATCTTCACATCAGGCGTATTAACCAGCTCAAGTGCATCATTGTAAAGCTCTGCATTCAATATCACATTTTCGCCTTCATCAAAAACACTTTTAGCGGCGTAAACCCGGAATTGCTGCCTGTTAGCATTGGCCGTAAGATATTGTACACTTTGATCAAGCAATTCTTCAACAGCATGGTGGTTGCCATAAGTTTTATATTCGTCAAGCTGCCAGCGCCACAACCCCTCGCCGCTAAGTATACCTATACGCCGGCCACCTTCATCAGCAAACGAAAGCAGGGGATAGGTGGTAGCAATATTGCCTATCTTTTGCTTAAATAAAACCTGGTTATTTGGCGACGAAGTATAATTGCCAAACGGCGCCAGTAATGGAGGGAACGAACTTAATTTTTGTTTGCTCGAGTCAGATAACGTAAAGGAAGAAAACTCAGGTACCGGCTGCGCGAACACTTCCTGCATCTGGTTGCTGCCGGGGCTCACCTTTACAACGGCCTGCGCCTGGTCAAAGGCAGACAACTCCGACTGTGCCCCCAGCATATACCAAACCGGTATCTTGCTTTTACTGATAAAATTTTGCAAAGCTCCCGTAGGGATAAACTGGTGCAGTATAATGAGGCTGTAATCATTAGGTTTTATGGTTGATACATCGGTTGACAAAACAGCCTTTACCTCGTAATTTTTATTGCTTTCGATGCCGCTTTTTATAACATTAATATCTGGGTTGATGCCGCTGTAAACCAGCAGTACCTTTTGTTTGGCATCA
>Ga0207671_10002518_pt1 | contig 19552 bp, 23 predicted proteins | sample KBSC24metaG_FD_184352 | JGI IMG/M metagenome (GOLD analysis project Ga0207671, IMG submission 184352) | Corn rhizosphere microbial communities from Kellogg Biological Station, Michigan, USA - KBS C2-4 metaG (SPAdes) (version 2) | ecosystem: Host-associated > Plants > Roots > Rhizosphere > Soil... | reverse complement strand
CCGTCGCCGAGGCGCGCGACGCCCTCGCCGCCGAACGCCAGCGAGTCGATGCGCAGCCGCAGCTCGTCGCCGCGCTGCGGGCGCGGCAAGGCCGAGGCCGAGGCCGACGTCGCGGTCGGGTCCGGCTCCGGCGGCGGCGCGGAGGCCGGGGTCACATCGGGCGTGGCGTCGGCGGGCTCGGTTGCGTGCGTGGGTGTCGTGTTCATGGAGTTGGTGCGCATGCGTATATACGCGGCCCACCTACCGTAGATACGATCGCGCACGCTGCGCACGAATCGAACAAAGCCGCGCGCGCCTTTATGCTCATGCGCCGTCGCCTGCGCCGTCGAGGGCGCCCCCGACGAGCAGCTCGAGCAGCGCCTTTTGCGCGTGGCGGCGGTTCTCGGCCTGGTCCCAGATTCGCTGGCGCGCGCCGTAGAGCACGTCGGCGGTGATCTCCTCGCCCGGGTGCGCGGGCAGGTCGTGCATGGCGAAGGCGCCCGGCGCGGCGGCGTCGAGCAGCGCGTCGTCCAGGCGGTAGCCGGCGAGCGTGGCGCGGCGCGCGTCGGCGGTGGCCTCGTCGCCCATGGACACCCAGACGTCGGTGTAGACGGCGCTTGCGCCGGCGACGGCCTCGCGCGGGTCGCGGTGGAGCGTCAGCGACCCCGGCGCGTCGGCGGGCAGCGCGAGATGGTCCTCCAACGCGTAGCCGTCGGGCGAGGCGACGGCGACGTGCAGGCCGGCGAGCGAGCCGAGGATGGCGAGCGAGCGGGCGACGTTGTTGCCGTCGCCGACGTAGGCGACGCGCAGTCCGTGCAGCGAGTCGTGCGCCTCGCGCAGCGTGAGCAGGTCGGCGAGCGCCTGGCAGGGGTGGTGGCTGTCGGTGAGCATGTTGACGACGGGGACGGCGCTGTGGGCGGCGAGCTGGTCGAGCATCTGCTGGGGCCCGGTGCGCACGCCGACGGCGGCGACGTGGCGCGAGAGCACGAGCGCGGTGTCGCGCAGCGCCTCGCCGCGCGAGAGCTGCAGCTCGTCGGAGCGCAGCACGACGGCGTGGCCGCCGAGCTCGTGGACGCCGACCTCGAAGGACAGCCGCGTGCGCGTGGAGGGCTTCTGGAAGATCAGCGCGACGCTGCGCGCGCGCAGCGCGTGCGAGGACAGCGGCGCGGCCTTGAGCTCGAGCGCGCGATCGAGCAGCGCGCGCAGCTCGTCGGCGGACAGCTCGGCTCCGGTGAGGAAATGCCGTGGCATGGACGAGCCAGTCTAGGCTAGGGTTGCCGCACAGATGACCCGCCGCCTCGCAACGCTCGGCCTCTGCCTGGCCGTCGCCGCGCTCGCCGGATGCGGTTCGGGCAGCGGCTCGTCCTCATCGAGCGCGAGCTCGGCGGGCGCGAAACCGACGACGGGGCCGGGCGGCTTGAAAGTGACGACGAAGCCCGACTTCATCGCGCCCGCGGGCCCGGTGAGAAGCGGAACGGTGCAGATCGCCTACCGCAACATCGCGGTCGCGCCGGCGGCGCTGCGGGTGAAGGTCGGCAGCACGCTGAAGTGGACGAACTACGACACGGTCAAGCACAACGTGACCAGGGAGGGCGGCCCGTACGTGTTCGACTCGCCGGACTTCGGCCAGGGCGGCACATATGAGGTCAAGGCGCTGCGTCCCGGCGTGATCAACTACGAGTGCACGATCCACCCGGCGACGATGAACGGCACGATCGAAGTGGTCGAGTGACGATCTTGGACGGTCGCGCGTCGGCCAACGACGGCCGGCGCTAGCCGGGTTGGCGCTCAGGCGGGCCCGAGCTCGGGCAAGCCGACGTCCGGAGAGGAGGCCGTGGCGTACAGTCGCCGCGGGATGCGCCCGGCGCCGCGCGCCAGCCGGCCGGCCTGCACGGCGGCGCGCATCGCCTGCGCCATGGCGACGGGGTCCTGCGCGCGGGAGATGGCCGATGCGGCGAGCACAGCGTCGCAGCCGAGCTCCATGGCAAGCGCGGCGTCGGAGGCCGTGCCGATGCCCGCGTCGAGCACGACGGGCACGTCGACGGCCTGGCGGATCAGCGCGATGTTGTACGGGTTGCGGATGCCCATGCCGCTGCCGATGGGCGAGCCGAGCGGCATGACGGCGGCGCAGCCGACGTCAGCCAGCCGCCGCGCGAGCACGGGGTCGTCGGTCGTGTAGGGCAGCACGACGAAGCCCTCGTCGACGAGCTGCTCGGCCGCGCGCAGCAGCTCGGGCGCGTCGGGCAGCAGCGTGTCCTCGTCGCCGATGACCTCGAGCTTGACCCAGTCGGTGCCAAAAGCCTCGCGCGCGAGATGCGCGGTGAGCACGGCGTCGCGCGCGGTGTGACAGCCCGCAGTGTTCGGCAGCAGCTCCACATGCGCGTCGGCCAGCACGTCGATGAGCGACCCGCGCGACTGCGGATCGACGCGGCGCAGCGCGACGGTCACGAGCTCGCATCCGCTCGCTGCGATCGCCTCGCCGAGCAGCGCAAGCGAGGCAAAGCCGCCGGTTCCCAGCAGCAGCCGCGAGCGCAGCGTGCGCCCGGCGATCGTCAGCTCGTCTGCGCGCGCCGAGGGCGCGGGCGGGGCCGGCGAGACGGCCGCCTCGGGCGAGGGTGCGCCCTGCGCCGAGCGCCCGGCGGCGGCGTCATCGCTCGCATGGGCGCCGTTTGGCGAGGCGCGCCCAGGTGTGTCGATCGTCTCGTGCACGTCCGCGATCATCCTCCTTGCATCGCCGTCAGCACCTCCACGCGGGCGTGCTCTGCCAGCGCGAAGGACTCCCATTGCGCGCGCGGCACGACCTCTCCGTCCACCGCCACGGCGACGCCGCGCGCGTCGAGCGTGAGGTTCAGGCGCGAGAGCGCCGCGGCGACGGTCTCGCCCGCGCGCACGTCGGACTGCTGTCCGTTGAGGCTGATCACGAGACCACCGCGCCCGTCGCCGCCGCGCCGGCGGGAGTCGCTGGCGCCTCGCTCGCGGTCGTCACGCCTGCCGGAGCCGATGGCGCCTCGCCGCGCGCCGTCGCGCCGGCGGGCGGCGCCGGCGACGCGTCGCGTGCGGCGAAGCGCCGCGGATCGCACGCGGCCAGCGCCGCGTCGTCGTCCTGCTGCTCGCCGGCGAGCGCGCGGCAGACGAGCTGCGCGGTCAGCGGCGCGAGCAGGATGCCGTTGCGATGGTGCCCGGTCGCCCACGTCAGGCCGCGCAAGGCGCCCGCGCCGATCGTCGGCGCGTTGTCGGGCGTGCCCGGGCGCAGGCCGACGCACAGCTCCTCGATCTTCAGCTCGCGCACGCCGGGAACGACCTCCTGCGCCGCGCGCAGCAGCTCGTAGACGCCGCCGGCGTCCGGCTGCACGTCGAAGCCGCGCTCCTCGACGGTCGCGCCCAGCACGTAGCGCCCGTCGGCGCGCGGCACCAGGTAGCCGCCGGCGAAGCGCACGACGCTGCTCAACAGCCCGGGCCCGGCCGGATCGCGCAGGCGCAGCAGCTGGCCCCTGACCGGGCGCACCGCCAGGCGCTCGCCGGCGCCGTCGATCTGCGCGCTCCAGGCGCCCGAGGCGATGACGACGCGCTCGGCGGCGATCGACTCCGCGCCGCGCGGCGCGCGGCCCTCGCCGCCGTCGGCGGCCTCTTGCCGGCTCGGCTCGCCGAGGCGCACGCCGGTCACGCGCTCGCCGGCCGCGTCGGACTCGACCCGCGCGACGGGCGCGTGCTCGCGCAGGCGCACGCCGGCCGACCGGCACGCCGCGCGCAGCGCCGCCAGCACCAGGCGCGGGTCCACCGAGTGGTCGTCGGGCGCCTCCAGCGCCAGGCGCACGGTCGGCGCGAGCGCCGGCTCGCGCTCGCGCGCCTGGCTCGCGCGCAGGCGGTTGGTGGCCAGGCCGAGCGAGTCGCGAAAGGCGATCTGGCGCTCCAGCTCGCGCGCCTCGTCGGCGTCGCGCGCGAGCAGCAGCGTGCCCGTGCGCAGCAGGCCGACCTGCTGAGCGCTCGCCGCCTGCAGCTCCTGCGCGAAGGCCGGCCACATGTCCGCCGAGCGCAGGCCCAGCTCGAGCAGACGCCGCCCGGCATCGCCGAACTCGGCCTCGGCGACCGGTGCGAGCATGCCCGCGGCCACGCGCGAGGTGCCGCCGCCGATCGTGTCGCGCTCGAGCAGCGTCACGCTCATGCCGCGCTGGGCCGCGCGCCAGGCCACCGACAGGCCGATGACGCCGCCGCCGACCACGAGCACGTCGGCCGATTCGCGCGAGCTGGTCATGCAGTTGATGCTAGCCCGCACAACCGCTGCCGGCACGCGCAGCGCGCCGAATGCACGACCGTCGACGGCGCGGGCCCAACCACGAGGCGGGGCCGCCCGGCGAGCGATGCGCTGCCGCCACAGGCCGCCTGCGAGACTGGCGTCATGTCCGCAGCAGACCTCGGCTCCGACCGCCGCAAGCGGCTGGCCGCCGCGCGGCTGTATCTCGTGTGCGACGCCAAACCCGGCGGGCGCGAGCTGCCCGACGTGCTGCGCGCGGCCGTCGCCGGCGGCGTGGACGTCGTGCAGCTGCGCGACAAGCAGCTCGCCGACGAAGAGCTGATCGCCGTCGCCAACGCCGCGCGCGCGCTGTGCGAGCGATTGGGCGCGCTGTTGATCGTCAACGACCGCGCGCTGGCCGCGCGCGAGGCCGGCGCCGACGGCGTGCACGTCGGCCAGGACGACATGTCCGTGGGCGAGACGCGGCAGATCGTCGGGCCGGACATGCTCGTCGGCCTGTCCACGCACGCGCCAAGCGAGATCGACGACGCCGCGCCGACGGCCGCCGACGGCGCGCCGCTGGTCGACTACATCGGCGTCGGCCCCGTCCACGAGACGCCCACCAAGCCCGGCCGCCCGGCCGTCGGCGTCGAGCTCGTCCGCTACGCCGCCGCCAACGCGTGCGTGCCCTTCTTCGCGATCGGCGGCCTGAGCGCCGCCAACGCCGGCGACGTGCTCGCCGCCGGCGCCTCGCGCGTGGTCGTGCTCAGGGCGATCGCCGACGCCGCTGACCCCGAGCTGGCCGCGCGCGAGCTGCGAGAGCTGATCGACGGAGCCGGCCGATGAGCGACACGCCGGCGCCGCGCCGGGCGACCGGACAGGCGCCTTCCGGCCAGGTCGAGCAGTTCGCGCCTGGCGGAGCCGATCGCCGGCGGCGGGCAGCGGCGGCGGGCGGCCGACGTCCGGCGAGAGCGGCGGGCGGCCGCCGCGCGGCGAACGCGAGGAGCTGGCGCGCGCGGCGCTGCGGCCGCTGGAGGAGGGCGAGCGCCCGCCTGCGCTGATCGTCGCGATCGTCGTCTGTGTCGTGCTCGCGATCGCCGTGCTCGCCGGCGCCGCCAGCATCCACGACCTCAGCCGTCACGGCGGATCGCTGCCCGGCGCGGCGCTGCTGGCCGTCGTGCTGGCGCTGCTCGCCCAGGGCATGTACCGCCGGCGCTACTGGGCCGTGCTCTCCTTCGAGGCGCTGCTGGCGTTTCAGATCATCGTCACGTCGCTGGCGCTGGTCGTCGCCTCCACGATCCTCGCCGCCGCCAGCTGCCTGATCAGCGTCGTGCTCGGCGGCTGGCTGTTCTGGAAGCTGGTGCGCGTGATGGGCCGCCTGCAAGCTGGCGAGCGACGCCGGCCCGCCGGCTGATCGCCGCCGCGCATACCTCTCGAAAGCGCCAGTGCCGCGGCCTGCGCGCTGCGCGGCTGAGAGGCTTCGATAGGCTCAGGCGCGATGAGCGAGAACGCCTACGATTGCATCGTCATCGGCTCCGGGCCGGGCGGCTACGTGGCCGCTATCCGCGCCGCGCAGCTCGGCAAGAAGACCGCCGTCGTCGAGCGCGACAAGCTCGGCGGGCGCTGCCTGAACTACGCGTGCATTCCCGCCAAGGCCGTGCTGCGCTCGGCCGACCTGCTCGGCGAGATCAACGAGGCGGGCGAGTACGGGCTGAAGGTCTCAGGCGTCGAGGTCGACTTCGCCGGCGTCATGGCGCGGCGCGAGAAGGTCGTCACGACGCTCACCTCCGGCGTCGGAGGGTTGTTCAAGAAAAACGAGATCGACGTGATCGAGGGCGACGGCGCGCTGACCGCCGACGGCGACGTGCGCGTGGGCGAGCAGACCTACTCCGCCGAGACCGTCATCCTCGCCACCGGCTCCACGCCGCGCACGATCCCCGGCGTCGAGTTCGGCAAACGGATCATCGGCACGGAGCAGGCCTGGGCGCTGAGCGAGCTGCCCGCCCGCCTGGCCGTCGTCGGCGCCGGCGCGTCGGGCGCCGAGATCGCCTCGGGCTATGCGCGCCTGGGCTCTGAGGTGCGCCTCATGGAGGCGCTGGACCGCGTGTTGCCGACCGAGGACGCAGACGTCTCGCGCCTGGTCGAGCGTGGCTTCAAGCGCCAGGGCGTCAGCGTGCACACCGGCGACCCGATCGCCGACGTCAAGAGCGACGAGAAGAGCGTCACGTTCACCCAAGGCGCGGACTCGGCGCTGGAGGTCGACTATCTGGTCATCGCCGCCGGCCGCGGCGCCGACGTCGAGGGACTGGGCCTGGCCGACGCCGGCGTCGAGCTCGATACGCCGCCCGGGGCACAGGGCGCCAGCGGCCTGGTCAAGGTCGACGCGGCCATGCGCACGAGCCGCGCGGGCGTCTACGCGATCGGCGACCTCGTCGCAGGCCCCGCGCTCGCGCACAAGGCCTCCGACGAGGGCATCATCGCCGCCGAGGACTCCGCCGGGCTGAACACGCACCCGATCTCCTACGTCGACATCCCGCGCGCGACCTTCTGCACGCCCAACGTCGGCTCCTTCGGGCTGACCGAGCAGCAGGCGCGCGAGCAGGGTTATGAGGTGGTCGTCGGCAAGGTGCCCTACGGCGCCGTCGGCGGCGGCATCGTCTACGGCGACCGCACCGGCATGGTCAAGCTCGTCGGCGAGTCCAAGTACGGCGAGCTGCTCGGCGGGCACATCGTCGGCACGCGCGCCACCGAGCTGATCCAGGAGCTCGTCAACGTGCGCCTGCTCGAGGGCGGCTTCGCCGAGGTCGCGCGCATCATCCACGGCCATCCGACGCTCTCGGAGGCCGTCATGGAGGCCGGCCGCGCCGCAGACGGTTGGCTGATCCACGGCTGACGACATCCTCAGGGCGGGCTGGATGCCCGACCGTGCTGACCGCCGGAACACCCGTAACGGTCACAGATCACTCCAGGAGTGAAGGGTGTTTCGGCCCCAGAGCCGGATGCGTTCACGAGCGGCGCCCAGAGCTACGCTCTGCGCATGAATGCCGCCTTCTACTTCGACCTGGCAAGCCCGCTCGCCTACCTCGCCGCCGAGCGCGTCCTGCACACGCTGCCCGCACCCGCCGAGTGGCAGCCCGTGCTCGCCGCCGAGCTGCGGGCACCGACGACGCAGTCGCTGGTCGCCGAGCGCTTCGACGCCTTCCGCTGCGAACAGGAGCGCGACATCTTCCGCGCCGAGGTCGCCCGCCGCGCGCAGCAGCTCGGCCTGCAGCCGCTGCGCTGGCCCGAGCCGTTCCCCTTCGACAGCGCGCTTGCGATGCGCGCCGCCACCTACGCCAAGTCGATCGGCCGCGCCGTGCCCTTCGCCCAGGCCGCCTTTCGCCAGGCCTTCGCCGGCGGGCGCGACCTGCAGCAGCTCGACAACGTGCTGATCGCCGCCGCCGCCTGCGAGATGCACCCCGCCGCCGTCACGCGCGGCGCCGAGCTGCGCTCGGTCGGCGAGCAGCTTGCCGCTGCGACGCGCCGCGCGACCCTCTCCAACATAAAAGACGTTCCCGCCATCGTCGTCGAGCAGACCGTGTTCGAAGGCGAGCGCGCCGTCGAGCAGGCGGCCGAGCGCATGCTCGCCGCAGCGGCTCCATGAAGGCCAAGGCCGCCTATCGGCTGATCGTCACGCGCGGCGGGCGCGCGCCGGCGCTGCTCGCCGACGCCGAGCGCGTCGACCACATCGAGCTCGTCGACATCGACGACGGCGAAGTCGTGCTGTTCTGGGATCTGCCGCCGCACGCCGCCTCCCAGCGCGCGCGCGTGCTGCGCGAGGAGCTCGCCCATCTGGAGGCCCCGGAGTTCCTCGCCCGCTGGAGTACCGTGGATTGATGGCCGACCTGCCCGAGCCAGCAGTCGCGCGCGAGTGGTTGCAGACGATGACGCTCATCCGCCGCTTCGAGGAGCGCGCCGGAGAGATGTACGCGCGGGCCAAAGTCGGCGGCTTCTTGCACCTGTCCATCGGCGAGGAGGCCACCATCGTCGGCAGCGCGCGCGCGCTGCGCGACAGCGACTACCTGATCTCCACCTACCGCTCGCACGGTCACGCGCTCGTGCGCGGAACGCCGCCGGAGAACGTCATGGCCGAGCTGTTCGGGCGCGTCGACGGCTGCTCGGGCGGCCGCGGCGGCTCGATGCACATGTTCGACATCGCCCGGCGCTTCATGGGCGGCTACGGCATCGTCGGCGGCAACCTGCCGATCGCCGCCGGCCTGGCGCTCGCCTGCGACTACCGGGGCACAGACGACGTCACGCTGTGCGTGTTCGGCGACGGCGCCTCCAACCAGGGCACCTTCGGCGAGACGCTCAACCTGGCCGCGCTGTGGAAGCTGCCCGTCGTCTTCATGGTCACCAACAACCAGTTCGGCATGGGCACCGCGCTCAGCCGCCACTCCGCCGTCACCGACCTGCAGCGCAAGGGCGAGAGCCTCGGCGTGCCCGGCATGCGCTGCGACGGCATGGACGTGGCCGACACCCACCGCGTCGTCTGTGAGGCCATCCGCCGCGTGCGCGAGCAGCGCTGCCCGCTGCTCGTCGAGGCCGTCACCTATCGCTTTCGCGGGCACTCCATGGCCGACCCCGAGCAGTACCGCTCCAAGGAGGAGGTCGCGCAATGGCGCCAGCGCGATCCCATCCCCGCCTTCGGCGAGCGGCTCGTCGCCGAGGGCGCCATCGACGAGGACGTCCGCGCGCAGATCGACGCGCAGGCCGTCGCCCGCGTCGACGCCGCCGTCGAGTTCGCCGACGCCTCGCCCTTCCCCCCCGCCGAGTCGCTGTACGACGACGTCTACGTGCTCGACCCCGGCTCCACCGGCTCCTACTCCGTGCGCACCACCGACCCGCAGGCCAACGCCGAGGACGAGTCGCCGCGGTCCCCGCACGACGGCGACGCCAGCGAGATACCCCAGCAGATGTCCGAAGCGCTCGCGCACGGCGAGGACGCCGCCTGATGGCCCAGCTGCGCTACCGCGAGGCCCTGAACGCGGCGCTGCGCGAGGAGCTGCGCCGCGACGAGCGCGTCCTGCTCATCGGCGAGGACATCGGCGTGTTCGGCGGCGCCTTCAAGGTCACCGAAGGGCTGCTCGACGAGTTCGGCGAGAAGCGCGTGCGCGACACGCCCATCTCCGAGAACACCATCGTCGGCGTCGGCGTCGGCGCCGCCATGGCCGGCCTGCGCCCCGTCGTCGAGCTGATGACCATCAACTTCGCGCTGCTCGCCTTCGACCAGATCGTCAACCACGCCGCGCACGTCCACTACATGTTCGGCGGACAGGCGCGCGTGCCGCTCGTCGTGCGCATGCCCCAGGGCGCCGGCCACCAGCTCGGGCCGACGCACTCGCACTGCTTCGAGGCGCTGTTCCTGCACGTGCCCGGCCTGCTCGTCGCCGCGCCCGCCACCGCCGCCGACGCCAAGGGGCTGCTGAAGACCGCCATCCGCGACGAGAACCCCGTCATCTTCATCGAGCACGAGTCGCTCTACGGCGTGCGCGGCGACGTGCCCGACGACGACGACCTGCTCGTCCACTTCGGCCGCGCGCGCGTCGCCCGCGAGGGCTCCGACGTGACCGTCATCGGCGTCTCGCGCATGGCGCTCACCGCCGAGCGCGCCGCCGCCACGCTCGCCGACGAGCACGACGTGCACGCCGAGGTCATCGACCCGCGTACGCTGCGCCCGCTCGATCTCGACACGATCCTCGCCTCCGTGCGCAAGACCAACCGCTGCGTCATCGTCGAGGAGGGCTGGCCGCACGGCGGCGTCGCCGCCAACCTCGCCGCACTCATCTCCGAGCAGGCCTTCGACGACCTCGACGCGCCCGTCCGCCGCGTCTCCGGCGCCGACGTGCCCATGCCCTACTCCAAGCCGCTCGAGGACATCGCCTACCCGCACGAGCCGCAGATCGTCAGCGCCGTGCTCGACACGCTCGGCATCGACCCCGCCGCCCGCGCCGGCGCGCGCGCGGGCGCGAGCGCGTCGAGCTCCGGCGCGGACGGCGGAGCCGGCTGATGGCCGAGCTCGTCATGCCGCGGCTGTCGGACACGATGGAGGAGGGCACCATCCTGCGCTGGCTCAAGCAGGACGGCGATCAGGTCCAGCGCGGCGACGAGCTCGTCGAGATCGAGACCGACAAGGCCAACATGATCTACGAGTCAGACCTCGACGGAACGCTGCAGACCGTCGCCGCCGAGGGCGACACGCTGGCCGTCGGAGCGCTCATCGCGCACATCGGCGGCGCCTCCGGTCAGGGCGCCGCCGGCCCAAGCGCCGAGGCGGACGCAGGCGCCGAGGCGGGCGCCGGCGCGGATGTGGGCGCCGGCGCCGGCGCTCGCGCCGCCGAGACGCCCGCCGCGACGCGCGACGCGCAGCACGCCGCGACGCCTTCCGATGAGACGTTCGTCGAAGCGATCGCCGAGGTCGCCGGAGGCGGCGCGGCGACAGACGTGCCGCCGCGCGACACCCCGCCGCGCGACGCAGGGCGCGTCAAGGCCTCGCCGCTGGCCCGGCGCATGGCGCACGAGCGCGGCATCGACCTGCGCGCGCTCAGCGGCAGCGGGCCCGGCGGGCGCATCGTCAAGGCCGACGTGCAGGCCGCCGCCGGCGGCGACGGGGACGGCGGCGAGGACGGCAGGCCGGCACCGGCACCGGCACCGGCACCGGCACCGGCGGACACTCGCGCGCAAGCGCCGGCGCCCCCGGCGCCCGCCGCGGCGCGCGAGGACGTGACGACCGCCAAGGGCGAGACGACGAGCGTCGCGCTCACGCGCATGCAGCAGGCGATCGCGCGGCGCATGGCCGAGTCAAAGGCCACGATCCCCGACTTCACGCTGCTGGCCGACGTCGACATGCAGGAGTGCGTGCGCCTGCGCTCAGAGCTCAAGCGCATCTCCAAGGACGAGGCGCCGACGTACAACGACATGGTCGTCAAGGCCTGCGCGCTGGCGCTGCGCGAGCACCCGCGCGCCAACGCCAGCTATCGCGACGGCACGCTGCAGCTGCACTCGCGCATCAACGTCGGCGTCGCCGTCGCCGCGCAGGACGCGCTGGTCGTGCCGACCGTGTTCGACGCCGACGCCAAGGCGCTCGGCGAGATCGCCCGCGAGACCCGCACGCTGGCGGCGCGCGTGCGCGACGCGACGATCACGCCGCCGGAGCTCGGCGGCGGCACGTTCACCGTGTCCAACCTCGGCATGTACGCCATCAAGAGCTTCACCGCCATCATCAACCCGCCGCAGGCCGCCATCCTGTCCGTCGGCGCCGTGCAGCAGCGGGCCGTCGTGCGCGACGACGAGCTCGTGGCGCGCCACACGATGACGCTGACGCTCGTCTGCGACCATCGCGTGCTCTACGGCGCCGACGCCGCCGGCCTGCTCGCGCGCATCCGCGAGCTGCTGCAGGCGCCGGCGGCGCTGACGCTGTGAGCGCACAGGCAGAGCCCGCGCCGAGCGTCGGCGGCCTGCTTGCGGGCCACGACCTGCGCGCGCTGCACGACGGCGACGCGCACGAGCTGCACGCGCTGATCGAGCGCAACCGTGTGCGGCTGGCGCGCTGGATTCACTGGGCGCACGAGCAGACGCTGCAGGACACGCGCGCCTTCATCGGCCGGGCGCACGCCAAGGAGCAGGAGGGCAGCGGGCTCAGCCGCGGCATCGTCGTCGCAGGGCGCCTGGCGGGCGTCGTCGGCATCTCTGTCGACCGCGCCAACCGCTCGGCCGCGATCGGCTACTGGCTCGACGAGGCCAGCGAGGGCAAAGGCGTGATGACGTCGGCCATCGCCGCGCTGGCCGACGACGGCTTCCAGCGCTACCGGCTCGTGCGCGTGGAAATCCGCGCCGACGTCGACAACCGTGCCAGCCGCGCCGTCGCCGAGCGGTTGGGCTTCCAGCTGGAGGGCGTCATGCGCCAGAGCTACCACGTGGCCGGCGAGCGCTACAGCGACGACGCCGTCTACTCGCTGCTCGCCTCCGACCCCGCGCGCGCAGAGCTGTCGAAGCGAGCGGACGCAATCGACGCAGCCGGTTCCCCGCAGGGCTGACGCGGCGCTCAGGCCGCGAGCGGGTCCTCCCAGCGCAGGCCGGGAAAGCGCGAGAAGTCGTTGTCGTGCGAGCACAGGGTCGCCCCGTGCTCGATCGCCAGCGCCGCGAGGTGGGCGTCGCTTGTGAGGTTGCCACCCGCGCCGAGCGGGGGCAGCAGGTCGCGCAGCACCGCGGCGTGGCGGTCCGTCGGATGAATGACCGTCGCGACCGGCTGGGCGAGCCAGCGCTGGATCTCCTCCAGAGCGGACTCGATCGGCCACGGGTCGCGCGTGCTCTGCCGCCGCGTGGTGATGCGAAGGAAGCCAAGGAGTGCGAACCACGCAAGCGCGACCGTCTCGGTTCCCGAGAGAGCTTGCTCGAACCATCGCAACGTCCTCTCGTGCTCTCGCGCCTCCTCGTCCACCACGTAGATCATCAGGTTGACGTCGAGCAGCTTCACTTGCCTTCTTCCATCTTGCGGAGGATTTCCTCGTCCTCCATTTCCCCCGCGATCTGGTTCGCCTTGACGATGTTTATGCGAACTCCCAGCGGAGCCGTTTTCGCCTTGAACGGACGCGGCGCCGAGGCGGACGCATCGAGACCCGCCCGTACCGCGTCGTTCAGTGCAGCCTTGAACGACACGCCGCGCTCGCGCATCGTCGCCTTCAACTTCGCCTCCACATCCGGATCGAGCGTGACCGTCGTGCGCATGGAGACATCATAGCATCAAAGAAGATGCTGTCATGATGCTTCTGCGCTCCGGCGCTAGGCTGAGGCAACGATGCGTCACGTCGATGTGCCCGCCGACGAGCTCTGGGTGTGCCACCTGCGCCATATCCGTTACTCCGACGGGGTCGCCATCCAGGAGACAGTTCGCGCCCGGCGGCAGGCCGGCGAGCTGCCCGACACGATGCTGCTGCTCGAGCACCCGCCCGTCTACACGCGCGGTCGGCGCGCCGGCGCCGAGGACCTGCCGTTCCCCGAGGACCACTACCGCGCCAAAGGCATCGACGTGGCGAGCACCGACCGCGGCGGCAAGCTCACCTACCACGGCCCCGGCCAGCTCGTCGGCTACCCGATCATGGCAATCCACGACGTCCTGGCTCACCTGCGCACGATGGAAGACGCCATCGTCGCCGCGCTCGCCCAATGGGGCATTGCCGCCCGCTCGCGCGCGGCCGAGGGCGTCGACTACACCGGCGTATGGGTCGCCGATCGCAAGATCGCCTCGATCGGCGTGCACGTCTCGCGCGGCGTCACCACGCACGGCTTCGCAGTCAACGTCGACAACGACCTCGACGCCTTCTCCTCGGTCGTCGCCTGCGGCCTGCCCGACGTGCAGATGACCTCGATCGCCGCCGAGCTGGAGCGTTCAGGCCACGATCGCGCGGATTGCGATTCCCCCGCGTCCGGGCTCGCGCCGGCTGCCCGAGCGCCACGACTCGCCTGCTTTCGCAAGGAGATCGCCTACCGCTTCTGCGAGGCCCACGGCAGGCGCCAGCGGCTCGTCTCCGCACGGCGCCTGGGTATCGACACGACGCCATCCATCTGCGGAGCCCCGACAGGGGCGCAGCCCATCAAATCGAAGTCCTCGCCAGACCGCCAGCCGGTGCCCGCATGAGCGCGACGCGCTCGCGCGCCAACCCTGGCGGCATGGACGTGCTCAAGGTGCTCGGGCCCGATGTGCGCCCGCTGCGCGAGCGCAAGCCGCCGTGGTTCAAGGTGCCCGCGCCCGGTGGACAGCGCTACCGCGAGCTGACCGAGCTGATCCGCTCGGAGAACCTGCACACCGTCTGCCAGGAGGCCGCCTGCCCGAACGTCGGCGAGTGCTGGGAGCGCGGCACGGCCACGTTCATGATCCTCGGCGACACGTGCACGCGCCGCTGCGGCTTCTGCAACGTCAAGACCGGCAAGCCGACGTGGAACGATCCGCTGGAGCCGGCGCGCGTCGCGCGCTCGATCGCGCGCATGGGCCTGCGCCACGCCGTCATCACCTCCGTCGACCGCGACGACCTGCCCGACAAGGGCGCCTCGGCGTTCGTCGGCGTCATCCGCCAGGTGCGCCGCCAGGCGCCCGATTGCCAGGTCGAGGTGCTGACGCCCGACTTCCAGGGACAGGAGATGCCGCTGGCCAAGGTCATCGCCGAGCGCCCGGACGTGTTCAACCACAACGTCGAGGTCGTCCCGCGGCTGTATCCGCTCGCGCGGCGCGGCTCGGAGTTCCGGCGCTCCTGCCGCGTGCTGCGCCTGGCCGGTGAGATGGGCGGTGGCGAAGTGGTCACCAAGTCCGGCCTGATGGTCGGGCTCGGCGAGACGCACGACGAGCTCGTCGAGGCCTTCGCAGCGCTGCGCCAAAACGGCGTCGGCGTGCTCACCGTCGGTCAGTACCTGCGGCCATCCGAGCGCCACCTGCCGGTCGTGCGCTACTGGCACCCCGACGAGTTCGCCGCCCTCGAGAAGGCCGCCTACGAGCTCGGCTTCGACCACGTCGCCGCCGGCCCGCTCGTGCGCTCCTCCTACCACGCCGACCAGCACGTTCCCCAGCCGCGCGCAGGCGTCGGGCCGCTCGCCGCGCACGGATAGTCTCGCTGGATCTTCCCGCTCAAAGACAACATCCCGCTGGCGCGCTTTCCGTTCGTCACGGTCGTGCTCGTGGCGATCAACGTCGTCGTCTACCTGCTGGAGATCCGCCACGGCGGCAGCTTCTTCGGCGGCCCGTCCGACAGCGTGACGGTGCACTACGGCGCGATTCCCTACGAGCTGACGCATCCGGGAAGGCACTGCGACGTGGTCACGGTGCCCGGCGTGCAAGGAGCGGTCCGCTCGGTCGCCTGCCAGGGCATGGCCGGCGTCGTCGGCTCGCCGCCGTCGCAGCCGGCGACCTGGCAGACCGTGTTCACGTCGATGTTCATGCACGGCAGCTTCCTGCACATCCTCGGCAACATGCTGTTCCTGGTGATCTTCGGGCCGAACGTCGAGGACGCCACGGGGCGCGTGCGCTATCTGGCCTTCTACCTGCTCGGCGGGATCGTCGCGCTCGCCGCGCAGGTGCTCGTCGGCCCGGACTCGACCGCGCCCACGCTCGGCGCTTCGGGCGCCATCGCCGCGGTGCTCGGCGGCTACCTGCTGCTGTATCCGCGAGCGCGCGTGCTGACGCTGATCTTCATCGTCTTCTTCGCCACCGTCGTCGAGCTGCCGGCCGTGCTCCTGCTGGGCTTCTGGTTTCTCGAGCAGCTTTGGTTCGGCGCGTCCGGACTGGCCAGCCCGATCGGCGGCGGGGGCGGCGTGGCGTACTTCGCGCACATCGGCGGCTTCGTCTTCGGCCTGCTCGTGATCAGGCTGTTCGTCTCGCGCAAGCGAGGATCGGCCAAAGGGCTGCAACCGCCGCCAAGGGCTGTGTACTGAGCAGATGAGGCGCGTCTTCGTGCTCGGCGCGGTGCTCGTGTTCATCGCCGGCTTCGCCTTCCTCACGGTCGTCGCCGTGATCGAACAGGGCTTTACGATCGCCAGCTTCATCTCCCTGCTGATCCTCGGCCTGCTCTCGATCGGCATCGTCGGCGCCCTGCGCAATCCTCCGCGCTGACCGTGCCGCGCCGCCTAACCTTCCGCCAGCAGATGCCCGCACACGCACCCCTGAGGGCCGTATGAGCACCTCCCCGTTCATGACGCCCGACCAGAGTCGCCGCCGCCGCGACCTCGCGCGCCAGCGACGGCGCAGGCGACGCGCGATCGGCTGGAGCTCGTTCGCGCTCGGCGTCGTCGTGGTCGTCGCGGTCGCCGTCGCGCTGTCCAGGTCCGACGGGCACGACTCGGCCGTGGCCTCTACGGCGAAGGCCAGGGCGGCGCAACGCGCAAAGACGGTCGTCGCGCCGACGCTCTCGGCCATCGGCCTGCCGCTGGCCAAGCCGCCGCTGAAGCTCGCCGGTATCGGCCTGGCCCAGCAGGACAGCGTGCACATCGCCTTTCGCCATCCGCCGCGCGCGGGCGTGCTGTTCGACCTCACGACCGGGCAGGTGCTGTGGCAGCGAAACCCCTTCCTGCACCTGCGCATCGCCAGCCTGACGAAGATGATGACGGCGCTGCTGACCGTTCGAGCCGCGCCGCCCGGCGGGCGCGTGCTGATCACCAAGGCCGCCGTCAACTCGGCCGGGTCGAAGGTCGGCGTGCTGCCGCTGGGCAAGCACGTGCGCGTGGAGACGATGCTCTACGGCCTGCTGCTCCCCTCCGGCAACGACGCGGCGATCGCGCTGGCACAGCACGTCGCCGGCAGCGTCAGCGCATTCGTCTCGCGCATGAACGCACAGGCTGCCAAGCTGGGCATGGGCTGCACGCGCTACTCCTCGCCGTCCGGCTACGTCAACGCCGACAACTACTCCTGCGCGGCCGACCTGGCCGTGCTCGCCCACCAGGACTTGCTGCAGCCGCGCCTGGCGAAGATCGTGCGCACGTACACCGCCCAGCTCCCGTTCCCGACCAAGGGCGGCAGGCTCTACCTCTACAACAACAACCCGCTGCTGATCTACCACTACCCCGGCGTGACCGGCCTGAAGACCGGCTTCACCGACGCCGCCGGCAGGTGCCTGGTGGCGACCGCCGAACGCGGCGGCGTGCGCCTCGGCGTCGTCGTGCTGCACTCGCGCAACCCCGGCACGCAGGCCCGCCAGCTGCTCGACCGCGCCTTTCAGGGCGTCTACCACCAGGCGCCCGTGGCCGAGCCGCCGATTCCCGCCGGGGCCTGAGGCCCGCAACGAGCGGTCGATTCGCGGCGATCGAGCCCCCGCGGAGTGCCGTTCTCCGGTAGATTGACTGGTCAGTCAGCCAAAGGAGAACGCCGTGGATCTCGACGACACACAGGAGCAGGCCGCATATCGCGCCGGGGTGCGCGGCTGGCTCGACGAGCACAAGTCAGAGGCTCCGGTCCTCGACGGCGCGGGCGCGCTGCAGGACGAGTCGGAGATAATCGCCGCCCGTCGCGCCTGGCAGGGCAAGCTCGCCGAGGGCGGGCTGGCCGGCGTGACCTGGCCGAAGGACTTCGGCGGTCAGGGCCTCGGCCCGATCGAGCAGGTCATCTGCAACCAGGAGATCGCCAAGGCCAAAGTGCCGGGCATCCTCGACGCGATCGGCGTCGGCATGCTCGGCCCGACGATCATCGCCCACGGCACCGACGAGCAGAAGGGCCGCTACCTCGGGCCGATGCTGCACGGCGACGAGGTCTGGTGCCAGCTCTTCTCCGAGCCCGCCGCCGGCTCGGACCTCGCTGCCGTGCAGGCTCGCGCGCGCCAGCAGGAGGACGGCAGCTGGCGCCTGAGCGGCCAGAAGGTGTGGACGACCAACGCGCAGTTCGCCTCCTACGGCCTGCTGCTCGCGCGCACCGACTCCGACGTGCCCAAGCACAAGGGGCTGACGATGTTCATCGTGCCGATGGACGCCGAGGGCGTGACCGTCCGCGGGCTGCGCCAGATCTCCGGCGAGGCCGAGTTCAACGAGGTGTTCTTCGACGACGTCGCGATCGACGCCGACTCGGTCGTCGGCGGCGTCGGCAACGGCTGGGGCACGGCGCTGACCACGCTGATGTTCGAGCGCGTCACGATCGGCCTCGGCAGCGAGGGCATGGGCTACAACTCCAACCGCTTCGCGCAGGCGATCGCCGCCGACCCGGACGCCCGACGCGACCCCGAGGTGCGCCACGCGCTCGGCGAGATCGCAAGCGAACTGCTGGCCGTGCGCTTCACCGGCTACCGCACGCTGTCGGCGCTGCAGAAAGGGCAGGTGCCCGGCCCGGAGTCCGGCCTGGCGAAGATCACGATCGTCAACGGCGCGATCAAAGCCGGCGACCTGATCGCCGACGTGCTCGGCCCCGACGCGCTCAGCGAGGACGGCGAGTGGGCCTACATGATCTCCTTCCTGCCCGGGCTGAAGTCGGCCGGCGGCACCGAAGAGATCCTGCGCAACACGATCGGCGAGCGTGTGCTCGGCCTGCCCCCCGCGCCGCGCCTGGACAAGGGCATCCCCTTCTCCGAGCTGCGCTCCAAGGAAACGGCGGCGGCATGACGCCCCACCAGCACGAGATCACCGCCCCGCCGAACGCGAACGAAGGAGCTGCGCGATGAACCTGTCCCTGTCCGACGAGCAGGTCTTCCTGCGCGAGGCCGCGCGCGGCACGCTGTCGCGCTTCAAGACATTCGAGGCGATTCGCGAGGCGCTCGACGGCGACGCCGCCGCGCTGCCCGACCTGTGGCCCGCGGCCAGGGAGGCCGGCTGGCCCGGCCTGCTGATCTCCGAGGAGCACGGCGGCGCCGGCCTGGACGCGTTCGACGCGATGCTCGTGCTCGGCGAGTGCGGCCGCGTGCTCGCGCCGATCGCGCTGCTGGGCCACCTGCCCGCGACGGCCATCCTCAACGACTCGCCCGCCGGCGCCTCGCTGCTGGAGGCGCTGGCGACGGGCGAGCGCCGTGCCGCCTACCTGCCGGTCAGCCCGCCCGACGACGTATCGCAGAAGTGGACCGTCGATCCCGCCAGCGGCAAGCAGCGGGGCGCCGCGCCGACGGCCACCGCCGACGGCGACGGCGCACGCGTGAGCGGCCAGCTCGCCTTCGTGCCCGACGCGCCCGGCGCCGACCTGCTCGTCGGCGTCGCGCTGGCGGCACCGACCCCGGAGGGGTTGGTGGGAAAGCCCGTCGGCGTGGCGATCGAGGCCGGCGGCTCCGGCGTGAGCGTCGAGGCGACCACGCGCTATGACGCCAGCCGCTCGCTCGGCCACGTCACGCTCAAGGACGCGCCGGCGACCGTGCTCGACGCGTCCGAGCAGTCGCTCGCCTCGGCGTGGTACCTGGCGCAGTCGCTCGTCGCCGCCGAGTCGCTGGGCAGCGTCGAAACGGCGCTGGACGTGTCCGTGGAATACGCCAAGGAGCGCCACACGTTCGGCCGCGCCATCGGCTCCTACCAGGCCGTCAAGCACTCGCTCACCGAGGTGCTGCGCCAGCTCGACAACGGGCGCTCGCTGCTCTACTACGCCGGCTGGGCGCGCGGCGGGGCACCCGCCGAGTTCCCGCTCGCCGCCAGCGCCGCACGCTCGGTGGCCGGGCGCGCGCTCGACCAGGGCTCGCGCACGATGATCTCCGTGCACGGCGGCACCGGCGCCACCTGGGAGCACGACGCGCCGCTGTACTTCCGCCGCGCGCAGCTCACGCGCCGCCTGCTCGGCGGCACCAACGCGGCGACCGACCGCGTCGCCGGCGAGCTGCTGGCGCAAGCGGACGCGGCTTAGCGTTATCGCGTAACCCTGGC
>Ga0207671_10002516_pt1 | contig 19557 bp, 17 predicted proteins | sample KBSC24metaG_FD_184352 | JGI IMG/M metagenome (GOLD analysis project Ga0207671, IMG submission 184352) | Corn rhizosphere microbial communities from Kellogg Biological Station, Michigan, USA - KBS C2-4 metaG (SPAdes) (version 2) | ecosystem: Host-associated > Plants > Roots > Rhizosphere > Soil... | reverse complement strand
AACTTACAGATCCTTCTTCAAACTTTGCTTGTTCTGCATCTTTCCGGGCTGGTGATTATGGCCGGTACCACCATTGTTGATTATTCCGTATTTAAAACCTTTTGGAAACAAATTGATCGCGGTGAACCCAGCTCTGCCGGATTACTGGAGGCAACTTCGAAATTTTCAAGGCTTATTGGTATTGGCGCGGCCTTGCTTGTACTTACCGGTGTAGGTATGATGGCCATAACCCATGGCGCTTTTGGCGAGCAGTTATGGTTTAGGATAAAATTTGGACTGGTGATTATTTTGATCCTCAACGGTATACTGGCAGGCAGACGGCAGGCTCTTAAATTAAAAACTGTTATTGAGAGCTCAGGCGTTACGCTGGCTGCGGAAGCCTTTGTGATAAGGGCTCGCCTCAGTCGGTTTTACCTGATGCAACTGATCATTTTCTTCGTGATCGTTTTTTTAAGCGTATTTAAATTCAACTGATCATCAACGCGTTAATAAATATCTGAATGGAAAATCAACCGTATCAATTACTGATCATAGGGGCGAATGGCGGCATAGGCAGGCAATGTGTAGAGCTGGCCCTGAATGCGGGTCATCAGGTTACAGCCCTGGTGCGTAACATCGCTAACCTGCCGTTAATCCACCAAAATCTGCAAGTAGTTCAGGGCGATTTGATGAAGCCAGCTACGCTGGAAAGATACCTGGTAGGTAAAGATGTTATTATATCTGCTATTGGTGTTAAGGGAGGGATGTTTGGGGATAAACCTACTACTTTGTATTCGGAGGGGAACGCAAACCTTTTACAGGCTATGGAAAATGTGGGGGTTAAACGGGCTTTCTTTATATCTGCCTCGGCTATTGAAATAAGCCCGGTAATACCCCGCTTTGTTCAATTCCTCGCCAAATATGTTATCCAGAAACTTTTAAAACATATGTATGCCGATCTGTGTAAGATGGAGTCCATTATCAAAGGGAGCGATGCCAAATGGACGATCATCAGACCTCCTCAACTTACCGACCAGCCGGTTACCGGGCATTATCGTACAGCTATTAATAATTGGCTAAAGGATTGTCTTAAGATCTCCCGTGCGGATGTGGCGCATTTTATCATCCACAATGTCAATAATGCGGCTATTATCAAAACCACAGTTGAAATAGGTTATTAAAAAGCAAACTGAAAAAATGAAAAAACAAAGAGTGGTTTATTGGAGTGTAAGCGGCAGTATTATTTTCTTTATGTTGTTTAGTGCTTATTACGCGGGTACGAATGCTGCAGAGTTTAAACATTTAGGTTTTCCCAACTATTTCAGGATCGAACTTATTGTGATCAAGGTAATAGGTGTTATTTTATTGCTTATACCGCAGGTGAGCCAGCGGATATGTGAGTGGATATATGTTGGTTTTGTAATTAACCTTTTTTCGGCTTTTATAGCAAAATTGAACAGTGGATATTCCATATCGGCGTCTTTAGAGCCTTTATTGGTGTTAGTGATCATGCTGGCGGGTTTGTTTTACCTGGAGAAGATGAGAAAAACCGCTGCGCATGAAAATGAGAGGTGATCATGCAGATACCTTGCATGGTGAAAATGATCATCATGCAAGGCTTGATATAATTAGTTTTAAAGATTGCTGCTGATGAGTCCGGCTAAACTTCGGATCTCGGTGAAGCCATCCGTGATATATTGCGTGTTGACGTGTGAATCGGTACAGATGAGCTTTTTGATCAAGCCAGAGTTCTTTAATTTATTGATGCCATCATTTACAAAAAGCCCATGAGTGGTGATCACATAGATATCGCCTGCACCTGCATTTTTATAGGTTTGTGCGGCATTGATGATACTACCGCCCGAGCGGATCATATCGTCGTAAATAATTACTGTTTTGCCGGCTACATCGGCGTTGATGGCGCTTACTTCGGTATGGTCACCTTTAAGACGGCGTTTCAGGATAAAAGCCGCGTTTACGCCCATGTCATTTGCTAATGACTCCACCCATTTGGCCCGACCTGCATCAGTGCTGGCCATTACAAAATTGTTGCCCCCGTATTCACGTGCGGCAGCGATAACAATGTCCTTACAATAAACGTGCACTGGGTACAGGCCATGTTCAAAATAGTATTGAATGCCTTCGGAATGAAGATCGAACAATAAAACCTTGTTGCCCCGGTTGGAACGGGGAATGCAGGACAAAAGCCTTGCCCTGGTTTTGGCAGTAACAATTTCGCCGCTAAGCACGGCGCGTTCCATGGTAGAGTAGCCAAAGTAGGGTATAACCAACGTCAGCGAGTTAGCGCCATAACTCACCAACGATGAAGCGAGGTCGTACAATTCCAGCGTAGCTTGGTCAGATACGGTGCCGCCGAGGAGTATCACATCGCGATCTTCGACATTGCAAATGATGCGCTGATAACGTTCGCCATCGGTAAAGTGGCTTACTTCCAGTTCGCCTTTTTCAAACAAACCGGAAGCTAATACTCTTTCGGCCAGGTATTCATAGTCGGTTATATTAAATAGTAACTTCTTCATATTTATATTAATTGGCATTTGCCTTTACCTGTTCAAAACTGATGACATTTACCAGCTTACCGTTCTCAAACACGGTTTGTAAATGGTCGCCCAGTTCTATATGGTCTTGTTCTTTGACAGTTTTAAAGATGCCGTTTATTTTTACCAGTTTCAAACGTCCGGCTTTGCTTTTTTTGAAACTTTCGGTAATGTTGCCCTGTGCATCCATTTCGGTAGGGCTTTTTTCAACGGCTACTTCTTTGCCATTGATCACGGCGCTACTGCATTTAAGCGCAAATTTTTGAGTATCTCGATCAACTTTTTGCAACAAAGCCCCACCCATGCCCAGTACCAGGTTTTCGGCGCTGATGCCGTTTTCTTTTAATGTTTTGTAGATGTTTTTGATCTCGGTATAATTAACCCCATCACCCTGAATTACCCTTAGTTGTGGTGGTAAAACTTTGTAACCTTTGGCGTTAACGGTGTACCCAAATTTGCTGAAAAGTATCTCAAATATCTCCAGCAGGGTCCTGATCGGGTCGCCACTATCGGGGCGGATAACCAGGGTGCCTTTACGGTTCAGGATCTCGTCACGTAGTTCGGTGCCCCAATACTCTTCACAAGCTCTGAAAATATTGTAGCTGTCAGATACGCAGGCGATGGTACCGGTAGGGAAGCTTTTCAATACATGCCTGAAAACTTCCAGTTCGCCTTCTTTACCCAGCAGAGTACAAATGCTGTGTTCAGTTGCAGGGATACTGAGGCCATAAACTTTCTGAGCATCATAATAGGTAATGGCCATGCTGCTACCGGCCAGGTTATCACTACCGCTAAAGTTAATGAGGTGGGCTGCTCCGCCCAGTTTAGCGCTTTCCACGCTGCTTACCCCACGGAAGCCGAAATCGTTCAGTACAAAATCAATACCTGCCTCTGTGCCTTCTGTAGCGGTTTCCTGGTAGTACTGCGTGATCACCTTCCTGATCTGGTTACTTAGCGTAGCCACGGTGCATGGGTACCATACCTGCATCAACAGGGTTTCTAAAAAGTTGGTAAGCCAATAACACTCCGGATCGGTGTTCTCAATGGTCATTAGCACGTTGCCGGTCGGCACAGCGGTACCCTCGGTAACTGCTTTTATTTTTATGGGTAGATGGCCATTATATTTATCCAGGATGTATTGAAATTTTGCACGGTTAAATACATCATCCCTGCCAAATACCTGCTGCAAAAAGCCATCAGCTTCGTCAATATCTTGTTGTGTAAATGCTTGTCCTTGCAGATATTCTTTTAAGAAATATTGTAAACCAAAAAATATGGTTTCATCAAACCAACCGCCTCGGCTTTCCAGGTAGCTGTATATTTGAGTAGTGCCAGGGTAGTAAAATTTATGGTGTGCGTATTTATATGCGTCAGCCAAAAGAATCAGATTTTCGCGTTTCATGGCTTTATTTTTTTAGGTATTTGTTAATTATAAAATCAAACAGCTCATGGTGTTCATCACTAATGAAGCCATCGGTGAGCATTTGTGGCAGATCAGATAATTTAAACCAGTTGAGGTCGATAATATCATCCTGTGCTGCCGGGGAGCCTGCTATGAAATCGCAGCTGAATAAGAGGGTGATGATCTTGTCGGCTTCGTTACGGTAGCGCCAGTCGTTTATCTTGCGGGAGGTTTCGTAGGTCATTTCAGTGATCTCCATTTCACCGCATTCCTCCATCAGTTCACGTTTGGCAGCGCTTTCGTAATCAGCGTCTTCCGGATCAGAGAAGCCACCGATGAAACGCCATTTGTTATTAACCGCTTTTTTGCCGAGGAGTATTTCGGTTTTGTTATTGCGGAATAGGGCTATATCAACGGTAGGGTAAACCTTGGTATACTGGTTATAGTAGGCATATAATATGCCCGCTCTGAAATCATTGGAATCAAATACCTTATCGGCATATTGCTTGCGAAGTTCGGTGGCATTGTAATCACCGTGTTCAGGCAACTCTACCGTTTCAAATTTGCCTGAGTAATAGGGGATAAAGCTATCCCGGCTGCCATACAAACAGAAATGCTCTGACGGGAAAACGTTTTTTAGTAAATTATCTAATGTCTCGGACCATACCTTGTCACTTGGATGATCGCTTACCGGCAATACAATGATCTTCGGGTAGTCCTTTTTGATCATTTTTTCGCGGGTATGATAATCATAAGGGTTTTTACGACTGCCTATTATCGGGCTAACACCCAGTAGGATGATCAGTTTGTTATGACTGCCGCTTACCTGTTTTATTAATTGACGGTGCCCCTCATGCAGGTATGGTGTTTGGAAACGTGCTATTATTACTCCTGTTTTCATAATTAATTGCGTTAATTATACGCAATATAAATATGCGTTTTTAATACGCAAATTATTTTTTGCTTTTTTATTGATTTAAATCTCAAAGCTGATGCCTTGTTTTTGCAGCTGGTAGTACTTTTCTTCATTAAAACGGAAAAGATTTCCTGGCCGTCCGGCGCCGTCAAGCGCTTGTTTTTCATTGGTTTCTTCCAGAAAACCAAATTTAACGACCTTCTTTTTGAAATTACGCCGGTCGATGGGGCGATCAAGAACGGCCATATATAGTTTTTCGAGTTCAGAAAAAGGGAATTTTTCTTCCAGTAATTCAAAGCCAACTGGTTGGTAAAGCATTTTGCTTTTGAGGCGATCATGGGCCACATTAACGATCTGTTCATGATCAAAAGCTAATGGAGGGAGGTTTTTGATGTTAAACCAGGCAACGTCGCTGGCGTCAGTGTCGGCTTTAATTTCAAAGGCATCGGGTTTTACCAGGCCATAATAGGTAATGGATATTACCCGGTTGCGTGGATCGCGCCCAGGTTTGCCAAAGCTGTATAGTTGTTCCAGATAATTAATGCTGACGCCGGTTTCTTCTTTTAATTCCCTTTGTATAGCATCCTCGAGTGATTCATCGTCGCCAACTAAGCCACCAGGTAGTGCCCAACTATCTTTATACGGTTTAATATTTCGTTTGATCAGGAGTACTGATAATCCTTCTTTTGAAGTATATCCGAATACAACCGCATCAACGGCTACTTTAATGTTCTGAGAAGCTGACATGTTACAAAGTTATTAATATGCACAAAGCAGTCAAGCGTGGTTTGGCTGATGTTCATTGTGTGATGGAACACATTTAAAAATGGTTATAATTTTACTATATAACTATATTTGGTTATATAGTATAAATATAACTTAAATTAGTTATTTTATTTTAATATAAATAAAATTAGTTATAACTTAGTGTATGTTAATGTAAATGCTATGAAGATATATGCAGTTATTACCGGGGATATTAAAAACTTTACCAAGTTACCAGATCAAAAACGGGGCAAATTAGTTAGTGATACCGAGCAGTTATTAAGATCAATGGTTAAACAACCTCTGGATGCTGCGATATTTAGGGGAGATAGTTATCAATTTATATTGAATGACATAGGTGAGGTTTTAAATAAATGTATACGATTGATATGTTGGTTTAAGATGAATTCTGATAAACATAGTCTTACCCGCCTGGGTACCCGGCTTTCGATTGGAATTGGTGAAATAGCGTATCTTGGTAAAAATGTTCTGGATTCTGACGGAGAAGCCTTTCATTTTTCGGGAAGAAACTTTGACAAAATGGATAAAGAGGAGATCATCAGGCTCACTATCTTTGATGAGGCTAAAACCAATACGTACCAGGTAATACTGATGTATATTAATATGATTGTAAAGGGCTGGACGATAAACCAGGCAGAAACCATCTATCAGTTATTAAGTATAGAAGATAGTACACAGGATAAAATAGCAAAGGAGCTAAAGATGAGTCAGCCGGCTATCGCTAAGAGCTTAAAAGCAGCTAAGTGGAAAGAAGTTGAAAAAGGTATTAGTTATATAAATACGGATCTAAACAAACAATATTTTACATAATGGAATTGGGTATTTTATTACGGTTACTGATGGCGCATCTGTTAGGTGATTTTCTGTTTCAACCCCAAAGTTGGGTAAAAGCTAAAGAAAGAAAAAAGGAAAAAGCGCCTCAAATGTATTACCACGTATTGGTGGTAACTATATTAACCTATTTGTTTTTGTGGGATTGGAGTAAATGGTATATCCCGCTGATTGTGATGGTAAGCCATTTGGCGATAGATATCTGGAAAAGCCACCGTTCCAATAATTTTATCTATTTTTTATTTGATCAGTTATTGCATTTGGCTGTTATTCTCCTGATTTGGATAGTTGTTTATTTTAACTGCGAACTGATAACAGCATGGATAATTAAATACTTAGGTTCGCCTCATTTCTGGATATTGATATTGTCTTACTATTTGGTAATTGGTCCGTTAGGAATTGCTATTGGCAAAGCAACAGAGAAATGGCAAAAGGAGGCAGGTATGGATGCCGGGGGCTTGAGTAAGGCCGGTATGTGGATTGGTCGATGTGAAAGAGTTTTGATATTAACATTTATTATCAGTAATCAATACACAGCTTTAGGGTTTTTAATGGCAGCTAAATCCATACTGCGTTTTGGTGATAAGGACGACCGCGAGCAAAAAAAGACAGAATATATTTTAGTAGGCACGTTGATCAGCTTTTCGTCAGCTGCAATTATTGGGGTTATAGTGAACTATATTCTAAAAACCTAACCAGGGTGTGGGGGATATAAAACGACTTTAAAATGGTTGATGGGTAGAAGCAATCCATGTTTCTGGCCTGCATCTGTTTTCAGTAAAAAACTGAATCAATATTGAATATAACCTTCGTTTAATCCTGTGTAGTATGAAGAAATCTCTTTAACTAAATTTTATTTGTAAATAGTTAATTGTGAAAATTCAATAATCACTTTGTAATTCTCACTTAATTGTTAATTATAGAGTATTTTTATTGCGAATATCAAATCTTATTAAATATATTAAAATGATTAATTCGTAATTCTAAAGAAATAGCTTGTGTAAACCGTACACTATTATTACTTTAGCTCCAAACCAATATTATCTATACGACAAAATAGATAATTATTACCTGATATTATATATAACGCACATTGCGAAACTTAATGATGATGAACATGAAGGCTTAAGATATAGGATGTTATTTATACGTTAATACATATCATATATCTGTTTTACCGGGTTATTGCCGCAAGGCTCATCTCACAATCAATCCGATAAATCGTCAAGGCTTCACAAGTAATTAATCATACGTAAAGTACCAATGTATTTATGTTATTTCTGGTTATTGCCGAAAGGCTTATCTCACAATTAAACCAGGGATAGATAAATCGACCATTATTGCCTACACAATAGTTGGTATTTCATATTTTTTGGCCATTATTTGGTTATTGCCTACACATTAGCCCTATAATACTTATTACTGGTTATGCTTGTTAAAAGCAAATTAGCCGGCAATGTCTCTACCATTGCTTTTAAGCCAAAGAGAATAATAATAAAATATGGCAGCAATGTCTCTACCATTGCTTTTATAAGACCTGATTTTCAGCGTCTTAAATAAGTTCTTAAATCCAATATATTAACTAAATTAATTAAAATCATGCTTAAAAGTTTACTTCTCAAAGGGAGATTTATGGGGGTACTGTTATGTTTCCTCATATCCTCATTAGTGGCTACGGCCCAAACAAAGTACAAGGGCAAGGTTATCGGTAGCGATGACAAACTGCCCGTAGTAGGGGCTTCCGTAAGAGTCAAAGGGACTACTACAGGTGCTGTAACAGATGTGAATGGTAATTTTACACTTACACTTAAAGCGGGTGATGTAATTACCATTTCATACATCGGTTATATAACGTCGGATATTACGGTTGGCTCAGATACTAACCCGAATATTACGCTTAAAGCCGGCAATAACTCCTTAAATGAAGTTGTAGTTACGGGCTACGGTTCGCAGCGTAAAAAAGACCTCGTTGGAGCGGTTGCAGTAGTGAGTGTTGCTGCTTTGAACCGGCAGCCAACAGGATCTGTAGAAAACCAGTTACAAGGTCAGGCTGCAGGTGTTACCGTAGTAGCTTCGGGACAACCGGGCGAGGCCCCTGCAGTAAAAATACGCGGAGCCAATACCTTTGGTAACAACCAGCCCTTGTATATAGTTGATGGTGTACCTACCACCAACGTGAATGACTTTAACCCTAATGATATTGAAACCATGCAGGTTTTAAAAGACGCGAGCTCCGCGTCTATTTACGGTGCCCGTGCTTCAAATGGTGTAATTATCATCACAACCAGAAAAGGTAAAGGTAAAACCAATATTTCATATGATGCCTATTATGGTACCCAGCAGCCAAAAGGCGGTAACGTATATGATTTGCTTAATCCTACCGAAATGATGAGTCTGAGAACATTGGCTATTCAAAATACCGCCAGACTAAAAGGCATTCCTGTTGACCTGAGTAGTAACCTGTATGGCCCTAACGGCAATGTGCTGCCTGATTATATTAATGCTGGTTTTGATCCTGTAACTAAAGCTCCTAACGGCCCGTTTGGTATTCATGATGGGGATCCTGCAGTTGATCCGTCAAAATATAGCGTTAATCCGTTTTACACATCGGGAGATCCATCAGGCTTTTACCGTATAACCAAGGCTAACAAAGCAGGTACAGATTGGTATCACGAGATTTTCAGTTCGGCACCTATCCAGAGCCATAACCTTAATGTTAATGGATCTACAGATAAAGCAGCCTACCTGTTCTCTATGAACTATTTTAACCAACAAGGTACTTTGCTAAATACCTATCTTAAACGTTATACCGTAAGGGCAAACACCAGCTACAACCTTACTGATCATATCCGTGTAGGCGAAAACATTTCTTACGCTATATCTGAAAATCCGCAGATCAATCAAAATGACGAGGGTTCATCTATCGGTATGGCATTCCGCGAGCAACCTATCATCCCGGTATATGATATCAAAGGGAATTTTGCCGGTTCAAATACCGCCAACCTTGGTAATGCCCGTAACCCGGTAGCCATTGCAACGCGTACACAAAACAACTATGGCATAACTAACCGCTTATTTGGTAATGTGTTCGCCGAGGTTGACTTCCTGAAACACTTTACCATTCGTACGCAATTTGGTGGTGAATATTATTCAAACTATAACCATTCTTTCACTTATCCGGAATATGAGAACTCTGAAAACAATACAACTAACTCTTATTCTGAGAACTCTTACAATGGTTACAGCTACACATGGACCAACACTTTAACCTATCACCAGGTTGTTGGTAAACACGATATCAAATTACTGGTGGGTAACGAGGTGGTTAAAAACCGTTACCAGGCTTTAGGCGCAAGCAACACCGGTTATTTTATATTTGATCCAAACTATACTTCTATATCAAGCGGTACTGGTTCACCAACAGCCTATAGTTTTTTACAAAGAGACAGGCTGTATTCACCGCTGATCGCTCGTTTAGATTATACATTTAACGACAAATACTTGTTAAATGCCACAATCCGTCGCGATGGGTCAACCAGGTTTTTAAATGAAGTGTATGGCTGGTTTCCGGCAGTGAGCGCGGGCTGGCGTTTATCTCAGGAAGAGTTCTTTAAAGGCATCAGCTGGATAAACGACTTTAAGATCAGGGGTGGTTATGGTGTTATGGGTAACCAGAATAACGTTGACCCGCCAAACGCCTTTAGTACCTTTGCCGGCAACAGAACCAACTCTTATTATGATATTAGCGGTACTTCATCCAGCACCGTCCCTGGTTTTACTCAAAACAGAATTGGTAACCCTGACGCAAAATGGGAATCAGACAAAAACTTAAACGTTGGTTTTGATGGAACATTCTTTAACCAGAAGTTAGAGATCTCTGCCGATTATTATAAAAAGAGCATTACCGACCTACTATATAATCCAAACTTGCCAGGTACCCAGGGTACAGCCCGTGCGCCATACGCAAACGTAGGTGCAATGGACAATACCGGTGTTGATATAGCCATTACTACACACCAAAACCTGTCGTCAGAGTTAAAGATGAACGCTACTTTAACTTTTACTACTTACCACAACGTTATTAAAAAAGTAACACTGGGGCAGCCTTATTTTGATCAGAACAGTGGTCGATTTAATGGTAGCTTTATCGTAAGGAACCAGGTAGGCGGCCCTGTTGGTGGCTTCTTCGGTTACAAGACAGATGGTTTCTGGAACTCACAGGCTGATATTGATGCTGCTAACCAAAAAGCTGGCGGAACTTATCAGTCTGATGCTGCCCCCGGCCGTTTTAAATATGCCGATGTAAACGGCGATGGTAAAATTACCGCCGCTGACCGTACATTACTTGGTAACCCTAACCCTAAATTTACAGGTGGTTTAAATCTTGATTTTTCATATAAGCGCTTTGACCTGAATATGTTCTGGTATGGCTCCTATGGTAACAAAATCTGGAATGATACCAAATGGTGGACTGATTTTTATACCAACTTTTTGGGTGTAAAAAGCAAAACCGCGTTGTATGACTCATGGACTCCTACCCATACAAATGCTAAAGCGCCAATACAGGAGATCGATGGTTCATTCAGTACTAGTACCGTACCAAACTCTTATTATGTAGAAAACGGCTCATACCTGCGTTTGCGTAATGTTCAAATCGGTTACACTTTTGATCCTAAGATACTGAAAAGCGTAGGGATTGACAGATTAAGGGTTTACTTATCTGGTGCCAACCTCATCACCATTACCAAATATAGCGGTGTAGACCCCGAAATTGTTGGCAGTGGTTCAGGTAACCAGGCTGTTGATACTAATGCAGGCGTTATCAATACCCAAGCAACTAACAGCAGCACCAACTTTGGTATAGATCGTGGTAATTATTCGCCGGTACGTACTTACTTATTGGGTTTACAGGTTAAGTTTTAATTATTTAAGATTAGAAAGAAAATGAAAAATATTCAACGTTTATCGGTTTACGCTTTGTTAGCGGTCGGTATTATACAAAGTTCATGTAAAAAGTCATACCTGCAGCAGCCGGTGCTGGGCGCTTTGCCATCTGCGGCTATTAACACCGCAGCCGGTGTGGATGGATTGCTAATTGGTGCTTACTCTGCACTGGATGGGCAACAGGGTAGTAACGCGGCCTTTGGTGGTGGCGGTCCATGGGAGGCTGCAGCTGACAATTGGGTTTATGGCTCAGTAGCTGGCGGCGATGCTCATAAAGGCAGTTCGGGTACCGATCAACCGGCAATTAACTCCATCGCCCGTTTTACCGTTGATGCCAGTAACGGATTTTTGAATAGTAAATGGCGGGCTGATTATGAGGGTATCACACGTTGTAATAACGTGATCAAGGCATCTGCTCTTGCAACAGATATGACCGCATCGGCTAAAACTTTAGTAGTTGCACAAGCTAGATTTTTACGCGGGCACTATTATTTTGATCTGAAAAAGATGTTTAACAATGTGCCCTATATTGATGAAACTACCACAAACTTTGTGCAACCAAATACAGCGGATATATGGCCAAGAATTGAGGACGACTTTAAGTTTGCCTACACCAACCTGCCTGAAACACAGGCACAGATTGGACGGGTAAATAAATGGGCGGCCGCTGCCTATCTGGCTAAAAGCTATTTGTACGAGAAGAAATACACTGATGCTGATGCCTTGTTTACTACCATAATAACAACCGGTAAAAACTCTGCCGGCGTGGCATATGACCTAACTGCTAATTACTTTGACAACTTCAACGCGGCAACCAAAAACAATAAAGAAACCGTATTTGCCGTACAGCAGGCAGCAAATGACGGTACCAATACTATTAGTGAGGCTAACAATGGCGATATGTTGAACTATCCGTACAACAGTCCGTTCGGTTGCTGTGGTTTCTTTCAGCCAACGCTTGATCTGGCAAATTCTTTCCGTACAAATGCTGCGGGTTTACCTTACCTTGACGATTATAATTTGCATCCTGTTGTAAACGACCAAGGCATAGCGTCTACTGCAGCATTTACATTGGATGCCGGTAATCTTGACCCTCGTTTGGATTGGACTGTTGGTCGTCGTGGTGTTCCGTTTTTGGATTGGGGTAATCACCCGGGCCAGGGCTGGATTCGTGAACAAAGTTCAGCTGGTCCGTATTCAGCCAAAAAGAACGTTTACTTCCAGGCTACCAAAGGTACTTATGGCGATAGTCATTCCTGGGCTCCGGGTAACGCCAACCAGATCAATATTATCCGCTTTGCCGATGTGTTGCTGATGGCTGCCGAAGTAAAAGCTCAGTTAGGTACAGGCGATTTGGGCGAGGCTTACGTTAACCGTGTACGCGCAAGAGCTACAAATCCGGCAGGTTTTGTGTATACTTATAAAAATGCGGCTAACCCAACCGGTGGTTATACTACAACTCCGGCCGCAAACTATGTGATCAGCCAATACCCTGGAGGTTATTTTTCCAGCAAGACCGTGGCTTTAAAAGCTATCTATTTTGAGCGTAAACTGGAGCTGGCTATGGAAGGTCACCGTTTCTTTGATATTGTTCGCTGGGGTATTGCGCAACAATTATTGGCTACTTACTTTAATTTAGATGGCAAGACAATAACCGATGTGAGTGGTGCAAGCTTTACTCCAAACAAAAATGAATATTATCCAATTCCGCAGGCTCAAATTGACCTGGAATCTAACGGAACAACTTCCGCTTTAAAACAGAATCCTGGTTACTGATAAGTTCCTTATCACCTTATATGATAAAAAGCGACAGCATTGCTGTCGCTTTTTATTATTACTAAATTATACCTTTAAGTCCATCAATATCTGTCGCTTAATGGCATTCAAAAAGTATCATATTATCCTTACTTCTATTGTTTTATTTGCCGTTGGTGTTTTTTTGTTGACTTTAGGCTGCAATAATGATCAGCCAGTAACTGTTGTTGCCCTTGATGGTAAAGCACTCTCAAAAAAATATTGCCAAAGCTGTCACCAATATGCCGATGCCAGCTTGCTTGATCAGGAAACATGGGGCAAACATGTATTGCCTGCGATGGCCCGCCGCTTAGGTATAGCTGTTTATGCCGAAGACCAATATGTGAATGATCCTCTTGCAAAATCGACACTGGGTTATGAGGATTGGCTGAAAATTGTAAATTATTATAAAACAGTTGCGCCCAAAACGCTGAAGCCCGCCAGGGTACCGGTAACTCCGCTTAAAAACATGGGTGTGTTTTCATTACTCAAACCCTCACCAGGCCAAACCACGGCAACCACCAGCCTGGTTGCCTTTGATACTATAAGCCACCGTATTTTTACCAGCGATGGAATGACCCGCAGTATCAGCCAATGGTCGCCCGGGTTAAAATTGTTGTTATCACAAAAATATAGTTCACCAGCAGTTGACGTCAGCTTTAACAAAGACGCTTTGGGGGCAGAACATGGCCTGTTCACTTTTATTGGCTCTATGGATGCTATTGATGTGTCCAATGGTTTTGTGACGAATTTATCAGTTAATGGTCAGGCGGGGAGTGATAATAAACCCTTGGCTGACAAATTACCCCGTCCGGTAAAAGCACGCGAGGTAGATATGGATGAGGACGGGCTTACAGACCTTATTATATGCGGGTTTGGCCATAATGCCGGCGGCTTGTACTGGTATAAACAACTACCAGGAAAGCAATATGAAAAACACATCATCAGCACTATACCCGGAGCGGAGTATGTAGAGATAGGCGACTATGACCATGACGGATGGCCGGATATCATGTGCTTATTTGCACAGGCTGAAGAAGGAGTATGGCTTTTTTTGAATAATCACAAAGGCGGTTTTACTACACATAATTTATTGAGGTTTCCACCGGTTTATGGCTCCAGTAGTTTTCAACTGGTTGATTTTAATCACGATGGCCGCCCCGATATTTTATACACCAGTGGTGATAATAGCGACTATTCCAAAATATTAAAACCTTATCACGGAGTTTACATTTTTCTTAACCAAGGTAATTTTAAATATAAGCAGACCTATTTTTATCCGGTTAACGGAGCCACCAAAGCTGTTGCAGCTGATTTTAATGGTGATGGGAAATTGGATATTGCGCTCATCGCTTTTTTTTCTGATCTGAAAAATAATCCGGAGGAAGGATTTACTTATTTTGAGCAAGACAGTCCGCTGCACTTTATTCCCCATAATTTACCCATAGCCAAACACGGCAGATGGATATGTATGAACGTTGCTGATTATAATGCCGATGGAAAGCCGGATATTATACTAGGAAATTATTCTTTTGGCTTTATTAACCAGCCCGATCTGAAACCCGACTGGGACGCTTACACACCTTTTGTTATACTTAAAAATATCAGACATCAAGCCAAGCGCAAATAACCAGATTATAATATGTTCGATACTGATTCTTTATAGAATTATAGAATAAATATATTCAAAAAGTGATAAAATAGTTTATACTTTCTTTTCTTTTATATAGAATTATGTTATATTTACTAATAATAAATCAAGTGCACCAATTTTAACCTTTGAAAAGACTTTCTGCTATATTGTTATTGAGCATTCACCTGTACAGTTTGGGGGGGTATTTGATATTGCATCAATACCTATCATACTGTGCCGATAAATTTTATGAGGCACAGGCGGCCAAGGGCCTTTATAACACCGATGAATTGGTGGATGTTAAGATACCAGTAAATATGCCAGGCATCACCAATTGGACAAGGTATGAGAACATCAGTGGCCAGATACGCTTTGGCGACCAGGCCTATAATTATGTTAAAATGAAGATAACACAGCATGCTTTATTTCTTAAGTGTGTGCCTAACTATCAATCGACCCATCTTAATACTCATAACGTAATTCATGTGCAACTAACTAAGGATGTTCCTGTTAAGCAAAAGGATCATGTTCCTTTTGCGGGTATGCAACAGGTTGAAGTATTATCGTCTTTTGTCTTTTTAAATACAACTTTTGAACCTTCGGTCATTCTAATTACGCCGGCTAATACCCTATACTTTCAACCCGAAACATGGCATCATTTAACGATGCCTAAACAACCTCCCAGGTTTAATTGCTAAATCGGATGATTTCTGTAATTTCTTTTATCTGATTGATATGATTGCTTTGGTTTAAATAAAGCAATCATCCAGTTCAATGATGCTTGGAATTATTAGAAAGTTATTTTACCTCCTGTATTTAAGAATATTACGGTATAGATATGTAGTGTATTTTATAATTAATATTATATTATATAATATTAATTATGCATAATTGTGTGGTTTTTTGATCTGTTGAATGGATATATAATAATTAAGAATAAAACTTATAAAAGCCATAGTTAAAGTCATGAAAACAAAGCGTTTGTATTTAAAACGATGACCATATAAAATGGTAAAGACCTTAGATTGTAGAGATCTGAGTTTAGTTGATCGATGTTTGTAGGAACATTGAATGGCGCTCCGGGGTGAGATACGGAGCGCTTTTTTGTTATATTGAAATATATGGCATCAGTAAAAGTATTTCCATACTAGATAAAGCAATTAATCATTATTAAATAATAATCACATGTCTGAAAATTCATTATCAGAACCAATTCACGGTTATAGCTGGAGTAAATGACAGATAGTAAGCCCAGCGGTTGATCAGCAATTGATACAAATTGCGCCTACGGTATGTCCGGAAATATATTTTGAAGGTGCCATACCATAAAGGTTACTGAACGATTTGGTAAAGTACGCAATGGAATTAAAACCAACCATATATGCAATTTCAGAGATATTATAACTGGTCTGAATAAGCATCTCAGCCGCTTTTTTTAGACGAATGATACGGACAAACTCTTTGACTGACTGACCTGATATGCTATCAATTTTACGGTAAAGCTGCGCTCTGCTGATACCAATGGCGCTGGCAAAATTATTTACTCCAAAAGTTGAATCATCAATGTTTTCTTCAACAATCTGATAGGCCTTTTTAATAAATTTAAAGTCAGCAGTGCTTATATCATATCCATGTTCAATTAGGAAGCTTCTGCTTAATATCCGGCTTGTATTGATCAGATTTTTGATCTTTACAGGCAAGATATAAGATGATAATGTTTTTGATATATAATCGTCGCAACCGTTTTCCAATCCTTCTAGTATTTGTTGGTCTGAGGTATTATCAGTAAGTAGCACCACAGGGATATGGCAGGTTCTGGCGTCATCCTTAAGTTTTTTACATGATGCAATCCCGTTGATATGATGCGAGGAAACATCAATTATAATAATATCTGGTTTTTTTGATGCTGCGTCTTCAAAGCCATTGTCACCACATGCAGAATGGATAAGGTCGTACGTATCCATAAACATGTTTTTAACGAACAGGCTTTGTTGTGGATGGGTTTCAATAAAATGCAACACGGCTTTTGTACAAGATTTATAATTGCGTACGCCGGCTTCACGATCAAAGCGTAGATGTATTTCTGATTTTGAAGAATTGATGTCCATGTCTGATGCTTTTCTATGATGAATACATATTGCCTTATGACAGCAATGTCGTTGTAGGCCGATTCCTGTAAAAATAAATAGGTTGTGGACCTGATGTTACAATTGGTTTATCCTGCCCATATAACATATAAAATTCCGGGCTGCTTGGTTGTGAATAAAATTACACAGGTGTCTGGTCATGAATGTATATATATACACCCTCAAATGTTAATTTTATTTAATGTGTTTATTTTCAATGTATTGCTAAGTGTCTATTTTTTGTCTGAGGATTTGTCGTATTAAACTATTCAAAAAGGATATGGTGAGCAATAACTATTTCAGCCACATTGCGCCTGATGGCTCATTTCTTATTTTAAGAGCCCCAAAAGCTGGTTACACAGGTTTATATGGATTGAATTTTACAACAAATAGCTATTCCGTTAGTTATAACTAATACAGTATACATAAGTCCCGGGTTATTTAAACCATATTTTGGAAATTCATTAATGATCATGACCGGTGGCGGCATGATCATTTTTTTACAGGTTTAGATGGATTAGATTGATTTATAAATATTGTTTGGGGTGCTTTTTGGATTTATATATTCAAAATTCGATATTTACGGAAGCCATATCTGAAAAATCTTCTATATATTACAAATAGACCATATTCTATTTAATTGAATTTTTATGAATACCCCGATCTTCCGAAACCCATGAAGTATAAAATGTCTTTATGTGTTCTTTTTACACTTTTTATAAGTCACCTTGTTTTCGCTCAAAGTGAACAATATCAATTTTCTCAGCTTAGCATAGCAAACGGTTTATCTCATAATCAGGTAACCTGTATTTATCGGGACAATAAAGGGTTTATGTGGTTTGGAACACTGTCTGGTCTAAACAGATACGATGGTTACAAATTCAAAATATTTAAACATAACGATCATGATCCCGGGTCTTTGGATGATGATTTTATTGTACGGGTTTTTGAAGGGCCATCTCATCAGTTATGGGTACAAACACATAACGGATTAAATATTTATAATCCGTTAACAGAGCACTTTGAACATAATGTATTGAAGAAACTATCGTTTTTCTCAATACCTGATAGTTTGATCCGAACGATCAAAAAAGACCGTTTGGGTAATTTTTGGTTTTTACCAACTAATCTTGGTGTTTATAAATTCAATGCTGTTACTAAAAAAGTAACACATTTCATGCATAAGACCGGTGATACAACTGCTCTTTATTCAAATGCCACTACAGATATAGCCGAAGATAGTCATGGTGACTTTTGGCTGGCACAAAGTGGTGGGGTATTGGAGAAATTAGATCACAAATCCGGTAAGATCACTCAAAGAGTCTATAATATCAGCAAATTAAATCCCTATGAAAAAGTTAATTTGAAATTATTTATTGATAAACAGAACGATTTATGGGCGTTTGATACCAGTAATCCAGTGGGTGTATATTATATCTCTCCCTCAAAAAATGAATTTAAACATATCGATAAAAGCTCTCCCTCCAATCCCCTTAATGCTGATCTTATTTCAGATATCATACAAGATGATAAAAACATGATATGGATAGCCACCGATCATGGTGGTATCAATATCTTAAATAAAAGTGATTTTAAAATACAATATCTGGTAAATCGGGAGGATGACAGTAAAAGCCTGGCGCAAAATAGTACCATATCTATTTACAAGGATAATAGCGGGATCATTTGGGTAGGAACTTATAAACAGGGGCTAAGCTATTATCATGATAACATTATCAAATTTCCATTATATAAACATCATTTAACAGACCCGCATGGTTTAGCTTATAACGATGTAAACAAATTTGCTGAAGATGATAAAGGCAATTTATGGATAGGAACCAATGGAAAAGGACTGATCTACTTTAACCGGCAGACTGGGGTTTTTACCAACTACTTACATGATGCCGCAAATACCAACAGTCTGGCCAATAATGTTATCGTATGTTTATGGATGGACCATCAAAAAAAGTTATGGATAGGAACCTACTATGGTGGACTGGATTGTTATGATGGTAAAACTTTTACGCATTATAGACACAAGAGCGATAATGAATCCAGCCTATCTGACAACCGGGTATGGGAACTCATGGAAGACTCCTTTAATAATCTTTGGGTAGGTACTTTGGATGGGGGGCTGAACCTGTTAAACCGCGGAAAGAATATATTTTTGCATTTTAAAGCCGATCAGCCTAACTCAGTTTCCTCTAACTATATTTCGGGTTTGATTGAAGATAAACATCACAATATATGGATCGCTACGTCAATGGGCGTATCAGTAATGCTTCACCAATCGCATCGCTTTATATATTACCATCATAGTGATAAGGATAAGAATAGTTTAATAAACGATAATGTAAATAACCTTACCGAAGATTCCCGTCACTTAATCTGGCTGGCAACGCGCGAAGGGCTGAGTATATTCAATCCGGCAACTAAAAAATTCACCAACTTTAAAAAAGATGATGGCTTACCTGATAATACCATACTGGATGTATTAGAGGATAATAACCATAATATGTGGATCAGCACCACAAGTGGTTTATCAAATGTTATTGTAAAAAGTACAAATAATAATTTAACGTTCA
>Ga0207671_10002515_pt1 | contig 19571 bp, 16 predicted proteins | sample KBSC24metaG_FD_184352 | JGI IMG/M metagenome (GOLD analysis project Ga0207671, IMG submission 184352) | Corn rhizosphere microbial communities from Kellogg Biological Station, Michigan, USA - KBS C2-4 metaG (SPAdes) (version 2) | ecosystem: Host-associated > Plants > Roots > Rhizosphere > Soil... | reverse complement strand
TGCCGCCCGAGGCCTTGATGAAGGAGGTAAGCCCCAGCGCAGAAAAACGCTCCCGTATTTCCTTCGCAGCCGTGATGACCTTGGCCCAAGCGACATCCTCGCCGGGATCGAGATCCATGATGATCATGTCGGGTTTTTCCCAATGATCGGTGGTGGTGCCCCAGGGGTGTATTTCCAGCGCCGCGGATTGGACGAGTGCCGCAAGGCCGTCGAAATCCGCGATCTTCAGGAGCTTGGCGCCGTCCTTGTCCTCGGGATCGGCGATTTCTTCGATATGCGGATTGATGCCTTTCCAGGCATGTTTCTGGAAGAAGCGCGGCCCGCTTATGCCATCCGGGCAGCGCAGCAGCGCCAGGGGACGATTGACGACGAAAGGCGCCATGCGCGGCCAGGCCAATGCGTAATAATCGACGAGATCCTGCTTGCTGACACCGTCGTCAGGCCAGTAGATCCGCTCGGGGTGGGTCAATTGAACGGAGGTTTCGATCCGGTTCTCAATGGGCGTCTTTGCCATTCGCATGCGCTCCATCTTCTTTCGGCGCGATCGCCGCGCCGAAAGAAGATTACCATTGCCCGGCGCAAAAAGTCGATCACCTCTAGCGCCTTACGGCATGAGCTGGCCGCCATTGACCTCGATGATCTGGCCGGTGATGTAGCCGGACAGTGTCGGTGACGCGAGGAACAGATAGGCGCCGACGCAATCCTCCGGAGTGCCGACGAAGCCCATGGGAATGGTCTTGCGCTGCAATTCCATCTGCTCGTCATTGGTATAGCGCTCGTGGAACGGCGTTGCGATAACGCCCGGCGCGACCGCATTGACACGGATCTTGTCGTTGACGAATTCCTTGGCGTGACCGTGGGTAATGGTCGAGACGAAGCCCTTGGAGGCGGCATAAAGGATCGCGCCATTGCCGCCGCCGTTGCGGGCGGCAATCGACGTGGTGTTGATGACGAAGCCGCCCTGCTTCTTGAGGTGAGGGTGGGCGGCGCGGGTCGCGGCGAGTACCGAGCGGGCGTTCAAGTTCATCACACGCTCATAGTGCTCGTCGGTCATGGCCGAGGTCGGCAGTCGTCCGAGCATACCGCCTGCATTGTTCACCAACCCATCGAGGCCGCCAAGAGCTTCGGCGGCTTCATTGACGACGCGTTCCGTCTCGCCATCCTGCGAGACATCGCCCTGGATCAGATGCACCGTACCGCCGCTGGCCTTGATCTCGGCAGCCAGCCGTTCGGCCGGTTCGCGGCTGGCATTGAAGTGAAGGCCGACCTTCACGCCCTGCGCGGCGAAGGCGAGTGCAAGCGCTGCTCCGATACCAGTCGAGGCGCCGGTGATCAGCACACGCTTGCCGGCAAGATCGGGAATACGAATGGACGCAAGGGACTGCGCAAGTTCTGTCATGACGACTCCTCCTGAACATCAATCAATCATATGACGAAATCGGTCCTGTCTTAGCAGGCACAGGCGCGGCAAGGCAATCGAGGCGTGACCGACAAAAAGACGCGGCTTCGGGAAGGGCAGGCAGGCAATCCCGTTGAACGAAAACTTCTCCCATTGATTGCTTCGAGCGGTATTGCCGGTTGCAGCTCCTGAACTACGTTCCCATCGGATCGCTGCGATAGGAGCCTCGCCTTGGACAACCCTCCCGAATTGATCTCTCGCCGTCGTCTTTTCTCCGACCCTGAGCGACGTGTGGTTCGCATCAGCCCCAACGGGACGCACGTTGCCTTCCAGGCGCCCTTGGACGGCATACTGAACATATGGATCGCACCGCTCGACGATGTGGGCAACGCCAGGCCGGTGACTGAAGTCAGGGACAGAAATATTGCGGCATGGCATCTGTGGACGCATGACAACCGCTATGTCGTCTATGCCCGCGACCAAGCAGGCGACGAGAACTGGCAGATCTGGAGGGTTGATGTCGAGACGGGAGAATCCAGATACCTAACGCCAAGCCCAGGAGTGACTGCCTACATCCAACAGAGGTCGCTGCATTTTCCGGCTGAGCTGCTTATTGCCCATAACGAGCGCGACAAGCGCTATGTCGATCTCTATCGCGTCGATATAGCCAGTGGTGACGCTGCTCCTGTGCACCTCAATGAAGAGTTCGGCGGCTTTTTCACCGACGATCAATTCCATGTTCGGTTCGCAAGTCGCCAGACCGAAAATGGTGCGACCGAATATCTTCAAAGGAATGGGAAAGGAGTGTGGGAACGGTTCACGCTGATCGACGTTGAGGACGCCCTCACCACCCGACCGATTGAATACAGCAGCGATGGCCGCGAGCTCTATTGGCTGGACAGCCGCGGGCGTAATACAGCGGCGGTTGTCGCTCAGGATCTGCGCGGCGGACAATCACGCGTCCTCGCTGAAGACCAGCAATCCGATTATGTGTCCGTTGTGCTGGATCCAATCACTCGGCGCCCGCTGGCCGCCGCACGCCAGTTCGAGCGGATCGAGTGGCAGGCCCTCGATCCGGAATTCGAAGAGACTTTGGCGTTCCTCACGCAGGATTCTCGCGGGGACTTACTGTTTGCAGGCATGTCGCAGGACCGGAGACATATCCTCTACGCCTACCAGTACCACGATGCGCCGCTTGAATATTTCCACTACGACCACGTCGCAAAGCACAAACGGCGGCTGTTCGGCTCGGTACCGGCTCTCGAAAACGCGCCGCTGGTTCCGATGACGCCGTCGACCATCCGCTCGCGCGACGGGCTGGACTTGCATTGCTACCTTTCACTGCCGGATGGAGCGGAGGCCGGCGCAAAGCTGCCGATGGTGCTGCTGGTTCACGGTGGCCCCTGGGGCCGGGATGCCTGGGGCCTTTCTGCAAATCATCAATGGCTTGCCAATCGCGGCTACGCGGTTCTGAGCGTCAATTTCCGCGGTTCGACCGGATTCGGAAAGGCCTTCGTCAATGCCGCGAATCTCGAATGGGCCGGGAAAATGCATGACGACCTGATCGATGCGGTCGACTGGGCGATCGCCGAAGGCATTGCCGATCCTTCCAGAATTGCGATCATGGGTGGGAGCTACGGCGGATATGCCGCGCTTGTCGGGCTGACGTTCACGCCGGAGAAATTCGCCTGCGCCATCGACCTCGTCGGAATATCCAGCCTGGTCACTTTCATCAACACGATCCCAGAATATTGGAAGCCCTGGAAATCGCTGTGGAAGACCCGGATGGGAGATTTCGATACGCCCGAGGGCCTTCAGTTTCTAGAGGAACGCTCGCCACTCAACAGAGCGGACCGGATCGTGCGACCGCTCCTGATCGCTCAGGGAGCCAACGACGTTCGCGTCAAGGCATCGGAATCCGATCAGATCGTCGCCGCGATGCAGAAGCACGGCATTCCCGTTACTTACATTTCCTATCCCGACGAAGGTCACGGCCTCGGGCACGCGGAAAACCGCCGGTCCTTTGCCGCAGTCGCTGAGGCGTTTCTCGCTGCGCATCTGGGCGGTCGGTTCGAGCCCTTAGGTGATGCCTTCGAGGGCTCGTCTCTCGAGTTCAAGGCGGGTCGGGGCCTCATACCTGGTTTGCAAGATCAATAAGACCGCCGCCATGATGCGCACGGCCATGCGTGAACCTCGACAAGGATCGGGAAGAGGCCTCTGGCGTCGCCGTGTCACGGCGGATAAGGAAGATGGCAATGGAGTCGAGCGCCTGGCCCTCATTGATAATGAAGCGATGGCGACTGCGGCTTTCGACAACAGAGAGAGACCGAATATATCATGAGCAAGAACAAGCTGATCCGTTTCGATATCGCCGATAGTCAGGCCGGCGGCCAGCGGCGTCCTTTCGCCAAGGCCGTGCGTGCCGGGGATTTCGTCTATGTTTCGGGTCAGGTTCCGACCGTCAACGGCGAGGTCGTGGTCGGCAATATCGTCGCGCAGACCGAGCAGGTCATCGCCAATATCAAGGAAGTTCTTGCCCTGGCCGATTGCACCCTCGAGCATGTGGTGAAGGTCAATGCCTGGCTGGACGACGCACGCGATTTTTCCAGTTTCAATGCGGTCTTCCAGAAGCATTTCATCGATCATCCGCCGGCGCGCTCGACGGTTCAGTCGCCGATGATGGTCGATGTAAAGGTCGAGATGGACGTCATCGCCTACAAGCCGCTCGACTGAACTGACGCTCCTTGATTATTTAGAAGCTCCGTTTTGAGGTGTCGCTTCCAAAGCGGAGCTGTCTTGCAGCGAAGGGATTGCGGTGCGCGCCTGCGGCGCCGCGATCCGTATTTTAGAGCGGTTACGCGTTTCACGGAATCGCCTGACCGCTCTATGCTATTGTTTTTACGCAATTCCGGACGGAAAACCGCTACGCACTTTTCCTGGAATTGCTCTAGCCACTCGTCCCGGCGGCGCTGCGGCCATTTCTCTGCGGACAACATCTGTTCCCGGGCGTTTCCCTGTTGAACAAGAGTCCAAACCGGCCAGCGCCCCGTTATCGGCATATGACCGGAGTGAGCCGGACAGCCCGCGAGTCTCTCCATAATTTCGATTGTGACAGATCGCCGCTCAGTCAGCAGCGGCTGCGCGTGATTGCTCACGCCAATGCTTGTTGATTTCCAATCAGCGGATTGACGTGTGCGCAAACTCAAGATTAAATCAATTTGATTGACTACTCGAAATAAACGAGAGGGAACTAAAAATGGGAATGAAGAAAAGCAGATTGCGTAATCTTTTGCACCGGGCTCCATGGCTTGCGACGGCGGCATTGGGCGCCACGCTGGCATTCGGTTCGGGTGTCGCCTCGGCCGCCGAATCAGTGCTGACGATGCACATCGAGGAGCAGACCAGCTGGGTCAGTAACTTCAATCCCTTCGATCTGGCCGGTCGCCGCCAGAGCACGATGGATTTCATCTATGAGCCGCTGGTCATCTTCAACGCCAATGACGGCGGCAAGCCGGTCTGGCGTCTGGCGACGAGCTACAAGTTCTCCGATGATCTGATGTCGATCACCTATGAGCTGCGTCCCGGCGTGAAGTGGTCGGATGGCCAGCCGCTGACCTCGGCCGACGTGAAATACACGATCGACCTGATGCTGAAGAACCCGGCTGTCGACACCGTCGGCGTTGGCCAGACTGTCGCTTCCGTCGAGACGCCTTCGCCGACCCAGGTAAAGATCAACCTCAAGGCCGTGAATTCGGAATTCCCCGAATCCCTGGCCGACCTTGCCGTCGTGCCGGAGCATATCTGGAAGAACATTGCCGATCCGGTCGCCTACAAGAATGAGAAGCCCATCGGGTCCGGGCCGATGACGGAGGTTCGCCGCTTTACTCCGCAGGTCTATGAGCAGTGCCGCAATCCGAATTATTGGGATGCGGCGTCGCTGCATGTCGATTGCCTGCGCCTGCCGCAGATCTCGGGCAACGACCAGATGTTGGCGCTGCTGCCGGAAGGCACGGTCGACTGGATCGGTTCTTTCCTGCCGCAGATAGACAAGACCTTCGTGGCACTTGATCCGCAGCATAACGGTTACTGGCAGCCGCCGGCGGAAACCGTCGCCTTCCAGATGAACTTCAAGTCCACGAATGTCGGCAATCTGGAGGCCTTCAAGGACCTGAACTTCCGTCACGCTTTCAGCCTGGCGATGGACCGCACGTCGATGGTCGATATTGCCGGCTTCGGCTATCCGGTCGTCAACCTGCATGCGAGCGGTCTGCCACCGCGTTTCGAATCCTGGCGCAACAAGGCTGCCGAAGGCGACAAGGATGCCTTCATGGGCTTCGACACCGACAAGGCGAACAAGATTCTCGATGACGCCGGTTACAAGAAGGGCGCCGACGGCTTCCGCACCACGCCAAGCGGCAAGCCGATCGCTTTCCCTGTCATCGTGCCGAATGGCTGGACGGATTGGATCGACGCCGTGCAGATCGCCGTTGAAGGGCTGCGGGCCATCGGCATCAATGCCTCGGTCGCCACGCCTGAATACGAGCAGTGGCGCAAGCAGCTTCTCGACGGCAGCTTCGATGTCGTCATGAACTCGCGCGCCGACAGCGCCACACCGTTCCAGGGCTATTACCAGAGCCTGTCGACGGACTATGCCGGTAAGCTCACCGTCGCCGCACCGCGCTACTCCAACCCGAAGCTCGACGCGCTCTTCGATCAGTATCGGAAGTCGTCCTCCGATGACGATCACAAGAAGATCTTCAACGATATCCAGGTTCTGATCGCCGATGACTTCCCGGTCGTGCCGGTCTTCAACGGACCGACCTGGTACCAGTATTCCAGCAAGCGGTTTACGGGCTGGGTCACCGACAAGGATCCGGTCATGAACCCGGAAAATCACGACAACAACCGCATGCGCCTCATGCATCTCTTGCGTCTGAAGCCGGTCCAATAAGACCTAAGCAAGGGAAGCGGACATGCGTATTTCCAGCCGACGCCTGGGCGTCTATGCGGTGGCTTTGGCCTTCGCGATCGTCGTGAACTTCATTCTTCCCCGGCTCATGCCGGGGAGTCCCGTCGACGCCATGGTGGCCCAGCTCGGGCCGCGGGCAACGCCCGCCGCCGTCGAGGCAATCAAGGCGCGCTTCGGCGAGATCGATCAGCCGATCATGATGCAGTTCGTCGATTATCTCAAAGGCCTCGCGACGCTCGATCTTGGCGTTTCGGTCAAATACTATCCGCAGACCGTGGTGCAGGTGTTGAGCCGTGCCACGCTCTGGACGATCTTCCTGGTGGTGACGGCGATCATCTTTTCGCTGTGCGTCGGCGTCGTGCTCGGGGCGATCTCGGCCTGGCGCCGCGGCGGGCGGTTCGACACTGTCGTATCGCCTCTCGCCGTGATCATGTTCTCGATACCGCCCGTGATCATCGCCCTGACGATCCTCTTCGTCTTTGCGGTATCGCTGCGCTGGTTCCCCGTGGGGTACGCCTATGATCCCAATCTCGATCCGGGCTTCAACTTCACATTCGCCGGCAGCGTCTTCATGCATGCCATCCTGCCGGTCCTGACGCTCTCGCCATTCCTCATCGGCGAATTCCAGACGACCATGCGCTCCTCCATGATCGTTATACTGGGGGAGGACTATGTGACCATGGGGCGGGCGAAAGGGCTCAGCAATCTCGCAGTCATGTTCAGCTATGGCGCCCGCAACGCCCTTCTGCCCGTATTGACCAACCTGGCGCTGATGCTCGGTGCGGTCTTTGGCGGCTCGATCGTCACGGAGATCGTTTTCAATTATCCGGGCCTTGGCCTGACGCTGTTCACCGCCAGCGTGGCCCGCGATTATCCCGTCATTCAGGGCCAGTTGCTTCTGATGACAATGGCGACCCTCGCAGCGAACTTCCTGGTCGACATCATCTACGGCCTGGTCGATCCGAGATTGAGGGAGGGGACGTAATGGGCTTCGCGTTGAAATCAATCTTCAGCCAGAAGAAGGCCCTCTTTGGCTTCGTCATCATTGCCGTCTTGTGCCTGATGGCCATTTTTGCGCCGGTCATCGCGCCGGGCGAGCCTGGTGCACGCGTCGGCCGTTCGCATCAGGCGCCATCGGTCGAGCATGTCTTCGGCACCACCAAGATGGGTCGCGACGTCTACCGGCAGTTCGTCTGGGGTGCCAGGAGCTCGCTTTCGGTGGGCTTTGCGACCGGCATCGCCATTACCGTGATCGGGACTGCCATCGGGCTTATCGCCGGCTACGCCGGCGGCAAGACGGACGCGGTGCTCGATCTCGCGACCAACGCCGTGCTCGTCATACCCAATATGCCGTTGCTCATCCTGCTTGCCTCCTTTGCAGGCACGGTCGGGCCGATGACGATCATGACGATCATCGCCTTGACCTCATGGCCCTGGGGTGCGCGGATGACGAGGTCGCAGACGATGGCGCTGCGCAATCGCGATTTCGTCACTGCCGCCAAGATGATCGGCGAGCCGGCCTGGCGCATTATCTTCGTTGAAATCCTGCCCAATCTGACGCCGCTGATCGGCATCAACCTCGTCGGCAGCATCATCTATGCCATCGTTGCGCAGACGACGCTCGAATATCTCGGCTTCGGCGATCCGCTGAAGGTCACGTGGGGCACTATGCTCTACAATGCCCAGAATGCCTCGGCGATCATGGTTGGCGCATGGTGGGATATCGCCGTTCCCGCCGCCGGTATTGCGCTCACGGGCCTCGGCTTAGCGCTGATCAACTTCACCTTCGACGAAATCGCCAATCCGCAATTGCGCTCAGGCCCGGCATTGACCCGGTGGTTCCGCCTGACCCGAGCCCGCAACCGCATGATGAGGGCTGGCCAATGAGCGACAATCTGCTGGAAATTGAAAACCTCAATATCGACTATCTGGTCGACAAGGGTGACTTCCGGGCGGTGAAGAATGTTTCCTTCAACATCGGCCGCGGCGAGATTTTCGGTCTCGCAGGCGAATCCGGTTGCGGCAAGAGCACCATCGCCTATGCCATAACCAGGCTTTCCAAGGCGCCGGCCTGGGTCAGCGGTGGAAGTATCCGCCTGGATGGGCAGGATCTGCTGCGGATGCCGGAGATCGACCTGCAGAAGATCCGCTGGAAGCGGATCGGCATGGTCTTCCAGAGCGCCATGAACTCGCTCAACCCGCTGATGCGGGTAGAAGCACAGTTTCATGATGTCCTGCACCGCCATACTGGCTGCTCCCGTCAGGAATCCCGCGCCCGCGCCGAGGAAATGTTCAAACTGGTCGGCATTCCCGCGCATCGCGTCGGCGATTATCCGCATCAGTTTTCCGGAGGCATGCGCCAGCGCATCGTCATCGCCATATGCCTGGCGCTCAGACCCGAACTCATCATCATGGACGAGCCGACGACCGCACTCGATGTCGTCGTTCAGCGCGAAATTCTCGAGCAGGTCCTCGACCTCCAGCAGACCTATGGTTTCTCGGTGCTGTTCATCACCCACGATCTGCATCTGATGGCCCAGCTTTGCGGGCGCATCGGCGTCATGCTGAAGGGTGAGCTCGTCGAGGTCGGTGACGTCACGCAGGTCAGCCAAGCGCCCGCTCATGACTACACGCGCAAGCTCTGGAACGCCATTCCGCAGCTTCCAGGCAACGTCCACCTTTCCGGAGCTTTGGCATGAAACCGCAGACACAGGCATCGATTGCCGAACCCGTCATCCAGCTCGAGAACATTCAGCGCGATTTCGGTCCCGTGCAGGCGCTCAAGAGCGTATCCTTCTCGTTGTTTGCGGGGCGTGCATTGGCTCTGGTCGGTGAATCCGGTTGCGGCAAGACTACCTGCGCCCGGATCATCGCGCGACTCGACAGGCCGACCGGCGGCAAGCTTTTCTTTCGGGGACAGGATCGCACCGCGCGCGGCTCCGGTAACGACGAGCGGCTGTACCGCAAGGATGTCCAGATGGTCTTCCAGGACCCGTTCTCCTCGCTCAACCCGGCCTTTACCGTCAATCATCATCTGTCGCGGCCGCTGCAACTGCATGGGCAGGACAGGCCGAAGGCCGGGCGCGGCGAAGACATAATGCGGCTTCTGGAAAGTGTCGGCCTCGATCCGGCGCTGACGCGACAGAAGTTTCCGCATGAGCTATCGGGTGGTCAGCGCCAGCGCGTCAATATCGCCCGCGCGCTGGCTGTTTCGCCGAGCATTCTGGTGGCCGATGAGCCGACTTCGATGCTTGACGTCTCGATCCGCAAGGACATCCTGGAACTGCTGGCGCGTGTGAAGCGAGAGAACGACCTCGCCATGCTCTACATTACCCACGACATCGCCACGGCTGCCCATGTCGCCGAGGAGATCGTCGTGATGTTTGCCGGTCAGATGGTGGAGTGGGGCGACACCGCTACGGTGCTCGCCGCTCCGAAGCATCCCTATACGCAGCTGCTGCTATCCGCGGTTCCGGACGGCGGCCGCCGGTTCGTGACCGGCGGCAGCGCCCGCTTCCTCGAGCAAGCGGAGAAAGTCCGCGCGCTCAGCCGGCCGATCTCGACCGTGGTCGAGCAGGTCGGCACCAATCATTTCATGCGTGCGCTAGCCGCATCGAACTAGGGGGATTTCACCTTGGATTATCTGGTCAATCTATCGACCTTGCCGCCGGATACGCAGTCACCCGAGCGGATGGCGCAAGCCGGCATCACCATCCGGCGTGCCCTGCCGCCGGAGCTGCGGCTGATCACCAGCTGGGTCGGCGACCATTTCAGTCAGGGTTGGGCGAGCGAGACGACCGTGGCGATGACGCGTCAGCCGCCGACCTGCTTCATTGCCACGCGCAATCAGGAGCTTGTCGGCTTTGCCTGCCATGAGGCGACGGCGCGCGGTTTCTTCGGCCCGACCGGCGTTGCGGAGGAGGTGCGGGGTCTCGGCATCGGCCGGGCGCTGCTGTTTGCCTCCCTCACCGACATGAAGGCCATGGGTTATGCCTATGCTGTCATCGGCGATGTCGGTCCATCGGAGTTCTACGAGAAAGCGGTCGGCGCGATGCCGATCCCCAACTCCGCGCCCGGCATTTATGCCGGCATGCTCAAGCTTTGAACGATTTTAGATAAAGAGAGAATGTTCATGTCGATACCGCGATCCCCGGCTCTGCGGCTGGAAACAACCTGGAACCCGCCGGCCGACGGCAAGGAATTTTCCTATGTGTTGCGGCTCAAGAACCTTTCATCCGAGCAGCTTTCGGGCTTCTCGCTCTGCGTCAGCGGCCCCGGCCGCGTCGATCCGGCTGGTATCGTCGAAGGTGCCACGGTCTCCAAACGGCTGTCCAACTTCACCGAGTTCCAGCCGCCTGATGGTTTCGTGCTGGCCGCCGGCGATACATGGACCATCACGGTCCGTGCGCTGAGCTGGCAGTTTCGCCACTGGAACGATGGGGCCAATAGCGCCTATCTCGCATTGCCCGATGGCACCACGGTTTCACTTGGCACGGAGCCGACGCGAACATCGTCAAGCAATGCGCCGTTGAAGCGCGGTGCGGAAATCTACCCGGTGCCGGCCAATCCGCCGGTGCCGCTGTCGATCATTCCCTGGCCGAACCGCGTTGCCGTTTCCTCCCGCCGCCCGCTGCCGGCAGGCTTTGCCTTGAAGGCTATTGCTCCGGAAGCGCAGGCTGCCGCTGCAAGTTTCACAGCCCTTGTCGAGCATCTCTTCTCGGCCGAAGGTCTCATCCGCTCCGAGGCGGAGGGGGCAGTGCCGGTGGACCTGCACCAGGTTGAAGGTCTCGGCGCCGAGGGCTACAGGCTGGCGTTCTCGCCTGAGAGCATCTCGGTCGAAGCGAGTACACAGACCGGCTTCGTCTATGGTCTGGTCACCATCGGCCAGATCTGGCGCGGTGCGCGTCTGCATCCACAGGCATTTTATTTCCCGGCGGGTGGCGAGATCGTCGACGAGCCGGCCATGGGATGGCGCGGGCTGCATCTGGATGTCGCACGCCAATTCTATGGCACCGCCGAGATCAAGAAGCTGATGGCGGTGCTTGCCTGGAACAAGCTCAATCGCTTCCATTGGCATTTGTCGGATGACGAATCCTGGCGTGTCGAAATCGATGCCTATCCGGCGCTGACGGAGATCGGCGCATGGCGTGGCCATGGTCTGCCGATGCCGCCGCTTCTCGGGTCCAGTCCGGCTCGCACCGGCGGTTATTATACCAAGGCAGCTGTGCGTGACATCGTCAGCTATGCTGGGGGTTTCGGCATCGAGGTCTTGCCCGAGATCGATATACCGGGCCATTGCTACGCCATGCTGCAGGCAATTCCCGAGCTTCGCGATCCCAATGAGGCTGGCAGCTATTATTCGGTTCAAGGTTTTCCGGATAACTGCATCAACCCGGCGCGCGAAAAGACCTATGAGGTGATCGAGACGATCCTCTCCGAACTGATAGAGCTCTTCCCGTTCAAGACGATCCATATCGGTGCCGACGAAGTGCCGCTGGGCGCCTGGTCCGGCTCGCCGGAGGCGCTGGCGCGGCTGCGCGAGCTCGCTGGTGATGAAATTGCACAAGCACATGCCAAGCGATTGAACGTCATCACCAATACGCATGGAGCCGACGATATTCACGGCTCCGGCGCGGCCTTCCTGCAGGCGGAGTTCCTGGAGCGCATCCAGGCATTTCTGGCCTCAAAGGGCTGCGTGACGGGTGGTTGGGAAGAAGCTGCCCATGGCGACAGGATCGACAAGGACAAGAGCTATCTCTGCAGCTGGCGCAATGTCGAAGTCGCGGCCGAGCTTGCCGGTCGCGGATACGAGATCGTGGTTTGCCCGGGGCAGGTCTATTATCTCGACATGGCGATGCGCCCGGATTGGGACGAGCCCGGCGCAAGCTGGGCGGGCCATTCGGATCCGGAGAAACTCTACACCTTCGATCCCGTCGGTGGCTGGACGGACGCCCAGAAAGAAAAACTTCGAGGCATTCAGGCCTGCATCTGGTCGGAGTCGATGACGGACCGAGCCATCTTCGACCGGTTGGTCTTTCCACGCCTCTCAGCACTTGCCGAAACCGGCTGGACGAAACCATCGGCAAAATCCTGGGAGCGGTTCAAGGCGCTTGTCGGCACGATGCCGCTGCTATACGGCCTGTATCAATTCTGACAGCTTGATGCATGGCCCTCGGGCGCGGCACTTGTGCCGCGCCCGATTGCGTTTCAGTGATCTGCAAGCTCAATGGCCCTGACCGTTCGTCACAGTTGCTGGACAGTGCGGTGGATGATCGGCTTCTGCAGGACATCGAATTGCGGGTTCGTTTCCGAAAAGATCGGCAGGGCGGCGGCGCCGAGAATGGCGGTATCCTTGCCGGTCGCCCCGACCATCAGGCGAGGGATCGTGCGCTCTTCCTCGGGGTTCACGGGAATGTGCAGCGGTTCCAGACGCGCCGCAAGCTGTGTCATCAGGGTTGTCGGCGCACTGCCGCCAAGCACGATAGTCTGCGGATCGAAGGCAAGCTCGAGAAAATCGATCGTCTGGCGCAGCGGCTGCACCGCTTGTTCCAGCCAGACCTCGAGACCTCGGCTATTGGCCGCGATCATCGCATCGAGATCGTCAGGCAAAAGCTCCTGGGCGTTTTCGATGCCAAGACATTCGTAGGCGACGGATGGCGATACATAGCGATCGAGGCAGCCGCGCTTGCCGCAGCTGCACAGCCTGCCGTGCGGCTCGACGATGATATGGCCGATTTCACCGGCATTGGCGCGGCTGCCCTTGTAGAGATGGCCGTCAAGGAACATGCCGGCGCCGATGCCGCCATCGCCTGCCAGAAAGAGATAGACGAAGCTCCCAAGGCCACGCGCAACGCCGTAAAGCCGTTCGCCGATCGCCGCGGCGGTCGCATCATTCTCGACAATGACAGGCACTTTGATATACCGCTGCAGTTCACGAGCGACCGGGAAATCCTGCCAACCCGGCAGGTTGAGCGGGCTGAGCGATGTAACGCCGCCATCCGCATAGCGTCCGGGCAAGGCAATGCCGGCGCCGAGCAATCGGTCACGATCAAAGGAAAAGGCCTCCAGCAGATCTCTAACGATGTCGGCAAGCACCGGCATCGCCTCGGCCGGGCCTGGTTTGTCGACATGGCGCTCGATGCGGGCGCGAACCGAGCCGGAAAGATCCGTCAGTATGCCGGCGGCGCGCTGGCGGCCGAGTTCAAGGCCGATGGAATAGGCCCCATTCGGGTTGATGGTATAGGGAATGATCGGCTGACCGCGGGCAATTCTTTGTGCTTCCATCGGGATCAGCAGATGCGAACGCGCGAGTTCCTCGACGATGTTGGATACGGTTTGTGTCGTCAGCGCCGTGATGCGAGCAATGGCGGCGCGTGACATCGGCCCGTTGGTGCGAATGGCCTCGATCACGACACGCCGGTTATGCGATTTGGCCTGTTCGAGATTCGTGCCTGAAATTGTCTTCATGAGATGATCGGGAATTTCTGGATCAGCGTTCGGATAGCGTTGTTGCTTGTCACGGGCTGCTGTTGCGTGACGGGGAGGGCGGGGCGTAATTTGCCGTTGCTCGCCCGGTATATAACCACTTTCCATACTTTTATCGATTGGTTCAATACGAGATGGATCAATGGGCGAAAGGTTGGCTCCCACAGGAGGTTTTTTTGCTCCATCGGCGATCGGAGAAGCCTTTACTACAGCCGCCGTTAGGTTAGAGTCGGGTTACCTCGGCGTTCTGCAGAGGGTTGCCCCGGAGGACTTCGATGATCAGGCTGCTCGGACTTGCGATTTTTTCAACCTGCCTTGCCACCGGAGCGATGGCCGCCAATGCCACTTGCAAGGCACAGGCAGCCGACAAGAAGCTGGCGGGAGCAGCCTTGACCAGTTTCAGCAACAAGTGCGCGAAGGATGCGGCAAGTTCTTGCGATGCCCAAGCGGCTACCAAGAAACTAGCCGGCGCCGCCAAGACGAGCTTTGTCAAGAAGTGCACCGCCGATGCCGTCGGCGGTTGATCGCTGACATCAAGAGGTCCCCGGCCCGGTTGTTCTCTGGGCCGAGAGTGGAATGATGTTTGTGCACGACGATCTGATTGGTCACCCTTTCGACAGATGGCGGACCCGTTCTCCAGGTTCCGGCTGCCCCACCCTCCAAGAATGGATGGCTACGATCGTCCGGCTCGATATTGATCGACGAGGTTTCTGCAGGCCCGAATGGTCAATGCCATGACGGTCAGCGTGGTGCCGGCAATGCCGCTGCCCGGGAAGGCGGAGGCATCCGTCACGATCAGGTTGGGAACGTCCCAGCTTTGATTATGGGCATTGAGGACGGAGTCCTTGCTTGAGGCACCCATACGCGCGCCGCCGGTCTCGTGGATGGCGGCTCCCATGCACATGGTCTTCCGGAACCATTGTCGGAACATGAAACGGCTGAACGGATCGGCATCGGGAAAGGCGCCGCGGCCCATTTCCCTAAGGCCGGTGGGCGAACCGATGAATTCCAGCTCGCCGCCGACGCCGCGCACCATCTCGATCAGCACTTCTTCCTGCCGGCGCAGCAGCGCATGCTCCTCCTCGCCCATGACGCAACGGATATGGGGAACCGGAATGCCCCAGGCATCCTTGCGCCTTGTATCGAGCGTGATGCGATTGTCGGCATAGGGCAGCATGCGGCCGAAGCCGAAGAAGGCGAGCCGTGCAGGCTCGTTATCCGGCGTCGGTGCCCGGCCGATGCTGCCCTGATAGTCGAAATCATCGCGGCCTGCATCGCCTTCCCCGAAGCGCGGCACGAAGATGCCGCCCGAGGGATTGTAGAATGGGTCCGTTGGGGCGGAGTCGTCGACTGCCCAGCCTTTTGCTTTCGAGAAGGAGCCGAAGGCCAGGCACGGCAGCTGGTCCATGAAAAAGCGCCCGAGCGTGCCCGAGCTATTCCCCAGTCCCTGGGGATGGCTGGCGGTCGCCGAATTGAGAAGCAGCCGCACGCTTTCGATCGGCGATGCCGAAAGCACCACGAGGGCCGCGCGCGCGGTCTCGACTTTGCCGGTGACACGATCGATGAATTCCGCACCCGTTGCCCGCTCGCCGAGATCATCGGTCGTGATGCGGCGCACGATGGCGTCATGACGGATGGTCAGCCGACCGGTTGCCAATGCCTCGCGTAGCGGCTTCGGCGTGCGCTCGGCATCAGGAGCGATATAGCGCCAGGAAACGACATGCCGCTTGGGCCAACGTCCCTCGACTTCCGTCTTGAAGGTCTCCTCGGCAGGTGTCAGCTTTGCCGGATGCGCGTAGACGCCGTCGGGCAGTGTCTTGATGCCGTCCGGATTGCCATAAAGCCCGAGGCTGGATTCGATCTCGGCATAATAGGGCGCGAGTTCTTCGTACGAAACCGGCCAGTCCTCACCCTTGCCGGTTTTTGAGCGGATCTTGAAGTCATCGTCCGTCCAGCGCAACAGCACACGGCCGAAGCTGTGCAGGCGGCCGCCGCCCTGACGGCCACGTATCCACAGGAATGGCGCATCCTTCGGCGTCGTATAGGGGTTCTTGCGATCGTTGACGAAGAAATGGCTGAAGCGCTCGGTAAAGAAGGCTGCGCGCGCCTGAATGGGCTGGCCCTTGATCGTGGCGCGGGCTCGCTCCCAGATATTGATGCTGCTTGCGGGCGCCTTCTTTCGATTGGGATCGAAATCCTTCTGCGTGACGGCGGGACCGGCCTCCAGCAGCAATACCGACAGCCCTTGGGCAGTCAATTCCTTGGCGGCAAAGGAGCCGGCGGCGCCGGAGCCGATCACCAGCGCGTCATAGATAGTCTGAGACATGAGTCATTTCCGTATGCTGTGAAAGCGGGTTCAGAGGCGGGCGCCATCGGCGTCGAAAAGGGAGGCTTTGGCGATATCGAGCCCGGGTGCGATCGCCGTGCCCGGCTGGAGCGCGGCATCGCCCATGATGCGATAGGATAGGCTTTGGCCTGCCCAGTCGAACCACAGCACAGTGTCCGCTCCCATCGGTTCGACGACGGAGACGATGCCCGGAATGGTGGGCGAGCCGCTTGCCACACCATCCGGCGCGATATGTTCCGGCCGGATGCCGAGCGTGGCGGGACCCTCCTTGACGGCAGTCAAAAAGGGATAGCTGGCCAGATCAATGGCAAGCGCGTTGCTTTCGAAGACCGGCGTGCCTGACCTAAGAACAATCTCGCCCTTGATGAAGTTCATTGCCTGTGCGCCGATGAAGCCGGCAACAAAGAGGTTGACAGGGCGATGGTAGATTTCGGATGGGCTGGCAAGCTGCTGGATCACGCCATCCTTCATGATGGCGATACGGTCGGCGAGCGTGAGCGCTTCCACTTGATCATGCGTCACATAGATCATCGTGTTGCCCAGGCTCTGGTGCAGCTTCTTGATCTCGACGCGCAATTCGTTGCGTAGCTTGGCGTCGAGATTGGAAAGCGGCTCATCGAACAGGAAGACGTTCACTTCGCGCACCAGGGCACGGCCGATCGCGACGCGCTGGCGCTGGCCGCCCGACAGTTCCGAGGGTCGGCGGTCGAGCAATTTGTCGAGATGCAGAAGCGAAGCCGTGCGGGCGATGCGCGCCTCGATCTCGGCCTTGGGAAGACCGGCCACACGCAAGCCGAAGGACAGGTTCTTGCGTACCGACATGCGGGGATAGAGCGCATAGGACTGGAACACCATGCCGATGCCGCGATCCTTCGGTTCGGCCCAGGTGACGTTCTTGTCCGATATCCAGACCTCGCCATCGCTGATCTCCTGCAGCCCGGCGATGGAGTTGAGCAGGGTCGACTTTCCGCAGCCGGACGGCCCCAGCAGCACGAGAAATTCGCGCGGAGCGATGTCGATCCACAGTTTTTCGATGACGGTGTGATCGCCATAGGCGATCTTGAGGTCCTTGACTGACACGGCAGGCTGCATGGCGTTACCCCTTCACAGCTCCGGCGGCGACACCACGCAGGAACCAGCGGCCGGAGAAGAAATAGATGGCGAGCGGAACGACGGCGGTCAGGATGGTGGCAGCCATGTTCACGTTGTAGGCGCGCTCGCCCATGGTGGTGTTGACGATGTTGTTGAGCTGCACCGTCATCGGCAGATTGTCGCGCCCGGCAAAGACGAGGCCGATCAGGAAGTCGTTCCAAATGCCGGTGAACTGGAAGATGGAAGCGACGACGACCATCGGCACGGACATGGGCAGCATGATCTCGAAGAAGATTCGCCAGAAGCCGGCGCCATCGACGCGCGCGGCCTTGCAGAGCTCTTCGGGGATGGCGACGAAATAATTGCGGAACAACAACGTCACCAGCGGCAGGCCGAAGATGACATGGACCAGAACGACGCCGGCCACCGAATTATAGAGGCTCAGATTGGCGAGCAGCCGAACCAGCGGATAAAGGAAGATCTGGTATGGGATGAGGCCGCCGGCCATCAGCAGGCCGAATAAAAGGTTTGACCCCCTCGGCCGCCAGAAGGAGAGGGCATAGCCGTTGATCGCGCCGATGAAGACGGAAATCGCCACGGCCGGCACGGTGATCTTCACCGAGTTCCAGAAGCCGATGCGCACGCCCAGACATTGCGTGCCCATGCAGGCTCCCGACCAGGCCGTCTTCCACGCATTGAAATCGACGGTATCCGGCAAGGCGAAGATGCGGCCCTGGCGGATCTCCTCCATCGTCTTCAGCGAGGTGACGAGCATCGTATAGAGCGGCAGCAGGAAGAACAGCGCGGCCAGGATCAGGAAGGCATAGAGCCCGATCTGGCCGGACGACAGTCGCGAAGGCTTCGGACCGCGGGGATGAAGAGCTGCCATCAGTGTGCTCCCCTTCTTCTGGCACGCATGTAAAGCGCGTATCGAAACGGTGCGACGGCCATGACGACCGAGAGCACGAGCACGGTGGCGCCGGCGCTGGCGAGCCCGAGGTTCTGGCGCTCGAATAGATTGTCCATGATGAATTTCGCCGGCACCTCGGTCGAATAGCCGGGGCCGCCGCCGGTCTGCGCCACGATGAGGTCGTAGGTCTTGATGACGCCCATGGAGAGCAGCATGCCCGACGCGGCAAGCGCTGGCCCAAGTTGCGGCAGGATAATCGAGAGATAGATGCGCCAGACTGGAATGCCGTCGATCTGGGCCGCCTTCCATTGCTCTTCGCCGATGCCGCGCATGCCGGAGAGCGCAATGACCATGACAAGGCCTGCCCCTTGCCAGACGCCGGCGAAAACGACCGTGTAGATCGCCATGTCGCGATTGACGATCCAGTCGAAGACGAAGCTCTGCCAGCCGAGCGCCCTGACCGTCGCCTGGATGCCGAAGGTCGGGTTCAGCATCCATTGCCAGATGAGGCCGGTGACCACGAAGGACATGGCATAGGGATAGAGGAAGATGGTGCGGAACACGCTTTCGAAGCGGACCTTACGATCAAGTGCTGCCGCCAGCACAAAGCCGAGGGCGAGGCAACCTCCCACATAGAGCACGCCGAAAATCAGCACGTTTTCCAGGGACGCGAGCCATCTCGACGTCCGGAACAGCTTAGCATACTGGGCAAAGCCGACATAGTTGGATGACGGAAAGATCGTCGAATCCGTAAAGGACAGGCGCACCGACCAGACCATCGTGCCGATGTAGATGAAGATCGCGGCGATCCACGTCGGCAGGAGGGCATAGGTCGCAGCAAGGGGACGTCTGCGCTTGGCTTGCATCAGCAAACCCTTTCAAAAGGATTGAGCAGAGCCGATCGGAGGGAGGCCTCCGATCGGCCCGTTGCGAGGCCCTATTCGAAGATCGCGAAGAACTTCTCGGCGCCGGAGGCGCTGTCCTCGGAAGGGTTGGTCCAGAACTCGTCGACGAAGTCGTTGAGCGCACCAGCCTGCTGCGGCGAGAGGATCAGGGCCTGGTCCGGCACGATCTTGCCCGCGCTCATCAGTTCCAGCCCCTTTTGCGCGCATATGTCGAGCTTCGACTTGTCGACATCGGTGCGCATCGGCACCGAGCCTTTCCTTAGGGAGAATTCGACCTGCACGGCCGGATCCATGGCGACCTCCGCGAGCAGCGTCTGGCCCTTCTGGGATGCCGCATCGGCGATCTTCGGGAAGGAGAAGGAGTCGGCGACATAGACCATCCCCGGCGATTGCGGGGCGAGCATGCAGCCATAGTCCTTGCCTGGCTGCTTGCCGGCCACAACGAATTCGCCCTTGGCCCAATC
>Ga0207671_10002514_pt1 | contig 19571 bp, 23 predicted proteins | sample KBSC24metaG_FD_184352 | JGI IMG/M metagenome (GOLD analysis project Ga0207671, IMG submission 184352) | Corn rhizosphere microbial communities from Kellogg Biological Station, Michigan, USA - KBS C2-4 metaG (SPAdes) (version 2) | ecosystem: Host-associated > Plants > Roots > Rhizosphere > Soil... | reverse complement strand
CCATTCCGCTGGTCCGGCGGCTGCGCGCGGCGCTGGCCGGCGATGCCGCCGCGGCGCTCCACAAGGGGGCGACGAGCCAGGATGTCGCCGACACGGTGCTGATGATCCAGGCGACCGCCGCCGCCCGGCTGGTCGCGGCGGATGCCAGCCGGACCTGCGCCGCGCTCCGGGCGCTGGCCGGGCGCCACGCGGCGACGCCGGCCATCGGGCGCACCCTGCTGCAGGATGCCCTGCCGGTCGGCTTCGGGCTTCGCTTGGCGCAGATCGCCGCCGGGATCGACGATGCCGCATGGCGCCTCGCCGCCGATGTCTCGGCTCATGCCCGGATCCAGTTCGGTGGCGCGGCCGGCACGCGCGCCGGGCTCGACGGCAAGGGCGCGGCGGTGGCGGCGCGGATGGCCGACGCGCTGGGGCTCTCCGCCGGCGCGCCCTGGCATGCGCGGCGCGTCGGCGTCGCGGCGATCGCCTCGTCGCTCGGCATCCTGATCGGCGCGCTCGGCAAGTTCGCGCGGGATGTCTCGCTGCTCGCCCAGAACGGCGTCGGCGAGGCGCGCGAGCCGGCCATTCCGGGCCGCGGCGGCTCCTCGGCGATGGCCCACAAGCGCAATCCCACCGGGTGCCAGATCGCGCTGTCCGCCGCGCTCCGCGCACCCGGGCTCGTCGCCGCGATCCTCGGCGGCATGGCGCAGGAAGAGGAACGCGGCCTCGGCGGCTGGCAGGCCGAGGGGCCGGCGCTGGCCGATCTCTTCCTGCTCGCGGCCGGCAGCGCGGCGGCCATGGCGACGGTCGCGGAGGGGCTCGCGATCGACGAGGCGGCGATCGCCCGCAATCTGGCGGCCGCCGGCCTCGGCACGGACATCGGGGACAGCGCGCGGATCGTCTCCGCCCTTCTCGCCCATCACGAGGACTGACCATGCCCTTCACGATCCGCGACGGCGTGCGGCTCTACTGGAAACTGGACGGCGCCGAGGACCGGCCGCCGCTGGTGCTGCTCAACTCGATCGGCACCGACATGGGCCTGTGGGACCGGGCGCTGCCCCATCTCCTGCCGGCGTTCCGGCTCCTGCGCATCGACACGCGCGGCCATGGCGCCTCCGATGCGCCGGAGGGCGATTACGGCCTGGCCCTGCTCGCCGGCGATGTCGCGGCGATCATGGCGGATGCCGGCATCGACCGAGCGGCGGTGGCCGGCGTGTCGCTGGGCGGCATGATCGCGATGCAGCTGGCGCTCGACCATCCCGCCCGCGTCGCGGCGCTGGGCCTGATCTGCACGTCGGCCGCGATGGACGCGGCGAGCTGGGCGGCGCGGATCGCGACGGTGCGCGCGGAGGGCACCGTCGCCATCGCCGACATGGCGGTCGGCCGCTTCCTCTCTCCGCCCTTCGCCGCCCGGCATCCCGAGATTGCGGACGCCATGAAGGCCGCCATCGCCGCCCAGCCGGACGCCGGCTATGCGGGATGCGGCGCCGCCATCCGCGACATGGCCTTGCGGGACCGGATCGGCGGCATCGCCGTGCCCACCTTGGTGGTGACGGGGGCGGTCGACATCTCGACGCCTTATGCCGGCCATGGCGAATGGCTGGTGTCGACGATCCCGGGGGCGGAGCATGTGGGCGTGGCCGGCGCGCACCTGCCGCCCATCGAAGACCCCGCGGCCCTGGCCGGCGCGTTGCGAACCGCCTTCCTCGGCGAGGCCGGGACCGCCGATGCCGCGGGCACCCTGTTCGAGGCCGGCCTGCTCAACCGCCGCCGCGTCCTCGGCGACGCCTGGGTGGATCGGTCGCTCGCCGGCCGCACGCCGTTCAACAGCGATTTCCAGGCGATGATCACCCGAATCGCCTGGGCCGAGATATGGGGCCGCCCCGGGCTCGACGATCGCACGCGGCGCCTGCTCGTCCTCGCCATCACCGCCAGCCTCGGCCGCTGGGAGGAATTCGCGCTGCACGTGCGCGCCGGCCTCGAACGGCAGGGTTTCACCCGGGACGAGCTGAAGGAGGTGCTGATGCAGACCGCCATCTATGCGGGCGTGCCGGCGGCGAACACGGGCTTCGCCGAAGCGGCCAAGATCATCGCCGAGATCGACGGCCAGCCCTAGCCTTAGATATCGACATGCAGATGTCGCACCGACGGAATCCTCCCCCGCCAGGGGGAGGAGGACCACCCGCAGGGTGGTGGAGGGGGAGGACGGCGGCGCCCTATCGAAGGCTCATCGCCGTCCTCCCCCTCCGTCGGCTTCGCCGCCACCTCCCCCTGGCGGGGGAGGATTCCGTCGATGCGGCATTTGAATGTCAATACAGCCCAAGCCTTCTCCCGCCTTCGCGGGAGTAGGAGGAAATCCGTCGCGAAGCGATGAGGAGGATGACGAGCCCATGCATCCGCGAAAGCGGGAGAGGGCTTAATGATGCAATCGCATCCTGGTCATGCCAGCACCATCGCCAGATCGCGCGCCACGCGGCGGAGACCCGGCAGATAGCGCGTCCTCAGCTCCGCCGACGACACGCGCGCCGCCTGCGTGCCGATATTGACGGCCGCCACCACGCGGCCGGCGACCAGGACCGGGACGGCGATGGAGCGCAGCCCGTCTTCCAGCTCCTCGTCGACGACCGCATAGCCCTCGGCCGCGACACCGGCGACGATCGCCATGAGTTCCGCCGGCTCCGTCCGCGTCCGCGCCGTTCGCGGTTCCAGCGGAACGCGACGCAGATAGTCTTCCCGGGCATGAGGCGCCTGCCCGGCGAGGAGGACCCGGCCCATGGAGGTGCAGTAGAGCGGCAACCGGCTGCCGACCCGGAGCGCGATCGACATGATCCGGGACACCTCGGCGCGCGCGACATAATAGACCTCGTCATCCTCGATCACGCCGAGCGAGCAGCTTTCGTGCAGGTCGTCGCGCAGCTGGTCGAGCAAGGGCTGGGCCCGCATCGCCAGCGTATCGGACGAGAGATAGGCATAGCCCAGCGCCAGCACCTTCGGGCGCAGGGCGTAATGCGCGCCGTCCCGCACCGCATAGCCCGTCCGCACCAGCGTATGCAGGCATCTTTTGACCGCCGGCCGGCTGAGCCCGGTGAGCCGGCTGGCCTGCGCGATCGTCATCGGCTTCCGTTCGTCCGCGAAGCATCGCAGCACCGCGAGCCCCCGCGCGAACGAGGTCATGAATTCCGGATCGCCCTGCGCGTCCAGCACGCCGTCATCCTGCACGCTTAGACTCCTATAACCGATAATCGGACACTATACCGTTTATCGATTGACGCAAGGAGGCGCCGGGCGGAGGAAGCCGGGCATCGGATTCGCCCGCATTCAGGAGAGTCGCATGATCGACAAGGCGATCGCCAGCGCAGAGGCCGCGGTGGCGGACATCCATGACGGCGCGTCGGTGATGATCGGCGGCTTCGGCACGGCCGGCATGCCGGACCAGCTGATCGACGCGCTGATCGCGCGCGGCGTCGGCGATCTCACGATCATCAACAACAATGCCGGCAACGGCGAGACGGGGGTGGCGGCGCTGATCCGCGAAGGGCGGGTGCGGAAGATCATCTGCTCCTTCCCCCGCCAGCCCGATTCCCATCATTTCGATGCCGCCTATCGCGCGGGCAGGATCGCGCTGGAACTGGTGCCGCAGGGCAATCTGGCCGCGCGCATCCAGGCGGCCGGCGCCGGGCTCGGCGCGATCTTCACGCCGACCGGCTATGGCACCCTGCTCGCCGAGGGCAAGGAGACCCGCGCGATCGGCGGCAAGGACTATGTGCTCGAATATCCGATCCACGCCGATTTCGCGCTGATCAAGGCGCAGACGGGCGATCGCTGGGGCAATCTCGTCTATCGCAAGACCGCCCGCAATTTCGGCCCGATCATGGCCATGGCGGCGCGGACCACCATCGCCCAGGTCTCCGCAATCGTGCCGCTCGGGCAGATCGACCCCGAAATCGTGGTGACGCCCGGCATCTTCGTCCAGCGCGTGGTCGAGATCGCGCCCGCGCTGGCCGCCGCCGCCTGATCCGGAAGGACCATGATGAACCGCCTCACCCGTGACCAGATGGCCGAGCGCGTCGCCCGCGACATCCCCGAGGGCGCCTATGTGAATCTCGGCATCGGCCTGCCCACCAAGGTCGCCAATTACCTGCCGCGGCAGCGCGAGATCTTCCTGCAGAGCGAGAACGGCCTGCTCGGCATGGGGCCCGCCCCCGCACCCGGCGAGGAGGATTGGGAGCTGATCAACGCCGGCAAGCAGGCGGTGACCCTGCTCACCGGCGGCTGCTATTTCCACCATGCCGACAGCTTCGCGATGATGCGCGGCGGCCATATCGACATCTGCGTGCTGGGCGCCTTCCAGGTTTCCGTGAAAGGCGATCTCGCCAACTGGCATACCGGCGAGCCGGGGGCGATCCCGGCGGTCGGCGGCGCGATGGACCTCGCGATCGGCGCCCGGCAGACCTTCGTGATGATGGAGCTCCTGACCAAGCAGGGCGAGAGCAAGCTGGTCGAGACCTGCACCTATCCGCTCACCGGGCTCGCCTGCGTGTCGCGCGTCTATACCGATCTCGGCGTGTTCGATGTCGGCGCCGACGGCGCGCGCGTCGTCGAGACGGTCGAGGGCCTCGCCATCGACGAATTGCGCGCGCTCACTGGCCTGGCACTCGCCGCCTGAAAGGATTTCCGATGACGCAAGCGTTCCTCTGCGACGCCATCCGCACCCCGATCGGCCGCTATGGCGGCATCCTCGCCGGGGTGCGCGCCGACGATCTCGGCGCGCTGCCGATGAAGGCGCTGATCGCGCGCAATCCCGGCCTCGATCCGGCGGCGATCGAAGAGGTCTTCTACGGCTGCGCCAACCAGCCGGGCGAGGACAATCGCAACGTGGCGCGGATGAGCCTGCTGCTCGCCGGCCTGCCCCACACCGTGCCGGGCGTGACGCTCAACCGGCTGTGCGCCTCGGGCCTCGAAGCGGTCGGCCAGGCGGCGCGCGCGATCCGGTCCGGCGAGATGGCGCTCGCCATCGCCGGCGGCGTCGAGAGCATGACGCGCGCGCCCTTCGTCATGGGCAAGAGCGACGGCGCCTTCGGCCGCGGCCAGAAACTGGAGGACACGACGATGGGCTGGCGCTTCGTCAATCCGGCGCTCGACGCGGCCTATGGCACCGAGACGATGCCGCGCACCGGCGAGAATGTCGCCGTCGATCACGGGATCAGCCGCGCCGACCAGGACGCCTTCGCGCTGCGCAGCCAGCAGCGCGCCGACGCCGCCCAGGCGAGCGGCTTCCTGGCGCGGGAGATCGTCCCCGTCACCGTGCCGCGCGGCAGGAAAGGCGAGACGACCGAGGTCTCGGTCGACGAGCATCCGCGCGCCGACACGACCATCGAGGCGCTGGCGAAGCTGAAGCCGCTGTTCGGGCCGGACGGCACCGTGACCGCCGGCAACGCCTCGGGCATCAACGATGGCGCCGCCGCGATGATCGTCGCGAGCGAGGCGGCGGTGAAGGCCCATGGCCTGACGCCCCGCGCCCGCATCCTCGGCATGGCGTCGGCCGGCGTCGAGCCCCGCGTGATGGGCATCGGCCCGGTGCCGGCGACGCGGGCGCTGATGGCGCGGCTCGGGCTCGCCATCGGCGATTTCGATGCGATCGAGCTGAACGAGGCCTTCGCCAGCCAGAGCCTGGCGGTGATGCGCACGCTCGGCCTTCCCGACGATGCCAGCCACGTCAACGCCAATGGCGGCGCGATCGCGCTCGGCCACCCGCTCGGCATGTCGGGCGCCCGCATCGCGATGACGCTCGTCCACCAGTTGGAGAAGACGGGCGGCAAGCGCGGTCTCGCCACGCTCTGCATCGGCGTGGGCATGGGATTGGCGCTCGCGCTGGAGCGCCCGTGATCGCGACGCCGGCGTGAACGGGAACCGGCGCGCGCGCCACCACCTTATCGCGGATGAAGCGACGTGCCCGCCCGACCGCCGCGGAACATGGTGAACCAGGTCAGCGGATTCCACGTGGCGCTGCCGTCGAGCGAGACGGTGACGCATTCGGCCCGGCCGCCGATATTCTCGACCGGCACCGCGCCGCCGAGCCCTTTCATCTCCGTCGGCACCCGGCTGTCGGCGCTCATGTCCCGGTTGTCGCCCATCAGGAAGACGTGGCCGTCCGGCACGACAGTGTCCGGGACATCGTCCTCGAAGCTGGGGCCGAAGTCGATCGTCTCATAGGAGCGGCCGTTGGGCAGCGTCTCGCGGACGATGGGGAGCCGGCAATAGAGCCGCCCGTCCGCGCCGGTCGTGCGTGCGGCGGCGAAGCCCGGGAAGGCCCGCTCCGGATCGGGATCATGGGCATCGCAGTGGAAGTTCCCGTCGATCGGCATCAGCCGGTCGCCCATCGCCCGCCGGGCGACCGGCCGCCCGTTGATCCACAATTGGCCGCCGGCCATCCCGATCCTGTCCCCCGGCAGGCCGATCACCCGCTTGATCAGATCCTCGCCGCGCCGGCCCGGATCGGGCGGCGTCACGATCACGACGTCGCCGCGCTCGGGCAGCCGCCCGAACAGCCGCCCGTGCATGAACGGCAGCAGGTGCAGGACCGGGGATGCGTAGGACCAGCCGTACGGCCATTTGCCGACCACCAGCCGGTCCCCGACCAGCAGGGTCGGCATCATGGATTCCGAAGGGATGTAGAAAGGCTTGGCGACGAGGCTCTGAACGGCCGCGAGAAGCAGAGCGAGGCCCGCGAAATCGCGAATGTCGTTGAGCCAGCGGAACCGGCGAGGCGGGGTGAGGGCGGTGTCTGTCATGCCGCGATGGAAGGCGGCGCCGCGCCCCGAATCCAGCGAAGCCGTGTCCGGACAGGCCCGCAATGCTGTCCGGACAGTCGATCCGGCGCCTCAGCGGGCGCGAAACTCGTCGTAGCTGAGGACGCCGTCGTGGTTGCGGTCGAGCCGATCGAAGGCCGCGTGGCTGGCCTGGCTGGCGTGGGCCAGAGCGGGTGCCGCGGCGCCCGCGCCGATGGCCATGCCCGCCGCGATCGCGGCGACCATGCGCCAATGGACCTTGCGGCCCTCGGGCGCCTCTCGAGGGTCGGCGATCCGCGCGTCGATCAGGGCCCTGATCGCCTCGCTCGCGGTGACCGCATCCTCGCGGCAACGCTGCATGAAGGCCGACTTGGCCTCATGCGACAGCCGGATCTCGATGGTCTCGCTCTTCTTCGGCTCTCGTTTTTGCGGCATGGGCACTCCCTCGTGTGGCCATTCTAGCCGCAACGCGAGTCCCACGCCATCGCCCGCGCGCTTGAAGCGACTCAGCCGCCCGGATCGAGCAGCATCGCGACGAATTTGCGCGGCATGGTGTTCGCCTGCGCCAGCATCGCGGTCGCGGCATCGAGGATCAGCTGGTTCCTGGCGAGCGCCATCGTCTCCGCGCCATAATCCACGTCCATGATCCGGTCATAGGCGTCGGTCTCGTTGATCACGGAGTTTTGAAGCACGTTCATCGAGCTCGACAGTGCGCTCATCGACGCGCCGAGCCGGGCGCGGCTGGTCCCGGTCGCCTTGAGCAGATCGTCGGCCAGCGTCATCGTCCGCGACGCATCGGCCGCCGTCGCGACGGACAGCGCCGAGAGCGTGGCGGGATCGTAGGCCTCGAGGCCGACCTGCCCGGTATCGCCGCCGTCCGCCCCGGCCTGGATCGTGACGGTGCCGCCGCCGGGCGCGGGCTGGAACAGCGATATCCCGTTGAACGCGGTCGAGGACAGCGTCTGGCCGATCTGCGCGGCCAGCTGCCCGACCTCGACCTGCATATTGGCCCGGTCGTCATCGGAATAGGTGCCCGAGGCGGCCGCGGTGGCCAGCTCGTGGATGCGCTGGATCATGGCGGTGATCCCGTCGAGCGCGGCGTCGGCGGTCTGGGCGAGGCTCAGGCCATCCTGGACGTTGCGCGACGCCTGGTTCATGCCCTGGATGTCCGCGGCCATCCGCGCCGCGATGAAATAATTGGCCGGATCGTCGGCCGGCGAATTGATCCGCTTGCCCGTGGAAATCCGCTCCATCGATGTCTGCACGCCGGCCTGCGCCTGCCGCATCGCATTCTGCGCGCGCAGCGCGGCGCTGTTCGTGGCGATCACGAACATGGGCGCGGCACCGGATCGGGGGCGGGCATCACCAGCATGCCCCCTTGATTACGGATCGCGCGCGCCGTGATTTAGGCATTGCGCCGATCGTCCGGCCCATTGAACGCAGCTTTCGGATTTGCCAGACTTCTTCGCCGACGCGCGTCGCTCTATCGCCACGGATCAAGGCTATTGCGCGCCGGACGCGGGAGGACATGCGATGACGGCAGCCGGATTGATCACGATCCCCAGCGGCTTCGGGCCGAAGGACACGATGGACCGGCTGCAGGCGGAGATCCGCGCGCGCGGAATGACCGTCTTCGCCCATGTCGACCATGCCGAAGGCGCGGCGGCGGTCGACATGGCATTGCGGCCGACCGACCTGCTGATCTTCGGCGCCGCCAAGTCGGGAACCCCGCTGATGCAGGCCGCGCAGACCATCGGGATCGACCTGCCGCTGAAGGCGCTCGTCTGGCAGGACGAAGCGGGCGCGACCTTCCTGTCCTACAACGATCCGGCCTTTCTCTCCGATCGCCACGGGCTCGGCGATGCCGCCGATCCCATCGTCGCGGCGATGTCGGCGGCCCTCGCCGCGATCGCCGCCAAGGTGACGGGCGCGCCATAACCGGCCCCTCCCCGCGACCCGCTCGCTTTTCCGTCCCCCGCCAGAGATGATCATGATGTCCGCTGAAACCAGCATCGCCAATCCCAGGATCACGAGCTTCCTCGCCGGGGCCGAGGGCGAATGGACGGTGACCTCGCACACCGTGCTGCGCGGCGACCCGATCGAACGGGTTTCGCGCGTCGCCATCATCTCGGGCGGCCTGCCGGCGCAGGGCGATGCGGCCTGGCTGCTGCGCGGCACCGCCACCCACGACCGCTACACGACCCGCACCGAGAAGACCGATCTGGTCGCCAGGCAGGCGCCGATCGGCCGGCCGGAAGCGACGCGCTCCGCCTTGATCCTGCTGCGCAAGACCGCCGAATGGTGGGGCCTGACCCAGGACGAGCGCCGCGCGATCCTCGAGGAGCAGTCCCACCACATCGCCATCGGGATGCGCTATTTGCCGGCGGTCGCGCGCCGCCTGCTGCATTGCCGCGACTTCGCGACCCAGGAGCCGTTCGACTTCCTCGGCTTCCTCGATTTCGCGCCGGAAAGCGAGCCCGCCTTCGACGAGATGCTCGAACAGTTGCGCGCGACGCCGGAATGGACGTTCATCGATCGCGACATCGACATCCGCCTGTCGAGGGGCTGACGGCCGGGCGCCCTGTCCGGCCCCTTCACGAACGGACAGGCCGGATCCTATGATGCGGCGATCGCGCTTTGTGTCGCCGCACCACGGAGAGGGAAGCCGCCATGCCCGTTTCGTCCGTCCACCCATCCTCGAACGGCGGCACGCCCGCCGGTTCCGGCATCTGGATCGCCGCCGGCGCCCGAACCCCCTTCGTGAAGGCGGATGGCCGACTGTCCCGGTTCGACGCCATCGCCCTCTCGGTGCCCGTGGCCCAGGCCATGCTCGCGCGCCTGCCTGACGCCCGGCCCGATTTCGCCATCTGGGGCACGGTGATCCCCAACCTCACCTGGAGCAACATCGCCCGCGAGGTCCTGATGGATGCGGGCGCGGACCGGACGATCCCCGCTTTCTCGACGATCATGGCCTGCTCCACCTCAATGGTCGGCGCGTTCGAGGCGGCCGGCATGATCGACGGCCGGGCCCGCACCCTCGCCCTCGTCGGCGGCGTCGAGAGCATGAGCCGCATCCAGTTCGGGCTGGGCCAGACTCTCTCGGACTGGGTCCGCGGCTTCCAGCGGACGCGCACGCTCGGCCAGAAACTGCACCATCTGACCGAACTCAGCCCGCGCGACGTCCGGCTCTGGATCCCGAAGGTCGCCAACCGGACCTCCGGCCTCAGCATGGGCGAGCATACCGAGATCACCGCCAAGGAATGGCAGATCGGGCGCGCCGAGCAGGACGCGCTGGCGCTGGCCAGCCATCGCAATGCCGTCGCGGGCTGGGAGAACGGCTTCTTCGACGATCTCGTCATCTCGGTCGGCGACGTCCGCCGCGACGACATACCCCGCGCCGACACTTCGCTGGAGCGGCTGGCCAGGCTCAAGCCGGCTTTCGACCGGACATCCGGCGAGGGAACGCTGACCGCCGGCAACTCGTCCCCGCTCACCGACGGCGCGGCGGCGATCTGGGTCGGGTCGGACGAAGGCATGGCCCGCCTGCCGGAGGGCACGCCCAGGGCGAAGCTGATCGACTATGAGGTGACCGCCGTCGATTTCCGCACGGAAGGCCTGCTCATGGCGCCGGCCTTCGCGGTGCCGCGCCTGCTCGCCCGGCACGGGCTGACCTACGCGGACATCGACCTCTGGGAAATTCACGAGGCGTTCGCGGCCCAGCTCGCCTTTCACATCAAGGCCTGGGAGGATGCCGCCTTCCTGCGCGATCGCGTCGGCGTCGCGCCCTCGTTCGGGGCCTTCCCGCGCGACCGCGTCAATCCCAACGGCGGCTCGGTCGCGCTCGGCCATCCCTTCGGCGCGACCGGCGCGCGCATCCTCTCGCAAGCCGTCAAGGAATTGGCGCTGAAGCCGGCAGGCGCGCGCGCCATCGTCAGCATCTGCGCCGATGGCGGCCTCGGCACCGTCGCCCTGCTCGAAAGGCCGTGACGCGGAGAGGCCTGTCGCTATGCGTCGCCGGTCATCTCTTCCCGGGCGAGGGCCGGCGCCGCGCTCCGTCCCGGTGATCCTCCGCCCAGGCCGAGCGCAAGCGGGAATTCCGCCGCGATATGATCGATGAACGCCCTCGTCGCCGCCGTCATGCCCCGGCGATGCGGCATCAGCGCCGTGATCCTGGACTCCCCTGCCAGCCAGTCCGGCAGGACGCGCACGAGCCGGCCCGACGCGACCTCGTCCCGGCAGATATAGGCCGGCAGCGCCACGATCCCGACGCCCTCCTCGGCCGCCTGCTTCAATGTCTGCATGCAATTGCCGAGGATACGCGGCTGCAGGCCCACGTCCACCGCCCGCGACCGGTCGGCTTCGGCGACCATGTGCCAGACCGGTTCGACAGGGTCGCGCCTCATGAACAGCGTATCGACCGTCTCCAGATCGGCAGGCGACCGGAAAGGCCCCGCCCGCGCGACGAAGTCCGGGGACGCCAGGAGATGCCATGGCATGCCCGTCACGAGCGGCCGCTGCACCAGCTGGGAATCCGGAAGCGGATCGCAATGCGCCCGGATGGCCAGATCATAGCGGTCCGCCACGATATCGACCGGCGCGTTGCTGACGTGCTGGACGAGGGTGACGCCGGGATAGTGCTGCATGAACCGGCCGAGCATCTCGGCCATCGCGAAATGCGCGACGTCGATCGCCACCGAATAGTGCACGATCCCGATCGGCTCCACCGACCGCCCGCGCATGACGCCTTCGGCCTCGTTGGCGCGATCGATCACGGAGGTGGCGTGGCGATAGAATTCCTCGCCGGCCTCGGTCATCGCGACTGTCCTCGACGTGCGGGCGAGCAATGTCAGCCCGAGCTCGCGCTCCAGCTGCTGGATGCGATAGCTGATCGTCGACGTGGGGCGCTGGAGCGCGCGGGACGCGGCGGAAAAGCCGCCCCGTTCCACCACCTCGACGAAATAGCGGAAATCGTTCAGGTCGATCATGGCCGCCTCCGCGCATCAGGGTCGAAGAGGAGCCAGCGGCTGGGCACAGTCCGATGGGTCATGGTGATCATCCTTTCGAGACGCCCGGACCGGCGAGGACGGCGGCGCGGCGGATGCCCGCCCGCGCCCGGCAGGGAGGCGGGCCCTTCCGGCACCGCCCCCGCCATCGGCCGGCCAAGCCTGGGCCGTATCGATCCCGCCCCCGTCAGGAGACGTTGAAGGTGTCGTGCGCGCGGGTCGAATAGACCAGGGCGGCGCCCGCATTGATCGAGACCGCGACGCCCAGCGCCTCGGCCAGCTCTTCCTCGGTCACGCCGAGCTTCTTCGCCTCGGCCGCGTGGACCGTGATGCAGCCGTCGCAGCGCAGGCTGATCGCCACGGCGAGCGCGATGAGCTCGCGGGTCTTCGCATCGAGATGGCCGGTCTTCGCGCCCGCGCCGCCCAGCGTCGCATAGCCCTTCACCGTGTCCGGGCTGAGCTTCGCGATCGCCCCGACGCCGGCGACAATCTGTCCGCGATAGGTGTTCCAGTCGTGCATCGCCATGATGGCCTCCATTGGTGTGTGGTGAGACCTATCTGGATCAAAGCGTCGCCCCGCTGGATGGCCGGGCGGCGCAACCCCATGCCCAAGCGGATCAAGGCGATCGAAGGGACGCAGGTGGCCCTGCGACCGAAAATGCGCCCGGCCAGGCGATCATGCGCAGACATGGCGGTCGTTCCGAGGCGTTGGGGGTTGCGGGTCCGGATGGGGCGACGGCCGGTGCGACGGTGCCGGCCCGACGGCGGAAGCGCCGCCTGCCACGTCGTCCGGGGTGCGGATATCGGGATTTTGCGATCATGGCGGCCGGGACGGCGGCGGCATCGGCGCCACGCTCATTCGCATCCGATCAAAATGCTGAAATCGCTCTTAAATCCGGCGCATCGGATGATCGTTCAACCTATTGAATGTACCGTCCGAGGCGCCACGCTTGCCCGACATCCGCGGGGATGAAATTCCGGCCCGGCCGAACGGACTCACACCATGGACAGGGACTGCACGACATGAACAGCGACGACCCCATCGCGAGGCCCTCGGCCGCCGACCCCGCGCCCGCCGGCAGGAGCGTCCCCGCATCCGAGCATGATGCGCTGGACGACGCGCTCGACGAAGCGCTGGACGAGAGCTTCCCGGCCAGCGATCCGCCGGCGATGAGCGTGCCGGGCCACTGAGCCCGGAAAAGCGGGCGGCGCGCGCCGCCCGATGCGATCTCACCCTTTGCGCGTCGTCTCGAACAGGAACCAGGCGCGGCGCTCCGCCTCGTCGGTCCAGGTGTCGATCATCGCGCTGGTGGCATTGTCCTTGGCGTAATCGGCGAAGCTCTTGGCCTCGCGCAGCCGCTGGATCAGCTGGAGATTGTCGTCGCGCAGCTCGTTCAGCATCGCGTCGGGCGGGACGAATTCCGCGTCATTGTCCTCGATCGTCTGGTGCCGGGCGATGTCGCCGATCGAGCGAAGCGTGGTGTTGCCGGTCTTGCGCACCCGCTCCGCGATATCGTCGGTGGTCGCGAAGATCTGCGCCGCCTGCTCGTCGAGCAGCAGGTGGTAATCGCGGAAGTGCGGGCCGGACATGTGCCAGTGGAAATTCTTGGTCTTGAAATACAGCGCGAACGTGTCGGCGAGGATCACGTTGAGCGCGTCCTTCACGGTCATCTCGGCATTGCCGCCGAGATCGGATGGGGTCTTGAGATCGGCTTTCGACATGAAGCGTTCCTTGCGTCGAGAGGAAAGAGGACGGGTGGCGGTCCGTCAGCGGAAGGTGCGTTGCGCATGCTCGGCGGCGAGCGCGGCCAGAATGAAGCCCGCGATCAGCGCGACATGCTCGAAGAAACCGTTGGTCGCCGCGAACCGCTCGGCGCCCGTCATGTCCCAGAAGCGATAGGCCAGCAGCATCGTGAGCCCGGTGAAGACGCCCAGCATCCCCGCGCCGAGCCAGACGAAGCGGCCCGTGAGGATCAGCATCGGCCCGGTCAGCTCGACGGCGATGGTCAGCACCGCCCAGAGCAGGCCGGGATGCAGGCCGAAACGCTCCTGCTCGGCGACGGCGAAGGGCAGATCGGCGATCTTCATCAGCCCGGCGACGATGAAGGGGGCGCACAGCGCCAGGCGCGCGAGGAACCACGTCCCCGGCCAGTCCAGGATCGCATCGACCCAATGCGGGTCCCGTCGACCCCAGCTCCTGTCCGCCATCGCGCCTTGTCCCGTATCGAGGGCGATCCCGTCCGGAAGAGAGGCCTCCGGCACGACGGCTCGCATCACGATTGCTCGCAACCAAGAGATAGCTAAAGACAGGAAGTGCGTCCCAAAAGTCGCGAAATACGGAACGCAGCGTCCAATAGGTTGAATGATGAAAGCGGGCCTGTGCTTGACTTGAATGACTTTTTCTATTTCGTCCAGGTGGTTGACCGCGGCGGCTTCACCTCCGCCGGCCAGACGCTCCGGGTTCCCAAATCGACGCTCAGCCACCGGATCCAGCAGCTGGAAAGCGCCCTCGGCGTCCGTCTGCTGAACCGCACCTCGCGCCGCTTCGGCCTCACCGACGCCGGCGCGGAATTCTACGGGCACGCGGTCGCCATGCTGCGCGATGCCGAAGTCGCGGAGACCGCGCTCAGGGGCCGCCTGTCGGAGCCGACCGGCACCATCCGCTGCACGGCCAGCGTCGCCACGATGCAGTTCGCCCTCCTGGACATCATCGCCGATTTCCTGGAGCAGCATCCCAAGGTGAGCGTGCAGGGCCATGCCGCCGATCGCATCGTCGATCTTGTCGGCGAGAATTTCGACATCGCTGTCCGCGCGCATGCGGAGCCGCTGCCCAACTCCAACCTCGTCCAGCGCACGCTGGCTCCGACGCCCTGGTTCCTCTTCGCCGGCACGGACTATCTGGCGCGCCGGGGAGCGCCGCAATCGCCCGAGGAGCTGGGGCGCCATCCGTCCCTCTTCCTGTCCCGATCCGGCGCCTTCCCCGCCTGGCGGCTGCGCCACCAGCGCCTGAACCGGGACGACGAGATCGTGATACCGCTGACGCCGCGATTGGTGCTCGACGATGTCATGAGCCTGCGCACGGCGGCGATCAAAGGCCTCGGGATCGTCGCCCTGCCGGGCTATGTCGGCACCGGGGCCGTGCGCGCCGGCCGGCTGGCCCGCATCCTGCCCGACTGGATCGCGGGCGATTCCACGCTGACGGCGCTCATCCCCTATCGCCGGGGGCTGCAGCCCTCGATGCGGGCCTTCCTCGATCATCTCGCCGGCGCGTTCCCGAAGGCCGTCCTCCCCTGAAGCGGCGGCGCGTGCGCGACCGTTCAATGGATTGGACGCTCCGTACAGATTCATCGGCTTCTGAGGCACTTCCGCTGTGCCTAATGTTCCGGCGCACCGACAGCAGGAGCAGGCAGATGAACGCGATCACCACCGCCGACGGCACGAGCATCTTCTACAAGGATTGGGGCCGCAAGGACGCGCAGGCGATCATGTTCCACCACGGCTGGCCGCTGAGCGCGGACGACTGGGACGCGCAGATGCTGTTCTTCCTCCACCAGGGCTTCCGCGTCATCGCGCACGATCGGCGCGGCCATGGCCGCTCCTCGCAGACGGACGTCGGCAACGACATGGACACCTATGTCGCCGACGTGATCGCGCTGACCGATCATCTCGATCTCCAGGGCGCGATCCATGTCGGCCATTCGACGGGCGGCGGCGAGGCCTGCCGGTACGTCGCCAGGGCCAAGCCGGGCCGCGTCGCCAAGGCGGTGCTGGTGGGCGCCATTCCGCCGGTGATGCTGAAATCCGGCACGAATCCCAACGGCGTGCCGATCGAGGTGTTCGACGGCTTCCGCGCCGCGCTCGCCGCCAACCGCGCGGGCTTCTACCATGAGGTCGCCAGCGGGCCTTTCTACGGCTTCAACCGGCCGGGCGCCCATGTGGTGCAGGCGACCATCCACAATTGGTGGCGCCAGGGCATGGAAGGCGCCGCGAACGCCCATTACGACTGCATCAAGGTCTTCTCGGAAACCGACTTCACCGAGGATCTGAAGGCCATCGACGTGCCCGTCCTGCTGATGCACGGCTCCGACGACCAGGTCGTCCCGATCGGCACCGCCGCGCATATCGGCATCATGCTGCTCAAGCACGGCACGCTCAAAGTCTATGAAGGCTATCCGCACGGCATGCTGACCACGCACGCCGACGAACTCAACGCGGATATCCTGCGCTTCATCCGCGGCTGACGATCCCTCCCCCCCAGATCAGGAAAGGCGCTCGCCATGGGCCAATGCTGCATCCTCGAGGAACTGTCCCGACGCGAGGACCCCGCCATCGAGCCGGCCGACGATTATTCGGTGACCACGCCCGAAGAGCTGGCACCGGGCGTCTTCTTCCTGCGCGGCGGCACCCGCTATTTCCAGGAGGGCGCGAAGACCGGCCCGGCCGGCGCCGTGCGCAGCCTGATGTGCAACAATGGCTGGGTCGATCTCGGCGACGAGGTCCTGCTCGTCGATTCCAACATGCCGTCGCGCGGCGACGCGCTGCTGGCGGCGGTGCGGGAAACGGTGGGCGACAAGCCGCTCCGCTTCGTCGTCAACACCCACCATCATGGCGACCACGTCTACGGCAATCGCCGCATCCGCGAGAAGACCGGCGCCGCCATCATCGGCTGCGACGCGATGGTGGAGGAATTGCGCCGCTCCGAGACCGGCGCCTTCGGAGGCGAGCCCGGCCGCTGGGAGCAGGTCGCCAGGCTCAGGCCCGATCTGCGGGACACCTCGCTCCTGCCCCCGACCATGACGTTCGAGCGGGCGCTGTCCATCGAAGGCCGCGACCGGCGCGTCGAGCTTCACCATTTCGGCTGGGGCCATACGCGGGGCGACACGATCATCTGGCTGCCCGGCGAGCGCATCGTCTTCGTCGGCGATCTGGTGACCAACGGCCCGTTCAACATCGTGCGCGACGGCGAGATGGCCGAATGGCCGGATTATCTGGCGTTCGTCGAATCCCTGGCGCCGGAGATCGTCTGCCCGGGCCATGGCCGCCGCGGCGGCGTGGACATCGTCACCGGCCAGCGGGCCTTCTTCCTGGCGCTGTGGCGGGAGGTCGCGGCGCGGGCCGGGCCCGGCGTCCCGCTGGAGCAGATCCTCCGGCAGGTGCCGGACATCCGGGCCGCGCTGCTCGCCGATCCCGGGGCCGCGCCCCACGTCATTCCGGAGGATGCGGATCTCGCGGTCCTGTCCCTCCCGGCCCAGGTCGAGAGGGTCTTCGGCCAGATCGGCCGCGCCCGCCGGTGACGCCCGTCGGACGCCGCGTTTCCGGGATGATCCAGGGGACCGGAACCGGCGTCCAAGTCACCGGACGATCAGCATGGCAATTCGGCTGGCCGTCGCCCGGGGAAGGGCCTTAGGTGACACCCACCGTTGCTCTGCTCTCGCATGAGGAGAATGAACATGACGGCCTCGGCACAGACATCCATCGGGCTTCCCCACATCGCCGTCGCCACCGGGCAGGCGGTGCTGTTCCAGCCCGGCGAAACCGTCCGGGTGATGAACCGGACGCCGATCGCCCATTATCGCGTGCCCATCTATCTGCGCGGCAAGACCGGCGTCGTGCAGAAGGTGCTGGAGCCCATGCAGCTCGACAACGAGCGCGAGGGCTACGGCCAGAATGGCGGCGACAAGCAGCATTATTACCGCATCGCCTTCCCCCTCAAGGAGCTGTGGCCCGATTATGCCGGCCCGGCGCACGATGCGCTCAACATCGAAGTCTTCGAAAACTGGCTGGAAAGGATCTGACATGGTCGCACCGTCCGACACCCATGGTCACGATCACCATCACGATCACGACCATGATCACACCCCGATCACGCATGACGGGGAGCCCGGCTATTACGAGCTGATGGAAACCGCGTTGCGCGAATTGCTCATCGAGCGCGGGCTTTTCACCGCGGAGGAGATCCGCCGCCAGATCGAGGTGCTCGATTCCCGCACCCCGCTGCTCGGCGCCAAGATCGTGGCCCGCGCCTGGGTCGATCCCGCATTCCGCGCCAAGCTGCTCGAAGATGGCCGCAAGACCTGCGAGGAGATCGGGATCAGCTTCTACGACGACACCGACCTGATCGTGCTGGAGAATAGCGAGACGGTCCACAACCTGATCGTCTGCACCCTGTGCTCCTGCTACCCGCGCCCCGTCCTCGGCCTGCCGCCCGACTGGTACAAGTCGCGCAACTATCGCGCGCGCGCCGTGATCGAGCCGCGCGCGGTGCTGAAGGAATTCGGCACCATCGTTTCGGACGATGTCGAGGTCCGCGTCCACGATTCCACCGCGGTGGTCCGCTATCTGGTGCTCCCGAAGCGCCCCGCCGGAACCGAGGATTTCAGCGAGGACCAGCTCGCGGCGTTGGTGACCCGCGACACGATGATCGGGGTCATCCACCCGGTCGTCCAGCAGGAGGCAGCATGATGACCGTCAACCCGCAGTTGAGTCAGCCCGAAAATCTGGTCAACCGGATCCCCAACGACATTGGCGGCCTGGAGGCCGGCCCGGTGCAGATCACCGAGCACGAACTGCTGCCCTGGGAGAAACGCTGCCACGCGCTCGCCGACGTGCTCGACTTCCACAAGATCATCAACACCGAGGAAAAGCGCCGCGGCGTCGAGGCGCTCGGCGCCGAGATGGTCAACAAGCTGACCTATTACGAGCGCTGGGCGGTCGCCTTCTCGAACATCTGCTTCCAGAAGGGCATCCTCGTGCCGTCGCAGCTCGCCGAGAAGATGGACGAAGTCCAGCGGCGCTGGCGGGCCGAGGCCGAGAAGGCGGACAAGGCCGGCCTGTGAGCGATCGGGCGCGGTCCACGATCTGCTTTTTCGAAGCCGATCCCAGCCACGCCCTCGCGCGCCGGGCCGGCACCGAAGGCGTCGGCACTTTCATGCTGATGTTCGCGGCGACCGGCTCGGCCGTGGTCGCCGCGAATTTCGGCGCGCCGGTCGCCGCCGCCCTGCTCCTCCATGCGGTGGCGACCAGCGGCGCGCTGGTCGCCCTGATCCTCGCCTTTGGCGCGGTGTCGGGCGGCCACTTCAACCCGGTCATCACCGCCGGGCAATGGCTGCGCGGCGAGCGGTCGTCGCGGTGCGCGGTCGCTTACGCTATTTGCCAGATCATCGGCGCGATCGCCGGGGCGATGCTGGCACGGATCGTCTTCCCGGCGCCGGCCATGCCCCTGGCGACGGCCGGCCGGGCCCTGGTGGCCAGCGAGGTGATCGCCACGGCGGGGCTGATGGTCATCGTCTTCGGCGTCTCCCGCGCCCGGCATGCCGAGGCCGGCCCGTTCGCGGTCGGCGCCTGGCTGACCGGCATGATCCTCTACACGCCTTCCTCCTACGCCAATCCCGCCATCGCGATCGGCGCTCTGGTGGCGGCCGGGCCGATCATGCTCACCCCGGCGACGGCGGCGCTGTTCGTGGTCGCGCAGCTGGCCGGCGGGCTTTTGGCTGTGCTCGTCGTCTCGCTCGGCTATGGGCCGGATGCCAGCCGGGCGCAGCAAGGCCCCCTGCCCTAGGCAAAGCGAATCCTCCTCTGTCAGCGGGAGGATTGACCGGATGTGGACGACGCATATGGCAGAGACACTATCGCCTTCCCCCGCCCGGACCGTCCGCACCCGCTCCCTCGCTTTGTGCGGCGCGCTGGTCGTCGCGAATATCGGTGCCTGGATCTGGGCGCTGGCCGCCTTCCGGCACCATCTCGACCTGCTGGGCATCTGCGCCATCGTCTACGGGCTGGGGCTGCGCCACGCGATCGATGC
>Ga0207671_10002511_pt1 | contig 19577 bp, 15 predicted proteins | sample KBSC24metaG_FD_184352 | JGI IMG/M metagenome (GOLD analysis project Ga0207671, IMG submission 184352) | Corn rhizosphere microbial communities from Kellogg Biological Station, Michigan, USA - KBS C2-4 metaG (SPAdes) (version 2) | ecosystem: Host-associated > Plants > Roots > Rhizosphere > Soil... | reverse complement strand
AAAGACGGCCTTGCTGAATTCCGGGTCGGAGAAGGTGGCATAAAACCTGTTGCCGCCCAGGGACTCCAGCTTCGCATACATATCCGGGTGATGGGAGAATACCATACGCAGCCCGCCCTTCTCCTGGACCACCTGTATATCACCATAGACATCGTTGAAATATTGTCCGGTATACGCCGTCAGGGGCAGGGTTGCGGGAAGATGAAGATTTACGGAATCTTTGAATTGCTGGTCTTCTTTGGCTTCCCCCTGCCGCTGGCGGATGGTCCGCTGCAGGTATACATTGCTGTAATTCCTGTACGGCAGCTTGAGCCAGGCGTCCAGGATCTCCCATTTCAACGCTTCGTAAAAAGCATTCTGATCGGTATTGGTCAGCACGACGATACCCAGGTTCTCTTCCGGCAGCAGGGTCACGCTGGTGACGAACCCATTGACGCCGCCCGTATGGGAGACGATCTTCCGGCCGTCGTATTCCTGCAGCATCCAGCCAAGGCCGTAGAGGGCAAAATGACTTTCGTTGAACATATGCCCGCCATTGCCCAGGATGGAATGAGGCCAGCGGGTCTGTGCAATGGCAGAAGACGGGACGACCTGGCGTCCCTCATACTTCCCTTTGTCGAGCTGCATGATCACCCATTTGCTCATATCGCTGACGGAGGAGCTGATGCTGCCGGCCGGTGCGAGGTTGTCGATCTTGCAAAATGGTATCCTTACCAGCCGCCCCTCGGCCATGGTATAAGGGGTACATTTATTGGCGGCTGCCGGAAGGTCCTTGCTAAGCGCGATGGTATGGGTCATGCCCAGTGGTGTAAAAAGGCTGTCCTGTATGAATTGTTCCCAGGTGAGCCCGCAGGCTTTTGGGATGATCTGTCCTGCCGTGAGGAAGGCGGCGTTGGTATAGCCCCAGGTGGTCCGGAAAGGATAGACCGCCTTGATATGAGACATCTTTTCGATGACCTGCTCCCGGGTGAGGTTGCTGGTCCAGTAGGTGAAATCGCCCTGAAAGGTCATGAATCCGAGGCGATGGCAGAGAAGATCGCGTATAATGGCCTGTTCGCCGGCGGCCTTGTTGTCCAGCTTGAACTCGGGCAGCCATTTGGTCACCTTGTCGTCGAGGGAAAGCTTTTTGCCGGCATCCAGCATGGCGATAGCGGTGGCGGTGAAGGCCTTGGTGTTGCTTCCGATCATAAACAATGTGTTCTCGTCCACTTTGTCGGGCTGGCCCAGCTCCCTGACGCCATAGCCTTTCATTACCACCACTTTTCCGTCCTTGACCACGCAGACGGCGACACCGGGGATCTGCCAGTCGGTGAGGGCACGTTGGACGTAGGTGTCGAGGCTGTCCCTGAGGAAGGCTGGGAGACTGTCGGCGGCTGAGGGGTGGAAGCTGTCGGCGGCGGGAAGAATACCGGCGGCCGAGGCGACCGGGAGGGAGAAGAAATAAGCGGCCAATAAGGCCAATACGGGCCGGCAACGGCGAAGAAATTTATTCATAGAACAGTGTTTTTTGGTGTGAAAGATATCCGGAACGGGCCGGAGGCCCGTTCTGATGATTATGGTTGATCCTTTCTGTCCGCCTTGTACTGCTTGAATGCTATCTTAATGTAATCAAAGAAATCGTAGTCGGTGGCTTTTACACAAAATTCGTAGGAAGGGCGGTATTTTACCATAAAGCTGTCCAGCTCTTCCCCGCTGAGATGAGTGATCTTTTTGACGACATAGGGGCTGAATCGATGGTCGACATACTTTTCCTGTTCTTCTTCTACCAGCCGTCCCTGGAAGGCCAGCATCCGCCGGGTGCGGTCGCGCCGGAATACATTGATCAGCTCGTCGAGGTCAATACCCGCGCCCAGCCCGCCGTTGGTGCTGGGGCTTGTGAGCTTAAAGCCCGGCTTTTTAAAGTCGAAGTATTTAGCGTAATCCTTTCGGTTTTGGAGGGAGTCCATATGGTAGTTATGGGGCATGACCTTTATTTCCTTTAGCTCAATAGGGTCTACATGCAGGGCGATATCGAAGCCGGTGGCGGCGTTGATGTCCCTGACGGGAAATTTTTGGGTCGAGCGGCCTAAATAGGAGAAGTAGATGGAGTCGTCCAGCGGCAGCTGGATGGAATAGTTGCCGTTGGAATCCGTGGTAGTGCCTTTGGAATTGGCGATGACGCTAACAGACTCCAGGGGCCGGGTCCTGTACATATTATATACCGTCCCGTGGATCATGACCTGCTGCTGCTGCCCCCAGGCCTTTCCCCCCACGAGGAACGTCAAGGATATAAATGTCCGGAAAACGATCCTCCCGAGGAATATGGCCCATTTTACGGAAACAGACCTTCGTCGGAGCTGCTTCGACACGCTCCTCCTTGGTCGTGACCTTGCGGTCATATCTGATCCTTCGGACAACGAGCCGGAGGCTCGTTTTGTAAAGGCCAGTAATGTCTTATGGGTAAAAGAAGCCAACGGCAAAAAAATTTGAGCGGTGATATTACGGCCAAATTAGGATATAAAGTGCGGAAATCAGTGTTTTAACGATCTTTTGATGAACCCGATGCCGTATGTCCGGGCTGATGATCGGCGACAGGAGGAGTGAGCGCTGTAAGGAGCTCCTCGATGACCCGGGGGAAATGTTCGTGTTCCAGCGAGTGTATCTTTTGCGCCAGGGTATCGGGGGTGTCGCTGGGTTCGATGAGACAGCTGGCCTGGAAAATGATCTGGCCATGGTCGTAAAGCTCGTCTACATAATGGATGGTGATACCTGACTCTTTTTCTTTTGCGGCGATGACGGCCTCATGCACCAGCCGTCCATAAAAGCCTTTCCCCCCGTATTTGGGTAATAAGGCGGGGTGGATGTTAATGATCCTGCCTGCATATGCTTGGATCAGGGCGGAAGGGACCTTCCATAAGAAGCCTGCCAGTATGATAAAGCTGATATTTAGCCGTTGCAACTCACCCACATAGGCGTCTCCGCGGAAAAACCGTTCCTTCTCGATGATCAGAGTGGGTATATGCTCCCTGGCGGCAATCTCCAACACCCCGGCGTCCGACTTGTTGGATATAATAAGGCTGATCTTTATGGAAGAGTGGCGGCGAAACCTGTCTATGATACGGGCTGCGTTTGATCCGGCTCCCGATGCGAAGATGGCAACTTGATGCATTTGCAAATGTAAGTTAAGGCCGGAAAATAAAAACGTTTGAGCATCGTTTGTACAAAGTCCCTACCTTCGGGGCAAAATTGACCTCAGACATATCCGCCTGATGGCGGGAAAATGCGACTTCCACCTCCCACAAATTTCTGCTGAATTTTGTTCAAAAATTCTGCTGACAGAAATATGACAGAAGGTCATTCCAATCCTACACAATTCGCTGAAACCCACGCCAGATGCGGGAAAAAAAATTTTCACCATGTTGATATTTTGTTAAAATCCTGGCTTATTTTTGCAACCTGTTAAGGTGCAGGGTATGCACAAATTGGAAATTTTTCCACATTTATACAACAGATTGTATATATGATCCACCATAGACCGATTGGCAAAACGTTTATCTTCAGTATCCTCCTCTCCACGCTGGTTTCATTGGCAAATATGGGTTATGCGCAAGGCGGAGCAGCCGCCGGCGGCGATGCAGCAAAGGGCCGGACTTTGTTCCAGGCCAACTGTGCGTCCTGTCACAGCCCCTTTAAGCAGATCACAGGTCCAGCGTTGAAAGGAGTGACGGAGCGTGTGCCGGACAATAAGCTCCTGCATGCCTGGATCAAGAACAATGCAAAGGTGCTGGCATCGGGCAATCCTTATTTCAACGCGTTGTACAAACAGTACAACTCGACAATGAGCATTTTCGAGAACCTTAGCGACCAGGACATCACCGACATCCTGAAGTATGTGGAAACGGCTCAGCCGCCTACTCCTTCCGGGGGGGACGGCGTTACTCCTAAAACAGAAGAGAGCGACAACACGCTGCTCTATGGTATCCTCACCCTGATCCTGGCGATCATTATGTTCGTCCTGCTCCAGGTGAACAGCAGTCTGAAAAAACTTTCCGACGACAAGGAAGGGATCCCTGCACAGGAGCCTATCCCCTTCTATCGTAATAAGGTCTATATCACATTTGTTATCCTCATCCTCTTCGTATTGGGTGGTTTCTGGGTAGTACAGGGCGCCATTGGACTGGGTCGTCAGAAGGACTACCAGCCGGAGCAGCCTATCTTCTATTCGCATAAAGTACACGCGGGGATCAACCAGATCAGCTGTCTGTACTGTCACGGCAATGCCTGGGACAGCAAGCATGCCGCGGTGCCTTCGCTGAACGTGTGTATGAACTGTCACGCCGCCATCAACGAATATGCGAAAGGTCCCAAACTCTACCGTGAAGATGGTTCCGAGGTGAATGGAACAGAGGAGATCGCCAAGCTGTACAAACATGTCGGCTACGATCCCAAGTCGGGCAAGTACAACGCGAATGCTCCATCGCCCGTAGAATGGACCAAGATCCACAACCTTCCTGACCATGTATACTTCAACCATTCCCAGCACATCCGCGTAGGCAAAGTACAATGCCAGACCTGCCACGGTCCTATTCAGGAGATGGACGAAGTAAAACAATTTGCCGAGCTGAGCATGGGCTGGTGTATCAACTGTCACCGTACCACCAAGGTGAACTTTGGGGACAGCACCGGTAATGGCAATAAGTTCTACAGCGTTTATGAGAAATTCCATCAGCAGCTGAATGCGCATGAGAAGGACAGCATCACCGTTGAGAACATCGGCGGTACGGAGTGTCAGAAATGTCACTATTGATCCTGCATACTGCACAGGGCCGTATGTATCCCGCAGCCAATGGAAATCAAACTTAGAAAAGAAGATCTTAGACATAAGCGGACCACGGGTCCGCCGGCCGAAAGGCCCATCATTAGCGAGTGTACCGGGGATGGGTCAAATTTCGGAAAAACCATACCCGGTACACAGAATATAATGTAAAATTCAAGCCCCGCGAGAGTCCGTCCGGTATCGATCAACGGGGTGAAATTTCTCAAATATGAGCGACAAAAAGTACTGGCAAAGTTTCGGAGAGCGCAGCAACAGTGAAGCGTTTCAGAAATCAACGGAAAATGAGTTCAGAGAGGATCTGCCGTTGGAAGGCCTGGATGGAAAAGGATTGCTCGACGCGAAAACCCCCCGCAGGGATTTCTTGAAATATTTAGGATTCAGCACGGCTGCAGCCGCCCTGGCCGCATCCTGCGAGATCCCTGTCAGAAAAGTAGTTCCCTACGTAAACAAGCCGGATAATATGGTACCCGGTGTTGCCGACTGGTATGCTACCACCTACAATGTAGGTGGAGACATCGTTCCGGTAGTCGCCAAGGTAAGGGACGGACGTCCTATCAAGCTGGAGGGTAATGAGATCGCCAAGGCGTATACCAATGGCGCAACTTCCGCCAGGGTACAGGCTTCGGTGCTGGACCTGTATGATACGGCCCGCCTACGATTTCCCGTACAGATAGTGGATGGCAAACCACAAGAGGTGAGCACATTCGACGCATTCGACAAGCTGGTAAGCGAATCGCTGGCCGCATCCGCCGGAGCGCCGCTGGTCATTCTCACGGGCACGATCACTTCCCCCACTACCAAACAGGTCATTACTGAATTTTTAGCAAAATATCCCGGCAGCCGTCATGTACAGTACGATGCCGATGGTTACAGCGGCATACTGCTGGCCAACCAGGCGAGCTATGGCAAAAAAGCCATTCCTTCTTACAAGTTCGAGAATGCCGAGGTTGTCGTAAGCCTGGGCGCCGACTTCCTCGGGACATGGCTTTCCCACCTGGAATACAGCCAGGGTTATGCCAAGAACAGGAAGATCGACGAGAAGGCCCCGAAGATGAGCAAGCACTATCAATTCGAGAGTCTGCTTTCTATGACGGGCGCCAATGCCGATGACCGTTATGTACACCGTCCTTCCGAAGCCGGCGCTGTGGCGCTGGCCCTGCTGGCTGAGCTGGGTGGAGGCGTTACGGCCCCTGCACTGGAAGATGAAAAGCTAAAAGCAGGCATCAAGAAAGCTGCCAAGGACCTGGCCGAGCACAAAGGCAAGGCGCTGGTTGTCAGCGGCAGCAACAATGCTGACATACAAGTAATTGTCAACGCTATCAACGAAGCCATCGGCGCGGGCGGCACTACCATCGACTGGTCTGCTCCCCTCCAGACACGCCAGGGCATCGACAGCGAAATGAATACGCTGGTAGCGGATATGAATGACGGCAAGGTCGGCGCATTGCTGATCTATGGTGTCAATCCTGCCTATGATTATTACAATGCGGCCGGATTCAAGTCCGGATTGACAAAGACAAAGACCACCATCTCCTTCAACGACCGCCTGGATGAGACTACCGAGCTGGTGAAATTCGTACTGCCTGCTCCCCACTTCCTGGAGAGCTGGGGTGATGCGGAACCCAAGCCCGGATATTTCAGCTTCATCCAGCCCACGATCGCTCCCCTCTTCAAGACAAGGGCTTTCGAGGACAACCTGTTGAAATGGAGCGGCAACGCCACCACTTACGAGAAATATTTTTCACAATACTGGATCAAGCAGCTGGGCGGCATGGAAGCCTATGAAAAAGCCCTGCAGGAAGGTGTGATAGAACCCGCTGCCGTCGCTCCTGCTGGCGGATCATATAGCAATGCCAAGGTTGCCGAGGCTGCCGCTGCTATTGCGAATATCAAGAAGAGCGCGGGCTTCGAGCTGGTGGTCTATCAAAAGATCGCTATGGGCACCGGTGCGCAGGCCAACAACCCCTGGCTGCTGGAATTGCCTGATCCTGTTACAAAGGCTACCTGGGACAACTATATAGTTGCTTCTCCCAAGTTTGCCAAGGATAACTGGAATCTCGATCTGGCCGACCGTCGTCAGACAGACAAGTATGAGGTGAATCCCGAGAAGCACCTGATCACGATAAAGATAAACGGCGTGGAATCGAAACCCATGCCTGTGATCTTCGTTCCGGGGATGCATAACAATACCCTTGGTATAGCCGTAGGCTATGGCCGTCAAAGCGCGAAGAGGGAGAACACCCCCGACTTCATCGGCAAGTCTGTGGAAGACGCCGGATGGAATGCCTTCCCCTTCCTGGGTTTCAATGGCACCACGGTGGAATGGAGCAGGCCGGTGGAATTCAGCAAAGCTGAAGGAGAGTATAAGGTGGCGGTGACGCAGACCCATAGCAGCTATGAGGAGCGTACGGAAGTAGTGAAGGAGGTGACCCTGGATCAGTTCATCAAGAACCCCGAGGAGATATATGAAGAGCGGGAGGCGGAGCTGAAGCCTTTTGGCGGTATTGAAAAGTTTGATAAAGAAGGGACGCTGTATCCCTATTACGATAAGCCCGGTATCAAGTGGGGTATGTCCATCGATATGAATGCCTGCTTTGGCTGCGGCGCCTGTGTGGTGGCCTGTAATGCGGAGAACAACGTGTCGGTGGTAGGTAAGAGCGAGGTATTACGTTACCATGATATGCACTGGCTGCGTATCGACCGCTACTTCAGCGGTGATATGGAAGACCCGAACAGCATCCAGACTGTGTTCCAGCCCATGCTTTGTCAGCATTGCGACAATGCTCCCTGTGAGAATGTTTGTCCTGTTGCCGCCACGAACCACAGCAGCGAAGGTCTGAACCAGATGGCTTATAACAGGTGTATCGGTACAAGGTATTGCGCCAACAACTGTCCTTATAAAGTACGTCGTTTCAATTGGGCTGATTATACAGGCGCGGACAGCTTCCCGAACAACCAGGACCAGACGACGGTGGGCAAGCTGGACCCCACTGTGTTCCAGATGAATGACGACCTGACCCGCATGGTGCTGAACCCTGATGTCACGGTCCGCAGCCGCGGTGTGATGGAAAAATGCTCTTTCTGCGTACAACGTCTGCAGGAAGGCAAGCTGAAGGCCAAGAAAGAGAACAGACCACTGAAGGATATGGAAGATGTGCGGACCGCCTGTCAGCAAGCCTGCTCTTCCGACGCCATCGTATTCGGCAATGTCAACGACAAGGAGAGCCTGGTAAGCAGGACAAGGAAGGACAACGCACAGCGTCTGTTCTATGTCATCGAGGAGACGCATACTTTACCTAATGTGAACTATCTGGCCAAGGTCCGTCATACGGATGTGATCAGGGGCGTGAAGAAAGAAGAAGAAGAAGGCGCCGCTGCGGAAAAGGCGGAGAAGCATGCATAACCATGTTTGAAAAAAGGAGAAGAATTTAACAATCGCGGCTTCAGAGCCGGATTAAAAAAGCTCAAAATACTATGGCATCATTAAGGTACGAATCACAGGTAAGACCAGCGTTGGTTGAAGGTCAGAAAGGTTATCACGAAGTCACGGAAGATATAGTGCGACCGATAGAGGCCACCCCTTCCCGTGCATGGTGGATCGGCTTTCTGATCTCGGTGGGTCTGCTAACTTTCGGGATCATCTCTGTGACGCATGAGGTGATTTACGGGGTCGGCCAGTGGAACCTGAACAGGACCATTGGATGGGGATGGGATATCACCAACTTCGTCTGGTGGGTCGGTATCGGTCACGCCGGAACGCTGATCTCCGCGATCCTTTTGCTGTTCCGCCAGGGATGGCGTACGGGTGTGAACCGCGCTGCTGAGGCCATGACCATCTTTGCGGTAATGTGCGCCGGCCAGTTCCCTATCTGGCACATGGGTCGTGTGTGGATGGCCTTCTTTGTAATGCCTTATCCCAATACCCGCGGTCCTTTGTGGGTGAACTTCAACTCTCCCCTTCTGTGGGACGTGTTCGCCATCTCGACATACTTTACCGTATCGCTGCTGTTCTGGTATTCCGGATTGCTGCCTGATCTGGCTACTGTTCGTGACAGGGCCAAGCTGAAATGGAGAAAATTATTCTATGGTATCACTTCCTTCGGCTGGACGGGCAGCGCGAAGCACTGGCAGCGTCATGAGGCTTTGTCCCTGGTGCTGGCAGGTCTTAGTACGCCGCTGGTACTTTCCGTGCATACCATCGTATCCTTTGACTTTGCCACCTCTGTTATCCCCGGCTGGCATACGACCATCTTCCCCCCCTACTTCGTTGCGGGCGCCATCTTCTCCGGATTTGCCATGGTGCAGACGCTGCTCCTGGTGACGAGGAAGGTGCTGAAGCTGGAAGAATATATCACGATGGAACATATCGAAGTAATGAATAAGGTTATCGTGCTGACGGGTTCTATTGTGGGGGTTGCTTACCTGACGGAGCTGTTCATCTCCTGGTATGGTCAGAACAAGTTCGAAGGATGGGCCTTTATGCAGAACCGTGTGAATGTATTCAGTCCCTATGGATGGAGCTATTACCTGATGATGGGTTGTAACGTACTGTCTCCGCAGATCTTCTGGTTCAGGAAGATGAGAAGGAACCTCACCGTCACTTTCTTTATGTCCGTGATCGTGAACATCGGTATGTGGTTCGAGCGCTTTGTGATCATTGTTACTTCCATCTATCGTGACTATCTGCCCAGCAGCTGGTCTACTTATTACAGGCCCACTATCTGGGAGGTCGGGTTCTACCTGGGAACGTTCGGGTTGTTCTTTACCTGCTACTTCCTCTTCTCCAAGTTCTTCCCTGTCATCGCCGTTGCGGAGATCAAGCATATCCTGAAGAAGTCCGGCGCGATCTACAAGGACAAGATGGGAGCTATCGAACAGGAGTCTGTGGAAGAGTTTGCGACAGAGTATGCGCATGGGCATGGTCATTAGAAAATAAAAAGACGATCTATTAATAATATAAGATTATGGCAGTTAAAAAATTTGTTGTAGGATATTTCGAGGATGAGCCGGAGCTGTTTGACGGTGTGAAAAAGGTCCGTAAGGCTGGCTATAAGATCCATGACGTATACACGCCTATGCCCATCCACGGACTGGATAAGGCAATGGGGCTGCGGGATACGAGCCTGCATACGGCCGGATTTATCTATGGCATCACGGGGACCACGACTGCGCTCAGCGGTATCGGCTGGATCTTCAATGCAGACTGGCCTCTCAATTTCGGCGGCAAGTCGCATTTCTCTCTTCCTGCATGGATACCTATTACATTCGAGCTGACGGTTTTGTTCTCGGCGGTGGGAATGGTGCTGACCTTTTGCTGGCTTTGTCAGCTGGCGCCGTTTGTACGCAAGCATCACTTCAATCTGCGGAGCACGGATGACCAGTTCACGATGGTGATCGAGCTGACAGGCAAGAGCAGCGAGACGGATGTGCAGGCCTTTATGAGCTCCATCGGGGCGAAAGGTATCAATGTACAGCTGGCGGAGACAGGCTGGTGGCTGGGTCGTTATGACAAGGAGAAGGGGCCTTATGACAAGGCTGAAAAGATAGAGCTGGCTTAGGAACGGGGCGGAGCGCGACGAAGCCGGTCCGAAGAAGATCTCAGACATTAGAATAACTGATAAAGAACGCTGAATTCTCATAGAATGAAAAAATTAACCATCTTATCGTTAGTAGTAGTTGCGGTAGCAGTTATCGCCGGGTGTGGCGGCGTCAGGCGTGACCCAGGAAGAGTGTACATGCCGGACATGGCATACAGCCGGGCGTATGAGACGTATTCCGTTACTGACTCCATGAAGGAGGAGCTGGCCAAAAAAGGCATCCACTTCAGCAATGTGCCGGTACCGGGTACCATCAAGAGGGGTGAAATATTCCCTTTCCTGATCGAAAAGGATAAGGATGGAGATACTACGAACTATGTGGCTTCCAAGGCCGTGAAGAATCCGCTGACCTCTTTCGATACGGTGGAGGCAGAGCGTCTGTACCTGGTGAACTGCGGAATCTGTCATGGTCCGAAGATGGATGGTAACGGACCGCTGTACAAGGACGGCAATGGTCCTTTTGCGGCAAAACCTGCTACGCTGGTAGGGGATGCGCGGTATGAGGCCATGCCCGAGGGACAGATGTACTATTCCGTAACCTATGGCAAGAACAAGATGGGCAGCTATGCATCGCAATTGAATACGCATCAGCGGTGGATGGTCATTGGATATATAAAATCAAAACAAGGGGCAGGTAAGAGCGCCGGCGGGTCGACTTCTGGCGGAGCTGATTCGACTGCGAAGAAATAAAGGATTAAAGAATACATTTAAATATTTTTTAGAATGTCATCGATTAAAGAACATTTTGAAATACCCGGCCGATATAAGCAATGGTCTCTTGGCCTGATGGGTGTGGGCGTACTCTCGTTGATCGTCGGATTTATTTTATACGGCAGCGCTGATCATGGCGCGCGCTTCTGGGCTACCTTGTTACAGAACAGCGTATATTTTCTTCTGATCGTCAATGCGGCTATGTTTTTCTTTTGCGCCACTACCCTGGCGTGGGGTGGTTTCCAGATGACATTCCGCAGGGTGACGGAAGCGATATCTGCCTGTGTGATCCCTATTGGAATAATTACTTTCATCATCCTGATGTGTATCGTGTTCGGCGGCAAGGACGTCATCTACGAATGGCTTAATAACGACGTGGTGAAGCACGACGAGGTCCTGAAGGGAAAGAGCGGGTTCCTTAGCCGCGGGTTCTTTACTACGTGGAGCATCCTCACCATTGGGTTGTGGATCATACTGGGGATGAAGATGCGCAGTCTCTCCCGCAGCATCGACAACCACAAGCTGAGTATAGGGGAAGGCAAAAAATATATGTTTACCAACACGGTATGGGCTGCTATCTACATCGTATGGTTTGCTCTGACCGTGGCTTCGGTGACTCCCTGGCTGTGGCTGATGAGCGTCGACGCACACTGGTTCTCCACCATGTACAGCTGGTATACGTTCGCGAGCTCTTTCGTGGCAGGCATGGCGCTGATCTCCCTCTTCGTAATATACCTGAAGAACAGAGGCTATTTGGAATATGTCAACCAGGAGCACCTGCATGATCTTGGAAAGTTCCAGTTCGCCTTCTCTATCTTCTGGACCTATCTCTGGTTTGCCCAGTTCATGCTGACCTGGTATGCAAACATTTCCGAAGAGACCATTTATTTCAAGCCCCGATTTGACGGCGCCTATACGGGTATCTTCTATCTCAACCTTGTCATCAACTTCCTGGCTCCCCTGTTGATCTTTATGAGCCGGAATTCCAAACGTAATTATGCAACGGTGACTTTCATGTCGATATTGATCATATTCGGACACTGGCTGGATTTCTATCAGATGGTATTCCCTCACCATTATCCAGATCATGTGCCCATGAACCTGTTCGATTTCGGTATAGCGCTTGGGTTTGTCGGGTTGATCATGTGGCAGACGGGAACAGTATTGAGCAAATACCCCCTGCTGGCAAAGAACCACCCATTCCTGAAAGAAAGTATCATCCATCATACTTAAATCGTTTAAAGTATAATCATGTCAACTATTTTTCTGTTACTGATCCTGTTATTAGGCTTTCTCATCACCTTTCAGATCGCGAAGGCAAGTGAGTATGTAGGTGTTCTGAAAGGCGAAAAGAAAAATTTTGAGCAGAACAACCGTGTAAATGGGTTCCTGATGATAGCGTTCCTTGTATTGGGGCTCATCGGAGTGTGGTGGTGCAACGACCTCTATAAGGGCAAGATCCTTGGCGAAGCCGCCTCCAAGCATGGCAAGGAGATCGATACCATGCTGTATATCACTATCGCGATCACGGGTGTAGTATTCTTTATTACGCAGATTCTCCTTTTCTGGTTCGCCTATAAATACCAGTATTCAGAGAAGAGGAAGGCTTATTACTTCCCACATGACAATCGTCTTGAGATCATCTGGACGGTGGTGCCGGCTATTGCACTGACCGTACTGGTAGGTTTTGGTCTCTTCTACTGGTTCCGTATCACGGGGGAAGCTCCCAAGGACGCCATGCAGGTGGAGGTCACGGGCAAGCAGTTCAGCTGGATCTTCCGCTACCCCGGAAAAGACAACACGTTTGGTAAGAAATATTTCAAGAACATCAGCGATAAGGAGGGTAACTCTCTCGGATTGCTGTGGGACGATCCGTATACACATGACGACATCGTTGTAGGCAATGAAATGTACCTTGTAGTGAATCAGCCGGTGAAGCTGATCATCAACTCCCGCGATGTGGTGCATGATGTGGGTCTGGTACACTTCCGTATGAAGATGGACGCCGTGCCGGGAACGCCCACGACGATGTGGTTTACTCCCACATATACGACCGACCAGATGAAGGAGAAAACGCACAACCCTGATTTCGAGTACGAGCTCTCCTGTGATCAGATGTGCGGAAAGGGGCACTATACGATGCGTGCCATTATTAAAGTTGTGACGGCGGAAGAATTTATCCTCTGGAAAGCCAAGCAAAAACCGAACTTTGTGCAGGTTTTCCCGGATAAGGATCCTTCCAACAAACCAAGAATCGATACGCTAGCCAACAATCCTATGCATGCGGGACTGTAGGCGATGTCAATAACAGGAGCCGCAGAAGGCGGCTCGTCCGAAGGACAGACATTAGTGGTTTGCAGGAATAGGGCTATTTTTGAGCGACGCACTATTCCTGCACATAAAATAAAAGATCATAAGCAGCGACGGGTTATCCAATTAAAATTTTTCTCATGAGCAACGAAGCAGCATTACATGGACATTCTGATGTAGCTCACTCACATGGCGCGGACATACACCATGACGAGCATGGCCACCATCACAAAGAGACCTTTATTACCAAGTACGTCTTCAGCCAGGATCATAAAATGATCGCCAAGCAGTTCCTTATCACGGGGATGATCTGGGCTATCCTGGGAGGATTGATGTCTGTACTGTTCCGTCTGCAATTGGGTTATCCGGACACGCACTTCCAGTTCCTGGAAGACCTGCTGGGCAGTAAATGGGCCAAAGGCGGGCAGATCCAGCCTGAATTCTATTATGCGCTGGTGACCATGCACGGAACGGTGCTGGTGTTCTTCGTACTCACGGGCGGATTGAGCGGAACCTTTGCCAACTTCCTTATTCCGCTGCAGCTGGGCGCCAGGGATATGGCTTCTCCCTTCCTGAACATGCTGTCTTACTGGTTCTTCTGGCTGGCCAGCGTGGTGATGCTCTCCTCTCTTTTTGTCGAGACGGGTCCTGCCAGCGGTGGCTGGACATCCTATCCGCCATTGAGCGCCCTGGGGGATGCTTCCGAAGGGTCTAAGGTCGGTATGGACCTGTGGATCATTGCCATGGCCCTATTCGTCGTCTCTTCGCTGCTGGGTGGTCTGAACTATATTTCCACGATACTCAACCTGCGTACAAAGGGTATGAGCATGACCCGGATGCCGCTGACTATTTGGGCGCTGCTCTTCACGGCCATCCTGGGGGTATTGTCTTTCCCTGTACTGCTGTCCGGCTTCATCCTGCTGCTGTTCGACCGTCATGGCGGCACGAGCTTCTATCTCAGCGATATTGTTCTTGCTTCCGGCAAGATCCTGCCCAATGAGGGCGGCAGCGCCATCCTATACCAGCACTTGTTCTGGTTCTTAGGTCATCCGGAAGTGTATATCATCATATTACCTGCGATGGGTCTGGTATCCGAAGTCATGTCGGTGAATGCCCGGAAACCCATATTTGGATATATGGCCATGGTGGGATCCATGTTCGCCATCGCCATCCTCGCGTTCCTGGTATGGGCGCACCATATGTTCGTCACGGGTCTGAACCCCTTCTTAGGATCGGTGTTCGTTCTGTTGACGCTGCTGATCGCGGTGCCATCCGCCATCAAGGTATTCAACTGGCTGACGACCTTGTGGAAAGGCAATATCCGATTCACACCGGGCATGCTTTTCTCCATCGGATTTGTGAGCATGTTCATCTCGGGCGGATTGACGGGTATCTTCCTTGGCAATTCCACGCTGGATATTCATTTGCATGATACGATGTTTGTTATCGCCCACTTCCACATCGTAATGGGCGTATCGGGAATCTTAGGCATGTTTGCGGGTATCTACCACTGGTTTCCCAAAATGTATGGTCGTTATTTGAATAATACTATGGCCTATATCCACTTTTGGATCACGCTGGTCGGCGCCTACCTGATCTTCTGGCCTATGCACTATGAGGGTCTGGCCGGGATGCCGCGCCGCTACCTCGACGTCAGCGGCTGGCTTAGCTTCAACCAGTTCGGCGGTCTGAACAGGTTCATCTCTACGGTGGCCATGATCGTATTCGCCGCACAGCTGTTATTTGTATTCAACTTCTTCTATTCCATATTTAAAGGCAGGAAAGTGATCACTCAGAATCCCTGGGGGGCCACTACGCTGGAATGGACGGCTCCGATCCGCCCGGGTCATGGTAACTGGCCTGGCGAGATCCCTGAAGTGCATCGTTGGGCGTATGATTATGCCAAGGACGGCCGGGAATTTATTCCCCAGACCGAGCCGATGGGCAGCAATGAAAGCGCGCATTGATGAGTGAGTCTAGCTCTTTTAAATCGTCGTCTGTGCAGCGAGGGCTGCGCGGAAAAATGCAGGACTACAAACTGCTGATCAAGTTCAACCTCAGCTTTATGGTTGTGTTTTCGGCCTTGATCAGCTATTTGCTGGCGCCGAAAGTAAAGGTGTTTGACCTGACGTCCATTCTTCTCTTTTTCCTGGGAGGAATGCTGGTCACGGGCAGCGCCAATACGATCAACCAGATCGTTGAAAAGGATACGGATGCCCTGATGAAGCGTACCGCCAACCGGCCGGTGGCTTCGGGAAGGATGAGCGTACAGGAGGCCTGGGCCTTTGCGGTGATCGCGGGTCTTGGCGGGGTGGCTCTCCTCTGGTGGTATTTCAACTTCCTTTCGGCTGCACTGGCTGCCTTCAGTCTGTTCGTATATGCATTTATATATACGCCGCTGAAGAAGATCAGCTCCATTTCCGTGCTGGTCGGCGCTGTACCGGGCAGTCTGCCCTGTCTCATCGGATGGGCGGCGGGCAATGATGATCTGGCTGCGGGAGGGTGGGCGTTGTTTGCCATCCAGTTCTTTTGGCAATTCCCGCATTTCTGGGCAATAGCCTGGATTGCGCATTCGGATTATACAAAGGCCGGCTTCAAGCTGTTGCCGTCCAATGAGGGTCCGACAAAGTACAGTGCGATACAGGCCATCATCTACTCGTTGTTGCTGCTGCCTGTAGGTGTGCTGCCCTATTTCGCGGGAATGAGCGGGATCGTGAGCCTGGTGGTCGTATTGATAGCGAACTTGTTGATGGTCATGCAATGTGTGAGGCTGTACAGGGAGATGACCGTGAAGGCGGCGAGGCGTGTGATGTTCAGCAGTTATATTTATCTGCCAGTGGTTTTACTGGCTCTATTAGCAAATAAAGTTTCCTGAGTGATAGAAGCAAACATAAAAGTGAACGATCAGAGAAAGAAAATACATCCTCATAAATTCACGTTGTGGGTGGCGTTGGGCAGCATTGTGATGATGTTTGCCGGCCTGACCAGCGCCTATATCGTGAAGAGAGATCAGGCGACATGGACCAGCTTCCCTATTCCAAGGGCTTTCTGGTATTCCACGGCGCTGATCCTGGCCAGCAGTGTGACGATACAGATGGCCCTGAAGGCTTTCCGGGAGCGGGATATGTTGAAATACCGCAACCTGATGACGCTGACGACCGTGCTGGGGATTGGATTTATCGTACTGCAGTGGATGGGGTTCAGGAGCATCTGGAACCTGGGGATCACGTTCAAGGGTTCGGGCGGCGGACAGTTCCTTTATATCATTGCAGGATTGCATGCCGTGCACGTGCTGGGTGGGATCATAGCGTTGATCGTCATGTTTATCAAGGCGTACGCCTCGAGGGTGCGGCGGTATAACAGTGTTCCGGTAGAGCTGATGAGCACCTACTGGCATTTTGTAGACCTGTTATGGGTCTACCTGTTCATCTTCTTTATGGGCATAAGATGAGCGATGTAGACCACCGGTGGTTTGGCCGGGGCCAGATAATAGAAATGACCTTAATTGTTAAATAACTTTGTAAACCAACAACTATAGAACATGGCACAAATGGCACCAGCAGGAACAAAATGGTGGAGCGGCGGGAAAAGTCCGTTCAATGTTGAGTATGGGAAGCTGATGATGTGGTATTTTTTGATGAGCGATGCTTTTACATTCGGCGCTTTTCTTATATCCTATGGCTCTATCAGATTTGCCACGAATGGCTGGCCTGACCCCAACGAGGTCTTCAGGGCATTCCCTTTATTGGAGGGTATGAACCTGCCGCTGGTGTTTGTGAGCCTGATGACGTTTATCCTGATCGCCAGCTCGGTGACCATGGTATTGGCGGTGGCTGCGGGACATAATAATGACCAGAAGAGCGTAACGAAATATATGATCCTTACCATCATCGGTGGTCTTATGTTCCTGGGCTGTCAGGCATGGGAATGGACACACCTGCATGGAGAACACGCATGGTGGGGAAGAAATCCTTTCCCGAATGCGGACGGCAGCGTCGCTACCACCAATTTCACCAACTTCTTCTTTACCATCACGGGTTTCCATGGCTTCCACGTATTTTCAGGGGTGATCATCAATATCATTATGCTGATCAAGAACTTGCGGGGTGATTTTGCCAAGAGGGGTCATTACCTGATGATCGAGAAGGCCGGTCTGTACTGGCACTTTGTGGACCTGGTATGGGTATTCGTATTCACTTGTTTCTATCTACTCTAACACATTCGAATTGAACTAATATAATTGTATGGAACATACTAAGACAATCGACACAGGCCATTCCGAACCGCACTTCGACACCAAGCCTATCTGGAGGACCTTCTGGATACTGTTGGGCATTACGCTCTTTGAGCTGTTGCTGGCGACCATTCATATCAAGACGGACGGAAGGTTCCCGCCCAAGCTGGCGCTGAATGGCATGTATCTGATCCTGACCTGTGCGAAGGCGTTCTATATCATTGCGGAGTTTATGCACCTGCGTCATGAGATAAAGAACCTTATCATGACCGTAGCGATACCGGCTACACTGTTCATATGGTTTATCATATCCTTCCTTTGGGATGGCGGCTCTTATAGGGACCTGCGCAACCGCTATGACAGGCATCATTTCGAGCAGCAACAGGTGAAGGCTCCGCCGGCGGAAGGCGGGGAAGGGCACGAACCTGCCGCAAAGAAACCCGGTACTCCCGAGTAACCTGCGGTTTTAACTTCTTTAACGAGACCACCTTCGGTGGTCTTTTGTTTGAGCCGCAGGGGGCGGCTCGTCCGGCAGGACAGACATTAACGAATTGCGGGAATTGGGCTATTTTTATTGTAAGCCCAATTCCCGTCATTATTTTTGCAGTATGAGTAAGAAAGCGTTGTTAGCGATATTGGTGGCGGTATGTATTCCCCTGGTATTCTATGCCATAGCCAGCCGGTATCATGTGGACATGCCCCGGCGGTATTATTCTGACTCGGTGACCACCCGGATAGAGCATGGGAAAGAGGTGACGGATACGATCTGGCACAGCGTGGCCAATCTCAGTTTGCAGAATCAGCTGGGCGAGCAGGTGAGCCTGGATCAGGATTCGGGCAAGGTATTTATCATCGACTTTTTCTTTACCCATTGCGCCAGCATCTGTCCAATCCTGACGCGCAATATGCGTCATTTGCAGGATGGGTTGAAGATCAAAAATGAGGTCAGACGCGTGGATACGACCTTTGTACGATTTATTTCTTTGACAGTGGATCCGCTGCACGACTCAGTGCCTGTCATAAAAAAATATGCGGACAGGTATGGGGTCAACCCCGATGTGTGGTGGATGCTGACAGGTCCGAAGAAGACCATCTATGACTTCGCGCTGAATGAGCTACACCTGGGGCTGCAGGATAGTGTCAGCGTGGATTCGAACTTTGTGCACACCGACTATATCGCGCTGCTGGATAAGGACAGAGTGGTCAGGGGATATTATCACGGTACGGATACGGCCGAGCTTGCCCGGCTGGGTAATGACATCGTATTTATCATGCTGGAGAAGGATAAGCACACTAAGTCTATTTTTAAAGAGCTGCGACCATTGATGATCCCCTTCGCCGTTGTAATTTTGGGCACCATCGGCGCTGTGATCTATTTCTCCCGCAGACAAAAAAAGAATGAATTTGTATGAACCGTAATCTCACTGTCCCTATCATCGTCGTCAGCATCGCTATTCCGGTGGCCGTTGCATTTTTGATACTCGTGCCGCAGGTAAAGATCGACTTTGGATTCAATACGCATTTTCTTCCCCTGTTCCATGCTATACTGAATTCCAGCACCGCCATCCTGCTGCTGGCCAGCCTGTATTTTATCCGGACGGGCCAGGTCACGGCGCACAAGCGGGCCAATCTCACGGCCGTGGTGCTTAGCAGCATCTTTCTCATTTCTTATGTGATCTATCACTCTTCGAATCCTTCTACTCTGTATGGAGATCTGGATCACAATGGAGTCGTCAGCGCTGATGAGAAGGCTGCGGCTGGACCGTTGCGCTATGTTTATTACTTCATCCTCAGCAGTCATATCATTCTGTCCGGGATCATCATCCCTCTGGTGCTCTTTACCCTGCAGCGGGCATTCCAGGAGCGATTTGACAAACACCGTCGCCTGGCGAGGATCACCTGGCCAGTG
>Ga0207671_10002510_pt1 | contig 19582 bp, 16 predicted proteins | sample KBSC24metaG_FD_184352 | JGI IMG/M metagenome (GOLD analysis project Ga0207671, IMG submission 184352) | Corn rhizosphere microbial communities from Kellogg Biological Station, Michigan, USA - KBS C2-4 metaG (SPAdes) (version 2) | ecosystem: Host-associated > Plants > Roots > Rhizosphere > Soil... | reverse complement strand
CCAGGCCTCGGCGGCATCGTTTGCGCCGCCGCAGGCCACGCCGGCCAGCAGGCGTTCGACGGTGGCGGCCTGCATCGTTGCACCGGCGGGCACGTCGGTTCGTAGCCAATCCGTCAGCGATGCACCAGGCACGGGCGGGCGCTGGATCCATTGGGTGTCGAGCCAGCGCGGATTGCCGTCGCCCATCGCGAGCAGTGCACCGTCGGGCGTGACCCACGCGTCGAGCAGGCCCGAGGCTTCGAGCGCGGCTTCGAGACCCGCGCGCTGCGCGCCGTCGACGTGGTCATGGAAATCGACGAGCTGCCACAGCGGCGCACCGGCCAGCTGGCTGCGGCTGTCGGCGGCGCGCGTGTACGGCAGCGGCGGTGCGGCATCGTGTCCGGCGCTCAGGTGCGTGCGCTCGGCTTCGAGTCCTTCACGCTCGCGTTGCAGTGCTTCATGCTGCGTGCCCAGCGCCACTTGGCGTGACGCATGCCGCAGGCTGGTTTGCTGCTGCGCCGCCTGCAAGGCCAGCCGGGCGGGGTTGTCGCTGCCGGGTTCTGCGAGCAGCACCCAATCGGTCAAGGCTTCCAGCGGGCCGTCGTCGTCCAGACGAAGCTGCAGCAGGTTGGCGCAGTGGCTGGTCCAGGCGTCGACCAGCGCCTGCCCGGCTTGTTCGGCCGCCGCATCCGCCGCGCCGCGACGTTCCGCCGCCTGTTGCAGTTCCCCCTGGCGTTCCCGCTGCGCCTCTTGCCGTTGCGCCAATACCAGACCGGCCTGGTGCAGCTCGCCGTGACGGCGGTGCAGCAGCGCCAGTTGATCCCGGCGCACGGCCACCGCGTTGCGCAGCGCCGCGGGCGCGGCATCGAACTCGCGCGCGGCAAGGCCAGCCAGCATGGGCGGCGCCAGCGTGGCCAGAGGGTTCTCGCCGAACTGAGTGGTCAAACCGGCACCGTCGGCGTGCTCCGTGCCTTCGTGGCGCACCGCCAGCAGCGCTTGCTCGGCCTGCGTCGCGCGCTGCGCGGCTTGCCGGCTGGCCTGCTGTTCGCGCTCCCAGCGGCTGCGGGCTTGGCTGCAATCGGCCTGCTGCTCTTTCACGGCGGCGTGGCGTTTGTGGGCATCTTTCTCCGCGCCTTCGAGGCGGTTCGCGTCCTGGTTGATCGGGTCGGACTGCAGCGTCTCCTGGCGCGTGCGTTGTGCGGCCAGCGTGCGCTCGGCCTGCTCGAGGGTCTGTTGCGCCTGTGTCTCGGCAGCCGACGTGGCTTGCAGGTCGGCTTGCGCCTGGTTGCGTTCCTGGCTCGCATTGTCGAAATCCGTCTGCGCCTGGCGCAGTTCACGTGCCTGGCGGCGCGTCAGCATGCCGGCATAGACGCGATAGCGCTGGTCGAAACGCTCCACCGCCTTGGCCAGGCCCTTGAGCTCGTCGAGCTGGCGGCGGTCTTCCTCCAACTGGTTCAGGGCTTCGGCCACGTCGGTGAGCAGCTCCTGCGGCATCGGCGGCAGCGCTTCGGTCAGCGCATGCGACAGGCCGGCCTCGTCGGGCTTCTTCGACAGCTGCGGCTGGCGCAGCTGGATCAAGGTGTCCATCAGCGCGTCGTAGCGCCGCGTGCCGAGGTGGAACAGGTGTTCGTCCACCGCGCGGCGGTAGGCGGCGGCCGATTCGAACACCTGGCCTCGGCCCTCGAGGGCATCGCGCAGGCGCTCCCGCGTCAGCACCACGCGCTGGTCGTTGGTGAGCCAAAGGTCGCGGCCGATGCGTGGGCCGGCACCGCCGGCTTGCTCCAGCATGAAGAACCAGCTGTCCACCTGCGTGCGAGCCGCCACCGCCGACAAGCCCGCGCCCAAGGTGAGGTAGCGCGGCTGGCCGTCTTCCGCGACGCGACCGAACTCGATCCAGGCGTAGCCGATGCGCCTCGGGTAGCTGTTCATCAACAGGTTCCACGCCATCTTCTTGCCGCTGTCGCCGTCGGGCTCGATGCGCGATGAACGCAGTTGTGCATCGAACAGGAAAGGCAGCGTCAGCGACAGCACCTTCGACTTGCCGGTGCCGTTGTTGCCGCGCAGCAGCAGGTGGCCGTCGCGGAACCAGAACTCCTCGCTGTCGTAGTGGAACAGCTCGACCAGCCCGAGCCGCAGCGGCTGCCAGCGTTGGCGCAGCGGTTCGGGCAGGGCGGGGCGGTCATCGGCCTCTTGGGTTTCGGGCGGGTTGTCGAAGATGTCGTCGTGCATGCGTCGGAACAGCGGGGTCAGAACAACGAACCGCTGGCTTGTCGGCCGCGCGCCGGCGCCGGCTGCACCTCGGCGTCGCCGAGTGCAAAACGGGCGATCGCGGGCAGCGCAAGGATGCGATCTGCTTCGCGTGCAATGAGTTCGAGCTTTTGCAGCCGCTCCAGCGCGGTCTGCGCCAGTTCCCGTTCTGCACCGGGCTCGCGCGCCGATTTGCGCCAGAAGCGGCCGTAGCGCTCGGTGGCGCCGCGCACGAAGGTGGCCACTGCATCGCCGGTGGTGGCCGTGCTGGCGCCATCCTGGCGGGCGCGATTGGCCAGGTGTTCGGCGACCAGCAGCGTCACGTGCGCTTCGGTGCCTTCGGACGGCATCGCGACGTCGGTCAGTGTGCCGGCCTCATCGGTCAGCGCCAGGCCTTCGGCGCGCTGTTCGGCCACCAGGCCGGTGGCGTCGCACAGGCGCGCGGCCATCACGCCGCGCTGGTTGGCGAAATAGGCTTGCGTGTCGGGATCGAGCGCGTCGGCGTAGACGACGGGGTCGTCAAGCAGGCGGCGTGTCAGCGCGTGGCGCAGCGCCGTGCGGCGGCCTTCGTCGCTATCGGCCATGTGCTCGGTGACGAGCGCACGCAGTCGCTCGTCGAGCGTCACCGGCGCGTCATCGGCGGCCCAGGTGGAAGGGCCGCGCACCGCGGCCAGCATGCCGGCCAGCATCCGGCGTTGAATGTCGTAGAGCGCGTCGCCTCTTGCGTCGCTGCTGCTGTCTTGCACGAAGCCGTCCTCGTCGCCGGCCACCCTTTGCAGCACGCCGAATTCCAGCAGACTGCGGCACACGGCGACCAGGTCGCGCCGTTCGGCCGCAGTGCGCAAGGTGAAGCTGAACTGTCGCGCCGCGAGCGTTGGCTCGGCTGCCATTTCCATCACACGCTCGCCGAGCAGGTGCAGCGTGATCTGTGGGTCGGCGCGTTCCAGCACCGCGCAGGCGAGGCACAGCAGCACGTAGCGTTGGCGGTCGAAGTCCTTCAGGCCGCGTGTGGCGCTCAGCAGGTTGGCGGGGCGTTTGTAGAGTCGGGCCCCTTCGCGCTCGATGTGCAGCACCCAGCCCGCTTCGCGTGCGAACCACTCGCGCAGCTTGTCGGCCTGGCGGCGCACGGCCGGAAAGTCTTCATGCGTGGGCGGCATCAGCGGTTGCATCAGCAAGGCGCGCAGGCCGATGCGGAATTCGTCGCGCTGCTGGCGTGCCTGCAGCTCGCCGATGCGCTGGCTGCCGTTGGCTTGTCGAGTCGCCATCACTCGAGTTCCGTCGTGGGGGTGATCGTCAGCCGATGATCGCGGCCGGCGAACGCGCCGGCGGGCGTGGTGATGCGCGCCAGGCTGCTGTCATCCAGCGGCTCGAGCCGGATGTGCAGCAGCCCATCGCCGGTCTGGCGTTCGACGGCTGTGTCCGGCCTAGGCTGCTCGGCCAGCGCCTCGCCCAGCAGATTGAGGAACAGGCCGAACGCATGCATGTCGAGCTCGCCGAGTTCGGAGAGCCGCGTCGCGCGGCCGGTGGCCAGGCGCCGGCGCGCCGCGTCGACCTGGCGCGATTCTTCGGCCAGCTGGCCGGCCATGCGCTCGCGCTCGTCGCTGCGGTCTCGCACCTTGGCCAGCGGCCCGCGCGGTGCCGCCTCGCCATATTCGCGCAGGCGCGGGTTGACGTGCAGGGGCGGCGCATCGGCCCATCGGGTGCTCGCCGGCAGGCTGTCATCGGCCTGCGGGTTCAGCGAGAAATGACGGGCCGGATTGAGCGCAAACGCCGCCCGTGCCAGCCGGTGCGCCTCGCCCTCGTCGGCACACGCGGCGAACCAGCCGGCGAGCATGCGGAAGTCGGCCGAGCGGTCGCTGCGGCCGCTGCGCCGTTCGTTGATCGCCGCGATCGCGGCCAGCAGCTGCGGGATCGCTGCTCGCACCCGGGCCCGCAGCAATTCGGCCTGCGGCGGTTCCTGGCCGGTTTGCAGGAACCAGCCGCGCAGGCCCTTCCAGCGTTCGCGCCAGACCTGCCAGCGGCGGAACTTCTCGTCGGCCAGGTCCTGCTCGCCGCCCGGCGCAGCATCGCGGGCTTCGCGCTCCGCGACGCTCAGCAGCACCGGGTCGATGCGCGGCGTCAGCCCTTGCACCAGGCGCGCGATGGCATCCGAGCGCCGCACCAGGTCGCCCATGAATCGTTCCAGGTAGTCGATCAGCCGGCGCTTGTAGCCGACCACCGAACCGGCCTCGGCCTGCTGCAGCTCGATGCTGCGCGCCACGCCGGCCATGAAGGCCTGCGCGTTGTCGGCCAGGCTCTCGAAGACGCGCACCAGATCGCGCAGGATTTCGTGGACCTTGGCAGTGTCGGGCCCGTCGCCGGCCGGGGCGGCATCGATCAGGGTCTGCAGCGCCAGCAGCCGGCTGGCGATGTCCTCCAGCGCGACGGTCTGCAGCTCGGCACGGTGCTGCAGGGTCTGGAAGAAGACGGCCAGCGCGGCTTCGACCGCTTCGCCGCCGAGCGACAGCCGGTACAGGAACTTGGCGCGATAGAAGTCGCTGAGGGTGGCGACGCGCGCCGTGTCCGGCTGCGACTGCAGATTGCCCCAGTCGGCCAGCTGCGTCAGTGCCACATTGACATCTTCGATGCGCGGCGGCGCACCGGTCCACTGCGCCTCGGCCAGCACCTCGTCCGGCCGCAGCTGCAGGCGGTACTGCCGCTTGGCGGCGGCGAATACGTCCATGATGCGGCGGTAGAAGATGGCCTTCTCGGCGCTGACGTGGCGAAACAGCTCCGACGGATCGTTTGCGGTGGCCAGGGGACTTCCTCCTTCGATGCGGTCTTTGCGCGGGCGTGACCGATTGTCTGTTGTTGCGATAGTAATGCAGTTGTCGATTTTTTCATCTATATTGCAACAGCATGATGAGCTCCCCGCCAATCAGCGCAACTCAGGAGAAAGCCGTTCTGGCACTGGCTGGCACTCGTGCCCTCTTGCGAGCCCGGGATGTTGCAGCGCAGGGTCTGCCGACTATCGTGCTCAGCCGATTGGTGACCAGCGGCCGACTGGAGCGTGTCGCACGCGGCGTTTATTGCCTGCCCGGCCAGTCGGCCAGCGAGCACCGGTCGCTGGCCGAGGTCTCGTTGCGGGTCGTGCGCGGAGTCGTGTGCCTGCTGTCCGCGTTGCGCGTGCACGAAATCGGCACCCGGGTGCCGTCCGAGGTCTGGCTGGCCATTCCCCATCACATGCTCAGCCCTCGCCTGGATCAACCTGCGCTGCGCATCGTCCGCATGTCAGGTGCAGCCTTGGCGGAAGGCATACGGCCATGGCCGACCGAAGGCGTGCAAGTGCTGGTGTTCGATGCCGAAAAGACGGTGGCGGATTGCTTCAAGTTCCGCAACAAGATAGGCCTCGACGTGGCCCTTGAGGCATTGCACGACGGCTGGCGTCAGAAAAAGCTGTCGATGGACAAGCTGTTGCACTACGCGGCCATCGATCGCGTGGCCAACGTGATGCGGCCGTATCTGGAAAGTCTTGCCGCATGAACCGCGACGTCGCAGCATCCGTTGTCCCGGGGACTGGCCGGCAGACGCCGCTCAGCTTCCCCAGCACCAAGATCCAGCCGCCGCGCCTGCGCAGCGGTCTGCTGCCGCGTGACGCGCTCGCCGCGCACATCGCGCAGGGGCTGATGCATTCGCGCTTGACGCTGGTCAGCGCCGCCGGCGGATTCGGCAAGAGCTCCGCGATGGCCCTGGCGCTGGCCGCCGAGGCACCGCGGCTGCGCTGCGCCTGGATCGCCTGCGACGAGGACGACACCGCGGCCCGGCTGTGCGCCGCGCTGGTCGCCGCGCTGGAGCCCTTCGACCTGCCGTGGCGGCTCTCGCCCGAGGCCTTGATCGCGTCGCTGGAGGCCGAGGGGCTGCGCAGCTTTCGCGACGCGCTCGTCAATGCGCTGGTCGTGACGGAGGTCGATCGCGCCGTCATCGTGCTCGACGACGTGCATCACCTCGTCGACGGCCGCGTGCTCGAGTTCCTCGCCACCTTGCCGCAGGCGCTGCCGGACCACTGGGGCCTGGTGCTACTGACGCGCGTCGATCCGCCGTGGTCGCTGGCGCGGCTGAGAGTGGCCGGGGAGCTGACCGAGATCCGCCAGGACGAGCTGCGTTTCGCGGTCGACGAGATCGCGTCGCTGGCCCGGCAAGCCGGCCAGCTCGACGCAGCGCCGGCGCTGCTGGCGCGCACCGAGGGCTGGCCGGTCGGCGTGACGCTGGCGCTGGCCAACCCGCATGCGGCGGCGCCGGTGCGCAGCGCGCGGCATGCGATCGACTATCTGCGCAGCGAGGTGCTCGACAACCTGCCGGCCGGTCTGCGCTGGTTTCTCGTGCAGACCTCGGTGCTGCCGGAGTTCACCGCGGCACGCGCCGCCGCCGTCACCGGGCGCGCGGACAGCGCCGCCTGCATGGACGAGATCGAGCGCCGCGGGCTCTTCTACCAGGAGGTCGACAGCGCCGAGCGCACGCTGCGGCTGCACGACCTGTTCCGCGAAGCGCTCGCGGCGGAGCGGCAGCGCCTGCCTGCCGCCGAACGCGATGCCTTGTGGCGCCACGCCGCCGACAGCGAAACCGACCCCTTGCGCCGCTTCGACTACCAGTTGCAGGCCTCGGCACACGATGCCGCGGTGCTGACGCTGACCTCGGCCGCGCCGTCGCTGATCGCCGCCGGCATGATCGACGCGGTGCAGGCCATGCTGCGCAAGCTGCCGCCGCCGCTGCTCGCCGACGCGCCCGAGATCGACCTGCTGCGCGGCATGATCGACTGGGAGAACGTGGACTTCCAGGCCATGCAGGCCCACATGAAAGACGCGCTGCGCGCCTTCTCGTCACGCGGCGACCGCGCCGGCAGCGACCTGGCGCGCGCCTACCTGGCGCTGGCGCTGAACGCGATGAGCCCGATCGGCAACCCGCGGCGCGACCCGGCCTACGACGTTGCGGTCGACGACGCCACGCCTGCGCGCACCCGCGTGATCGTCGCGCTGCATCGCGCCTGGCATGCCTTCGACCTGGCGGATTTCGAGGCCACGAACCGCCACTACGAAGAGCTGCTCGACTCTCTGACGCACGACCGCGATGCCGCGCTCTGGTACCAGGTGGCGCCGGGCATGGCCTATTTCGGCGTGCGTGCCTTGGAGCCGCTGCTGTGCCGCTATGCCGAGGGCGCGCTGCGTGTCGCCGGCGAAGACTACCCGGCGCTGCGTGCGATGGCGCTGACGGTGCGCGGCGCGGTCGCGCTGTGGCACGGCGACCTCGCAGCGGCACGGCCGCAGTTCGACGAGGCGGCCTCGTTGTGCGCATGGCTCAACTATCCGCATGTCGTGTCCGTCTACAGCCTGATCGGGCGCCTGCTGTGCCGCACCGCTCAGGGCGAGATCGAGCCGGCGCTGGCCGTCTTCCACGAGGAGCTGACGCGCGTCTCGGGCATGGCCGGCCCCGATGGCCGCGGGCCGGGCTGGTACTTCCGCTGGTTCGAACTGCGCTGCTGCCTGACGGCCGAGCGGCCCGACCTGGCGCGCCGTGCGCTCGAGGCCCTGCTGCGCGCGATGCCGGCGAGCGTCTCGGTGAGCCACACCGGCGTGGCGCGCGTCATCGAGAGCTATCGGGCCTGGCTCGGCGGGGAGCCGGCACAAGCTGCCGCGCTGATGCGCGATGCCCTGGTGCCGTATGGACAGAACGACGCGGTAGGCATCGTCACCACGCTGAACCTGCAGCGGGCCGGGCTTTGCCTGCAGTCGGGCAACGAGGCGGAAGCGGCCGAGGCGCTGCGCGATGCGCTGGACGGCGTGCGCCTGCGCGGCTATGCACTGTCGGCGCGCCTTGCCGGGGACGGACTGTTGCGTCAACTGGCCGACAGCGCACTCGTCGGCGCGCTCGATGCAGCGCAGGCGGCGACGCTCGACTCGCTGCTGCCCACGCGCAGCGAGATTGCCGACGCGAGGCCGCAGCTGCCCGTTGCTTGCGGCGACGCCGAGCCGATCAGCCCGCGCGAACTGGACGTGCTGGCCCTACTGGCCGATGGCGACAGCAACAAGGTGATCGCGCGGCGCCTGGATCTCAGCCCGCACACCGTGAAGCGGCATGTCGCCAACATCCTGGGCAAGCTCAGCCTGGTCTCGCGCGGCCAGGCCGCGGCCTGGTATCGCGGTCAGCGCGCTTGAGCCAGTCGCATGGCCGGTCGCGCAACTCAGGCCCCGAAGCTCAGCGCGCTGGCCGGCAGCATCTTGCCCAGCGCCTGCGACAGTGCGGTCCAGTGCATGGTCTCGTCGGCCGCCAGGCGGGCGGCCACCTGGCCGAGCTGGTTGTCCTTGAACGAGGGGATCACGCCGAGATAGGCATTCGTGGCGCCCAGTTCGAGCTGGGCGGCGAGCGTCAGCACGTCGGCCTGGCTCTTCAGCGAAGCGGCGTTCAGGGCCTTGGCGTACTCGTCGAGCGACCTCTCGGCCACCGGCTTGCCGCCCAGCTTCTGAATCGTCGCGATCAGCGCGTCACGGTGCCCCTTGTGGTGCGACTGGAAGGCCACCGCCACGTCGAGCACGGGCTTTTGCAGCAGGCCGCTGCCCGCGCCCAGCTGGTAGGCGTTGATGGCTTCGTGCTCGAGGCTGAGTGCGACGTTGAGGATGCCGACGTCGGCTTCCATCGACGTCGGCGTCGACGTGTTCGCGCGAGCGGTACCGGCCAGCAGGCCGATGGCAGCGGCCGACAGCGTCAGCTGGCCGGAGCGCGAAAGGAAGAGGCGGCGCGCGGGGGTGGTGATGGGATGCATGTGAGACACCTGTGGATGTGAGGGTGGATGGAAGCGGGCCTTACGGCCGCGGCCGCGGATCGGATGCGCGGACGCAGTGCTAGCGAATCGAGCTAGGGAAGCGCGGCATCCAACGCGAAATTCGCTCCGTAACAGGTGCTCCAGGACGCGCCCCAACCGAGCACGGCGCGCCCGGTACCACTCATCCTCACTCCAGGAGCCCGACATGCTGATGGACACGCAGCCGCTGCCGCTGTCGGACACTTGCTCCGTCGCGCCCGACTGCTCGGTGCAGATGACGTCGACATCGGCTTCAACTTCAGCGGCACCGTCGTCGATGGCGGCCGGGAGATCGTCTTCGTCGAGACCGATCCGGGCACGACCTTGATCGTCAAGGCGCGCCGGCAAGGCTGAATGCCCGGGCCTGCCCGGCCGGCGCCCGTCTTCAGGCGCTCATCGCGGCGCCGGTTTCGGCCCCGAGCAGCCGCCGCGCCGCATCGCGGATCGCATCGGGCTGCGGCACGCCGGCCTGCTCCAGCGGCCATGAAGCCGCGGCCGGCGCGTCCGGCCCGGTCAGGCGCAGCACCGGCGCGCGCAGCGCGGACCAGGCCTTCTCGCTCGCCAGCGCGGCGATCTCGGCGCCCACGCCGCACAGCCGGTTCGCCTCGTGCACGACGATCAGGCGGCCGGTCCTGCGCACCGAGGCCAGCACGGTCGCTTCGTCCAGCGGCTTCAGGCTGCGCAGGTCGATGACCTCGGCGCTGATGCCTTCTTCGGCCAGAGCCTGGGCCGCCTGCAGGCAGTGGCCCACCGTCTTGGCGTAGGACACCAGCGTCAGGTCGCGGCCCGCGCGCGCCACCGCGGCGCGGCCCAGCGGCACCAGCGTCTCGTGCCCGTCAGCAGCTATCGGCACGGGGCCGGGGGCATGCGCCAGCGCCAGGTCCATGAAGAACAGCACCGGGTTGTCGTCGCGGATCGCGGCCTTCATCAGGCCCTTGAAGTCGGCCGCATTAGAGGGCATCACCACCTTCAGGCCCGGCGCGTGCACGAACATCGCCTCCAGGTTGTGGTTGTGCTGGCTGCCCACGCCCCAGCCGGCGCCGGTCATCGTCAGCACGACCATCGGGAACTTGAACTGGCCGCCCGACAGGTAGCGCAGCTTGCCGGCGCTGTTGATGATCGCGTCCATCGACAAGCTCAGGAAGGGCGCGAACAGCAGGTCCACCACGGGGCGCAGGCCCATCGCGGCGGCGCCCGCCGCGGTGCCGGCGACGATGGCTTCGGCCAGCGGCGTGTTGCGCACGCGGGTGGGACCGAACTCGGCCAGCAGGTCCTGGCGCTTGGTGGCCACGCCTTCGCCGAACATCAACACCCGCGGGTCGCGGCGCATTTCTTCGGCCAGGGCCTGGCTGACGGCATCGGAGACAGTGATCGTTTGCATGGTTCTGGCTTTCGTGTTCAGGCGTAGACATCGGTGCCGAGTTCGCGCATCTCGGGCCACGGCGAGGCTTGCGCGAAGGCGAGGGCGGCGCTGATCACCGCGTCGACACGCTGTTCCAGATGGGCGAGTTCGCCCGGCGTGGCCACGCCTTCGTCGAGCAGCCGCCGGCGCATCAGCGCGATCGGATCGCGCTGCTTCCAGGCCGCGAGTTCGTCCGCGTCCACATACGCCTGGTCATCGGGCTCGAAGTGGCCGCGCTGGCGGTAGGTGCTCAGCTCGAGGAACTGCGGCCGGCCGCTGGCGCGGATCGCGGCGACGGCCGTGCTCGCTGCGGCATGCACCGCCTCGACGTCGTTGCCATCGACCGTCTGCGCGGCGATGCCGTGGCCGCGCACCCAGTCGGCGACATGGGCCATCGGCATCGTCTCGTCGCGCCGCACGAAGGCCTGCCACTGGTTGTTCTCGCAGACATACAGCAGCGGCAGCTGCCAGGTCACCGCGAGGTTGACCGATTCATGGAAGATGCCTTCGCAGGCCGCGCCGTCGCCGAAGAAGACGGCCGTGATGCCGCCGGGCTCCTGCTGGCCCATCTTCTGCGCCAGCGCCACGCCCGGTGCCAGCGACAGCTCGCCGCCGACGATGGTGGAGGTCAGCACCACGCCGAGTTCCGCCGCCGAGACGTGCAGCGAGCCGCTCTTGCCCTTGCAGTAGCCGTCGCTGCGCCCCATCACTTCGGCCATCAGCCGGCCCGGGTCGGCGCCGCGCGCCAGCAGGTGGCCGGCGCTGCGGTGGTTGGTGAGGATGCGGTCGCGCGTCTGCAGCGCAAGCACGGCGCCGACCGCCGCGGCCTCCTGGCCGACCGAGGTGCAGGTGCCCGGCTGGGTCGGCGTGGCCAGCGATGCAAGGCGCTCTTCGTAGGCGCGGATCAGCATCATGTTGTCCAGCATCGACAGGCGCATGCCGGCGGCCGATGCAAGTTCGGATGAACGGTCTGGGATCATGGGGTGGAAGCTCCTGGACGGGGCCCGTGGCGGGCCGGTTGATCGGTGTCCAGGACTTTAGAAATCCCTGCCAGCGCGCGCATCGGTCGAAGGAGCCAATGGCACCGCAGCGGCGGGCCATTCGCCGCACCCGAGCCGCGCGCACCGCCTACTTCGCGAACACCTGGCTGATATCGCCGAACGCCTTGAACTCCAGCGCGTTGCCGGACGGGTCGAGAAAGAACATCGTCGCCTGCTCGCCGACCTGGCCCTTGAAGCGCACCTGCGGCTCGATGATGAATTCGGTCCCGGCCGATTTCAGCTTGCCGGCCAGCGACTCCCAGTCCGCCATCGGCAGGATCGCGCCGAAGTGGCGCACCGGCACGTCTTCGCCATCGACCGGGCTGGTGTGGCGATGGCCGCATTCGTCGGGCGACAGATGCGCGACGATCTGGTGGCCATAGAAATCGAAGTCGACCCATTCGGGCGAGCTGCGGCCTTCGGGGCAGCCGAGCAGGTCGCCGTAGAAGCGGCGCGCGCTCGCGAGATCGTGGACCGGAAAGGCCAGGTGGAACAGGGCTTGAGCGTTCATCGGCAGTGTCCTCGTCAGGGCCTCCAGTGTGCCCGTCAGGCCGGGCGCCGCGCCGAGCCGGGGCGCAACAACCCGCGCCGGGGAATGGGCGTCGAGAAGACGATCGAGGTGCGCGTTTCGCCATAGCCGTTGATCGAGCCGAGAAAGCGCTCCAGGTCGGCAAGGTCGCGCGCCACCACCGTCATCAGGTACGAATCGGCGCCGGCCACGTGATGGCATTCGAGCACCTCGGGCGCCTGGCGCAGCTTGTCGAGCAGCGCCTTCTTGCCGGGCTGCAGCGCGGTGATGCCGACGATCGCGCGCACGCCGTAGCCGGCGCGCACCGCATCGACCTCGGCCGCGACCGCGCTGATCACGCCCCCGTCCTGCAGCCGCTTCAGCCGTTCGGCGGTGGCGGCGATCGACAGGCCGGTTTCCGCGGCCAGCGCTTTCAGCGCGGCACGGCCGTCGCGCTGCAGCGCGAGCAGCAGGCGCCAGGCCTTGTCGTCCAGTTCGATGGCGGCTTCGCTTCTGGTCATCGCATCGTTCCTCCTGAAATCCGATGGTCGATCGGTCGTCCTGCCGTAAGGATCGCATGGAGCAGGCGGATCGGCCTCGCCAGAATCATGCGATGGACACGCCTTCCCACGTCGCGATCGTCGGCTGCGGCTTCACCGGCAGCTCGGCGCTTTTCCAGTTGATCGACCGCCACCCGGTGCGGCGCATCACGGTGTTCGAGGCCTCGGGCCGCTTCGGCCCCGGCTATGCCTACCGGCCCGACGAGAGCCGCGACTACCTGATCAACAACACCACCGACACGATGTGCCTGGTGCCGTCGAACCGCAGCGCCTTCCTGCACTGGCTGGCGGCGCGCGGGGCCGCGGCGATCGATGCCAAGGGCCATCTGCCGCGCGGCCTCTACGGCGAATTCCTGGCCGACGTGGTGCGCGCGGCCTGCACCGCGGCGGCCGTCAAGGGCATCCGCGTCGAGCTGATCCCGGCCGAGGTCAGCGGCCTGCGCGAGCCCGAGAGCGGCGGCGTGGAGATCGACTGGCGCGGCGGCACGACATGCGCCGACGCGGTGATCCTCGCAACCGGCCGCTGCCCCGACATCGACACCGTCGGCGCGCGGCCGCCGGACGTTGCCGCGCTGTATTTCCCGACGCACATCGGCGCTGCCGGCTGGGATCAGATCGCGCTCGATGCGACCTGCCACGTGCTCGGCGCTTCGCTCAGCGCCTACGACATCGTCAACCGTCTGTTCTCGCCCGACACCGGCTGCCGCTTCGAGCGCGATGCCTCCGGCACCCTGGTCTTCCAGCCGGGCCCGAACCGGCGCCGCGTGCTGCTTTGCTCGCGTTCGGGCCGGCTGAAGAAGATCGAAAGCCGCCGGCCGATGCCGATCCGCCGCAGCCGCCTCGTCGCGCCGGTGCTCGCGGCACTGGCCGAAGAAGGCCGGCTCGACCTTCAACGCATCGCCGCGCTGGTCGACGAAGAAGCCGCGCTGCACGGCACTCGCGTCGACTGGGCCGAAGTGCTGCAGCCCTATCGCGGCTGCGAGACGGCCGAAGCGGTCGAGCGCCGTGCCGCCGGGATCCTGGTGCGCGACATCGCCGCGGCACGAGGCGATGGCCCGGCCAACTTCCTCGTCGACCTGGTGAACGATGCGCAGCTGCTGCTGTGGGACGGTTTCGCCGCGCGCTGGCTGCCGCCCGGCGAGGAGCGGCGCTATCGCAGCCAGGCCGAGACCGCGATGCTCAGCTATGCCGCACCGTGCCCGCTGCCGACGGCCGAACGCCTGCTGGCCTTGCAGCGGGCCGGTCGGCTGAGCGTGCGCCGCGGCACCGCTGGCGTGAGCCTGGCCAGCGATGGCCGAAGCTACCGGCTGCAGCATGCGCACGGTGTCGACCATGCCGGCGTGCTGCTCAACGCCACCGGCGCAGTGGATCGCCGCATCCACGGTGATGGCCAGCCGGCCTGGGTCGAGGCGCTGCGCGCGCAGGGCCGGCTGCGCTCGTACCGGCGGGGCGACGAGCCGCTGGAAGGCGCCGAAGTCGACATGCAGAGCTTCCGCGCCGCCGGCTCGCGTTCGATCTATCTCGCCAACATGCTGCTGTGGGGACCGGGCTTCTTCACCAGCTCGGCCTTCATGATGGCGACGATCGTCGAGCGCCTGCTGGCAGCGATGTTCGCGCCGCAGCCGGCCGGCGCGCCGCCCACAGCGCCAGCGCCATCACGCTGACGCCGGCGATCTGCATCATGCTGAGCGTCCGGCCGTAGACCGCCCAGTCGACGCCGATCGCCGCGGCCGGGTAGACGAACTGCAGGATGGCGATGCGCCCGGCCGGCAGCCGCGACATGCCGGCGTAGAGCAGCACGTAGGCGAGCCCGGTGTGCAGCACGCCGAGCCCGATGAGCCAGGCCCAGGCGGCGGGTGCCGCGGGCCAGCCGTGCAGCATCGGCCACCAGGCCAGCGCGGCGATGCCGACCACGCATTGCCACCAGGCGAGCGCGAACGAGCTGATGGAGCGTGCGCACTTCGCGATCAGGGTCACGCCGGCGTAGCTGATCGAACCGCCGAGGCACATCGCCAGCCCTTCGATGTAGCGCGCGTCGATCGCAGTGCCGGCGTGCCCGCCGTCGAACAGCCCGGTCGCGAGCGCCAGCCCGGCCAGAGCCGCCAGCACGGCGCCCCATTGCGCAGTGCCGACCGGCTCGCGCAGCCACCACGCGCCGAGCGCGATGACCCACAGCGGCTGCACATGGAAGACCACAGTCGCGACGCCGATCGAGGTGCGATCGATGGCGGCGAAGAACAGCGCCCAGTTGAGGATCATGAGTCCGCCCGCCGCCATCGCGGCGAGCCAGGCGCTGCGATGCAGCCTCAGCTCGCGGCAGCGGCCGGTCGCCAAGCCCCACAGCGTCAGCGCCAGCGCACCGAACGCGCAGCGGCACCACACCGTGGTCAGCGGGTCCTGCCCGGCCTGCTCGACGAAGGCGCCGATCGTGCCGAGCAGCAGGCCGCCGCCGATCATCAGCCACTGGCCGTGGCGTTCGCGACGCGAAGGCTCGTCGCTGCTGGCGGGCGAGGAGGCGAGTGCGCAGGAGGTCGACATGCCGGCGATCCTCGCCGGTCCGCGGCCCCCCGTGAAGCGAATAGTTCAAAAGGCTAATATTCGATTTCCACATCGATGGAGCGCACCATGGCCGCTGCCGATCTTCAACTCGACTGGCTGCGTGCCTTCGTCGCCGTGGTCGATGCGCAATCGCTCTCGGCGGCGGCGCCCTTGATCCATCGCTCGCAATCGGCGGTCAGCATGCAGATCAAGAAGCTGGAGGAGGCGGTCGGCCGGCCGGTGCTGTCGCGCGGGCCGCGGCACCTGGACCTGACACCCGCCGGCCACGAATTGCTCGGCTTCGCGCGCCGGCTGCTCGAACTGCACGGCGAAACGCTCGCGGCCTTGCACGGCCCGATGCTCTCCGGCCAGGTGCGGCTCGGGGTGCCCGACGACTACGCCGCGAGCTACCTGACGCCGGTGCTGCGCAGCTTTGCGAACCGCCACGGCGGCGTCGAGATCGTGCTGAACTGCGAGCAGTCGACCGCGTTGATCCCGAAGGTGCAGCGCGGCGAGCTGGACCTGGCGCTGGTCTCGCGCGACAAGCCCCAGCGCGGCACGCTGTTGTTCGAGGAGCCGCTGGTGTGGGTCGGCGCGATGCCTTACGAAGCCTGGCGGCGCGACCCGCTGCCGGTCGCGGTCTACGAGGCCGGCAGCCTGGCGCGGCGCGATGCGCTGGCGGCCTTGGCGGCGCAGCGGCGCGCCTACCGCGTGGTCTACAACAGCTCGAGCCTGGCCGGCCAGCTGGCGGCCGTCGAGAGCGGCCTTGCGGTCGCGGTGCTGACACGCTGCAGCGTGCCGCCCGGGCTGCAGATCCTGCAGTCCCGCCACGGCCTGCCGCCCCTGCCGTCGATGGAGGTCGCGGTGGTGCGCAGCCGCGCGTCGCGCCAGTCGCCGGCGGTCGACGGCCTGCACGAGCAGATGCTGCGCACCTTGCGCAAGCCGGAGTGAGGTTCTTCTTCGGACCTCGTCAGCGCTTGCTCAGCCACCGTCGAGCGTGACGATCACCGGTGCATGGTCGCTCGGCCGTTCGTTCTTGCGCGGCAGCTTGTCGATCACGCAGGCCGTGACGCGCGGCTTCAAGGCTTCGCTGACCAGGATGTGATCGATGCGCAGCCCCTGGTTCTTGCGGAAGGCGAGCATGCGGTAGTCCCACCAGCTCCAGCTCTTCGGCGGCTGCTCGAAAAGGCGGAAGGAATCGTGCAGGCCGAGTTCGCAGAGCTGCCTGAACTGGTCCCGCTCCTCGGGCGTGCAGAGGATCTGGTTGGCCCACATGATCGGGTCGTAGACGTCGCGGTCTTCCGGCGCGATGTTGTAGTCGCCCATCAACGCCAGGTGCGGATGCACCGCCAGCTCGCTGCGCAGCCATTCGCGCAGCTCGCCCAGCCATTGCATCTTGTAGGCGAACTTCTCGGTGCCCGGCGCCTGGCCGTTGGGCACGTAGGCGCCGACGATGCGGATGCCGTCGACCGTCGCGCTGATCACGCGCGCCTGCGGATCGGTCGAGCCGGGGATGTTCTTCACCACGTCGCTCGCCTCGTTGCGGCTCAGCAGCGCGACGCCGTTATAGGTCTTCTGGCCGAACCAGTGCACGCGCCAGCCGAGGGCCTGCAGCTCGGCATGCGGGAACTTGTCGTCCGTCAGCTTGGTTTCCTGCAGCACGATCGCATCGACCGGATTCGCCGCGAGCCAGTCGATCAGCTGCGGCAGCCGCACGGCGAGGGAGTTGATGTTCCAGGTGGCAAGCCTCATGGTCTAAAAAATCCGTTGAATATCAATCGATTGGATGAATGCGATGTCGGCTAGCTACGCATCTAGCTACACAAGACTTCACCGCATCTCGGTGTTTTCGGATGGTAGCGGTGGGCGCTCGCAAAGGCCCCTCATCGAACGTCTCTTGCGGCACGTCGGCGAGCTGCTGGTAGCGGCGGGTGCTGCGCTCGCTGATGCCGTTCGAATCGATGGGCCCTCGCGATCTGCGCTGACCGGCCGGCCAGCGTTGCCGCCCGGTTCCTCTCGGGTATCGCCACCATCGGCGAGCGGACTGCGCTGCGGGTCTTTCAGCAGCTCCCCGACCCGGCGCTCGGCGTACATGCGAGCCATGGTCCGGGCAGAGAATGCCCTCTCCAAGAAAAGGAGCCCTGCGAATGCGCCTGTACTACATGACCGACGAGAAGACCGCGCTTCTCATCCTGAAGGATCGTCGGCTCAAGCTCTCGCTGTTCAATGAGATGAACGACCCGTTCGAGCTGATAGCGGTGAATCTGCAGGACAGGTACCAGCGGCAGATCGCGACGATCCTGAAAACGCACTGGGCTAAGACGAAGGGCGCCATCTGCACATCGGACAACTGGGAGTCACCCGTGATGTGGGCACATTACGCACGCAAGCACTACGGCGTCTGCTTTGGGTTTGACGTACCAGACGACCAGGATCTGATTCACAAGATGCTGTACACGCCCGAGCGGCTGCAGTACGAGTTGGATCGCGCAGCCGAGCGGGGTGGTGTGACCCCGGAGGTAGTCCTTGAAATGTTCCTGACCAAAGGCAAAGCTTGGGAATACGAGAACGAATACAGGTTGACGGCCGACCTCAAGGAGCAAGACCCGGACACCGGCTTTTATTTTGTGGACTTCGGGCCAGGCCTTCAACTACGCGAAATCGTCCTAGGCTGCCGGTTCAATGGCAGCGTGGACGATGTCGCGAAGCTGGTTAAGCACAACGCGGCATCCGTTCAGGTCCTCCGTTCTCGTCCAGCGCACGGCTCGTTCAGGATGGTGCAGAACAAGGAAGTCAAGCCGATCACCGTGAAGCCGCAAGCGTGAGGGCTCCGAGTTTCCCGTTCCCATCAAGCGCCCGCGGGCCATTCCGTCAAAGGGCGGGTTATCTGGCGCGGGGGGCCGACGACGCGTTTAGGATTCATCGGGCAGCCGATCGACCGCGGCCCGCAGCACAGCTTGCACCTGCTCTACCAGCGCTGCAGCGCCGGATGCCAGCTCGCCGGTGCTCAGCGCACCGGCGTCGACATCCTCAGCTGCAACGAGCATCACCCGCAGCGCCTCGACCTGGCCGAGGGACCAGGCCATCAGCGTGCGCGCCGACGCGTCCGGGTTGACGATCACCGCAGGTGCATCGCCGTCGTGCGTGTCCTGCTCGTTCGCCTGGCCGGCGACGCCGATCGGCGCGGCCCCGGTGTTCCTGATCATCGTCTATTGCCTCGGAGAGTTCGTGCCCCCGGAGCCTATCCGGCACACTGGCGCTCCAGGCCAAATAGGGCAGCGCGCCGCTCGGGCAGGCAATGTTTTGCCGCGGGCGAGCCCGAGAGGCGGGCCGATGGGGCGCGGTGCAGTCGAGCATTTCGTCGGCGACCTCGGGAGGCAATGCCGCAACCTCGCGGTGGTGCTTGAATGAAACTTGGCGCCGGCGCCAAGTTTCCTTAAATGCCCTCGCAACGACTGCCGCATGCGCGCAGGAATCGAACGACGGCCCGAACCAGTCCGGCGCTTCGGTCAGTGCCTTACAGATGATCTTGGCCATCTGCGTTTTGAAAACGCAGATGGTACTGCTGGGCGAAACGCGCATGCCGGCGAGCGAGCCCGAGGCGGCGTTTTGATCCATGGAGCACGCATCATGCTGAGCGAACTATCCCCGGAAGTCGCGGTCGAGACCGTGCACGTTGAACCAGTAGCCGATGGGGAGCTTCGCGTTGACAGTCGCAAGCTCGCCGGCCCCATGGGTGTGCAACACCCGCATTTGTTCCGGCTGCTGAAGACGCATGAGGCAGACTTCGCCGAGATGGGGTCAATCGGTTTTCAAAACGCATTGAGCTGAGGTCGGCGCACGAAGCTGACTTCGCCGAGTTGGGAACGGTCCGTTCTGAAAACGCACCGTCGAGAGCCCGCGAGGCGCTGCGCAAGATGGCAGACCGCGCATCCAAGGGGCAGGCCAGTCGGCGGCGACGGCGCGGCGACTACAGTGGGGTGCATTCATCTCCACGGTCCGACCGCAACCATGAACCCCGCCGAAGCACTGCGCCAAGTTTGCGAGATGATCACCGACGGCGACCTTGCCTCGGCGTCGGCAACACTCGCTTCGGCATTCTCGGCCCCGTCTGCGCAGTCTCCTCGCGGCACATGGGCGCGGTCCAGGTTGATCAAAGTCTTCGTTCGAGACGGATTCACCGACCGGTACTTTGGCGAGCCGCTTGTCTTCCCTGGGACCCTCAGAGCGCTCTCAGTTCTCGCGCCGTCTGCCTTCCCGTACCACCCGAACTGGAAGCAGTCCCTCACGCATCCTGCGTATTGGACGCACTACCCAACCATCGATCACATCATCCCTGTCGCCCGGGGTGGTCTAGACGATGAATCGAACATCGTCACGACAACAATGCTCCGCAACGCTGCGAAGGGGAACTGGCTGTCATCCGAACTTGGTTGGCCGGCGGAGCAAGCCCCGGTTCGGGCAGACTGGGACGAC
>Ga0207671_10002509_pt1 | contig 19584 bp, 17 predicted proteins | sample KBSC24metaG_FD_184352 | JGI IMG/M metagenome (GOLD analysis project Ga0207671, IMG submission 184352) | Corn rhizosphere microbial communities from Kellogg Biological Station, Michigan, USA - KBS C2-4 metaG (SPAdes) (version 2) | ecosystem: Host-associated > Plants > Roots > Rhizosphere > Soil... | reverse complement strand
TGCGCCGTGCCGCTCTTGCCGCCGGCATAGCCCGAGGTCGCGCTGACCACGCCCTTCACATGGGAAAAGACGCCCTGCACGCCCCAGAAGCAGCCCCCGGCGAAGATCGCGGTCTCGCGATGGCCGGAGACGGGCTCCATGAGCGCCGGGCGCGGGGCGTTCACCACCGTCTCGGCGGCGAAACCGGGGCGCAGGCCGACGAGCAGCGCCGCACCGGCAACGGCGAGGGCGGCGAAAGGCAGGATGCGGGGCATGGGCGCACTCCTCATGAGGGGCATGTCCCCTCATTCGGTGCGCGCCCGATGCCGGTTACAGCTTATTTCAGCGCGGCGCAGGCCTCGGCGATGCGGGTGCACGCCTCGGTGAGGATCGCGTCCGACGTCGCATAGCTGATCCGGAAGGCCGGCGAGAGGCCGAAGGCCGCGCCCTGCACCGGGGCGACCTTCGCCTCGTCGAGCAGATAGCCGACCAGCATCTCGTCATTCTCGATCCTGAGACCCTTGGGCGTGGACTTGCCGATCAGGCCGCTGACGTCGGGATAGACGTAGAAGGCGCCCTCCGGTGTCGGGCAGTGGATGCCCGGCACCGCGTTCAGCCCCTTCACCACCAGGTCGCGGCGGCGCTGGAAGGCGGCGGCACGCTCCTTGAGGAAGCCCTGGTCGCCGTTGAGCGCGGCGGTCGCCGCCGCCTGCGCGATCGAGCAGGGGTTGGAGGTGGACTGCGACTGCAGCTTGGCCATCGCCTTGATCAGCCAGGTCGGGCCGCCGGCGAAGCCGATGCGCCAGCCGGTCATCGCATAGGCCTTGGACGTGCCGTTCACCGTCAGCGTGCGCTCGTAGAGCGACGGGCAGACCTGCGCGATCGTGGCGAACTGGAAATCGTCGTAGAGGATGTGCTCGTACATGTCGTCGGTCAGCACCCAGACGTGCGGATGCCGCTCCAGCACCTCGCCCAGCGCCTTGAGCTCGGCGGCCGAATAAGCGGCGCCGGTGGGGTTGGACGGCGAGTTCAGGATCACCCAGCGCGTCTTCGGCGTGATCGCCCGCTCCAACTGCTCCGGCAGGATCTTGTACTGCTGGTTGGCGCCGGCCGAGATGATCACCGGAGTGCCGCCCGCATAGGCGACGATGTCCGGATAGCTCACCCAGTAAGGCGCCGGGATGATCACCTCGTCGCCCGCGTCGATGGTGGCGACCAGCGCGTTGAACAAGGTGTGCTTGCCGCCGACGTTCACGCTGATCTGGTTGGCCGCGTAGGTGAGGCCGTTGTCGCGCTGGAACTTGGCGGCGATCGCGGCTTTCAGCTCGGCCGTGCCGTCGACATTGGTGTATTTGGTCTTGCCGGCGCGGATCGCCTCGATCGCGGCGTCCTTCACGTAATCGGGCGTGTCGAAATCGGGCTCGCCGGCGGCCAGGCCGATAATGTCCAGCCCCTGCGCCTTCAGGTCCAGCACGCGGCTGGTCATGGCGAGCGTGGCGGACGGCTGGATGCGGCCGAGCGCTTCCGACGTGTATCGCATGGATTCGGTGCTTTCCGGGCTGTGAAGGACAGGCGGCGCGCCTATGCCGGATGTCACCGCTCAGGGCAACCGCGCAGCGATCAATCCCCTGAGCGCGTTGCCGAGAAAGAATCCGTCGCGCAGATCGGCCTCGACGAGATCCCGCTCCACCGCCTTGCCGTCGGCGAGCAGCCGCTCGCGCAGGATGCCGGGCAGCAGGCCGCGCGAGGCCGGCGGCGTCCACAGCACGCCGTCCCGCTCGACGAAGAGCGAGGTGAAGCTGCCCTCGGTCAGCCACCCGTCGGGCCGCGCGAACACCACCTCGGCATGGCTCCCGCGTGCCGTATCGTAGAAGGCGCGATCGCTGGTCTTGTGGCGCAGACGGAAATCGTCTGCGGGGACGGGCAAGGGGGCGATCAGGGCGACGATCCCGTCCATCGGCGCGGGCGCGGGCCGCACCTCGATGGCGATCCGGCCGGTCGGGGAGAGGCGCACCCGGATGCGCGCCGGATCGCGCAGCCGGAAGGTCGCCGCCTGCAATTCGTTGCGGCAATCGTGCCGGTCGAAGGCGAAGCCCAGCGCATCGGCCGAACGCCTCATCCGCGCGAGATGGCGCTCAAGGTCGGTGAAGCCTTCGTGGGGATCGAAGGGCATGGTCTCGATCAGGTCGAAGCGCGGGCAGGCCGCCGGCACGAACGCGCCCTTGGCGAGGCATTCGGCCCATTCGGCATCCATCTCGCTGTCCGCCACCACGCCCGATCCGAGGCCGAGGCTCGCCTGGTCGCCCTCCACCACCAGGGTGCGGATCGCCACGTTGAAGGCCGCGTCGCCGCCGGCATCCAAGCGCCCGATCGCACCGGTATAGAATCCGCGCGGCCCGGCCTCGACCTCCGCCGCGATCGCCATCGCCCGCAGCTTCGGCGCGCCGGTGATCGAGCCGCAGGGGAAGGCCGCCTCCAGCACCGACACGGCATCCGCCCCCTCGGCCAGCTCGGCGGTGACGGTGGAGGTCATCTGCAGGATCGTCGGATAGGTCTCGACCGCGAACAGCTCCGGCACCGCCACGCTGGCCGGCGCCGCGACGCGCGAGAGATCGTTGCGGATCAGGTCCACGATCATGAGATTCTCGGCGCGCTGCTTGGGATCCTCCACCAGCGCGGCCGGGTCGCTGTCGCGCGGCGCCGTCCCCTTCATCGGCCGCGCCTCGATCCGGCGCCCGTCGAGGCGCACGAACATCTCCGGCGAGAAGCTGAGCAGGGTGCGCGCGCCGTCATGCACGATCCCGCCCCAGCCCGCCGCCGCGGTGCCGCGGATGCGCGCATAGAGCGCCAGCGGATCGCCCGCGACGGGCAGTGCGGCCTGGAAGGTGAGGTTCGCCTGATAGATGTCGCCCGCCGCGATATAGGCCTTCACCCGGTCGAAGGCGGCGGCATAAGCGGCGCGATCGATCGCCGGCTTCGGCACGCCCGCCCAGGCCCCGGCCGGATCGGGCAGCCAGCCGGGCACCCGGTCCGGCGCGATGGCCTCATAGCGTTCGAACAGGCCGAACCAGAGCAAGGGCGCGCCCGTCTTCGCGGCCACCGGCTCGCCGAGCGCGCCGGCATCGTACGCGATCCACCCCGCCGCATGCAGGCCATGCGCCTGGGCGTAGCGCAGCGCGCTCAGGCAATTGGCGAGCTTGGCGGGGTCGTCGGTCGCGATCGTGTCGACGGGCGCGCGATACAGCCGCGCCGGCGCCGCCCCTGCCACACGGGCATCGTCCAGCAGCACGAAGGGGGTGGAACGATCGAGCATCGCCCCTCCCTGCAAGGCTTTGGCTTGCGTGGCAACGCCGCGATGCGCATCTGGAGGGCATGAGCGACAAGCCCCTCCCCCCTCTCCGCGCCGCCGTCGTGCCGGTGACGCCCTTCCAGCAGAATTGCACCCTGCTGTGGTGCACGAAGACGATGCGCGGCGCCTTCGTTGATCCGGGCGGCGATCTCGACAAGCTCAAGGCGGCGGCCCAGCATCATGGCGTGACGATCGAGAAGCTGCTCGTCACCCACGGCCATATCGATCATTGCGGGCAGGCCGGCATCCTGGCGCAGGAGCTCGGCGTGCCGATCGAGGGGCCGCAGGAGGAGGATCGCTACTGGATCGCGCGCCTCAACGACGACCGGGCGAGCTTCGGGCTGGAGGGCAAGCCGTTCGAGCCGGATCGCTGGCTGCAGGACGGGGACACGGTGACGGTGGGCGCGTTGACCCTCCAGGTCCGTCACACGCCGGGGCATACGCCGGGCCATGTCGTCTTCTTCCACGAACCCTCGCGATTCGCGATCGTGGGGGACGTGCTGTTCCGCGGGTCGATCGGCCGCACCGACTTCCCGCTCGGCGATCACGACACGCTGATCGCCTCGATCACCGAGCGGCTCTGGCCGATGGGCGACGACGTGGCCTTCGTGCCGGGCCACGGCCCGACCTCGACCTTCGGCACCGAGCGGGCGACCAATCCCTTCGTCGCCGATTCGCGATTCGGGTGACCTTCAAACCCTCTCCCCCTTTCGCGGGAGAGCGACGGGTGAGGGTCTTCTTTTTCGACACAAGCGATTCAATCGAAAAAGAAGACCCTCATCCTCCCCACCGCTTGCGCGGCGGGTCCCCTCCTTCTCCCGCAAAAGCGGGAGAAGGCTTACAGATAATGCACCGGCGCCGGCGGGTGCGAGCCGATCCAGATCGCCCAGACGGCCAGCACCAGCAGCACCGCCCAGGTGAGGAGGGCGCCGGCCGAACGCAGCAGGCCCGGCTTCTGGGCATCCATGCCGAAGGGGTGGACCAGCCGGGCCGCGACGAAGACCGCGCCGATCCCCCACAGCCAGGATTTCGATCCGCCCGCCAGCTCGACCAGCGCCAGCAGGATCAGCACGAAGGGCGCATATTCGACGAAATTGGCCTGCGCGCGCATCCGGCAGAGCAGCAGCGGATTGTTGCCGTCGCCATGCAGCACCTTCCCCGCCCGGCGAATCGCGATGACGCGGAAGGCCAGCCAAATGTTGATCAGCGCGGCGGCGCCGGCGAAGACGAGCGTGACGGGCAGCATATCGGAAAACCCCGCAAAGGCAGCATGACGAGCCCCTCGCTCGCACGCCACGCGGCGGGTTGCAACAGCGCGGAAATCCGCTATAGGGCGCCACTCGCGACGAGGCCGGCCGCTGATGGTCCGCGGCCGTTTCGGCCGTGGCGATTCGGATGGTATGCGGCCCCGCACCCATTGAACACTAGGATTAGGTGCCGAGATGGCCGTTCCCAAGCGAAAGACCTCGCCCTCGCGGCGCAACATGCGTCGCAGCCACCATGCGCTCTCCGTGGAGTCGTTCCAGGAGTGCCCGAATTGTGGCGAGCTGAAGCGCCCGCACAATCTGTGCAACGCCTGCGGCCATTATAACGGCCGCGAGATCGTCTCGGTCGAGGCCTGAGCCTCACGCAACGGACAGCCAGAGTGGACGCGCCGCGAATCGCCATCGACGCGATGGGAGGAGACGGAGGCGCGGCCACGATGTTGGCGGGCGCCGCACTGGCGCTCACCCGTTCCCCTGACCTGACCTTCCTGATCGTCGGCGACGAAGCCGTGATCCGGGCCGAGCTCGCGCGCCACACGGCGCTCGCCGCGGCCAGCGAGATCCTGCACGCGCCCGACACGATCAGCGGCGACGACAAGCCGAGCCAGGCGATCCGCCGCGCCAAGACCACGTCGATGGGCCTCGCCATCCAGGCGGTGAAGGAACGCGAGGTCGGCGCCGCCGTCTCGGGCGGCAATACCGGCGCGCTGATGGCGATGGCCAAGCTGGCGCTGCGCACCCTTCCCGGCATCGACCGCCCCGCGCTCGCCGCGATCATGCCGACGCTGGGCGACACCGACGTCGTGATGCTCGATCTCGGCGCCAACACCGAGTGCGACGCCAACAATCTCGTCCAGTTCGCGCTGATGGGCGCCGCCTATTCGCGCAGCACGATGGAGATCGAGCGGCCGCGCACCGCCTTGCTCAACATCGGCTCCGAGGAGCTGAAGGGCACGGACGAGCTCAAGGAGGCCGCCGCCAAGCTGCGCGCTCACCCCTCCCTGCCGCTCGAATTCGTCGGCAACGTCGAGGCCGACCGGATCAATCGCGGCGCGGTCGACGTCGTCGTGTCGGACGGCTTCTCGGGCAATATCGCGCTCAAGGCGGTCGAGGGCACGGCCCGCTTCGTCACCGACCTGCTGCGCCGCTCCTTCCAGTCGAGCTTCCGCTCGAAGATGGGCTTCCTGCTGTCGAAGCCGGCGCTGCACCTGCTGCGCGTGCATCTCGATCCCAACAACCACAATGGCGCGGTCTTCCTCGGCCTCAACGGCATCGTCGTGAAGAGCCACGGCAGCGCCGACGAGAAGGGCGTCGCCAACGCCATCGCGGTCGCCGCCAAGCTGGTGCGCGACGACCTCAACCGCCTGATCGCCGAGGACCTGGCCGATTATCGCGCCGCCTCGCAGCCGCCCAGCGCCTCTCTAGGATCGGCCGCCTGATGACCCTCCGCGCCATCCTCGCCGGCACCGGCTCCGCCTTGCCCGCCCGCCGCGTCGACAATGAGGAGCTCGCCCGGCAGGTCGACACCTCCGACGAGTGGATCGTCGAGCGCACCGGCATCCGCAGCCGCTACATTGCGGGCGAAGGCGAGACCACCGCGACCCTGGCCGCCGACGCCGCGCGCAAGGCCCTGGCCGATGCCGGCATGGACGCGTGCGAGATCGGCCTGATCGTGCTCGCCACCGCGACGCCGGACCAGACCTTCCCCGCCTCCGCCACCAAGGTGCAGGCGATGCTCGGCATCGACGATTGCGTGGCGTTCGACGTGCAGGCGGTCTGCTCGGGCTTCCTCTACGCGCTGTCCGTGGCGGAGAGCATGATCCGCGGCGGATCGGCCAAGGCCGCGCTGGTGATCGGTGCCGAGACGTTCAGCCGCATCCTCGACTGGGAGGATCGCGGCACCTGCGTGCTGTTCGGCGACGGCGCCGGCGCGGTCGTGCTCAAGGCCGAGGACGGCCCCGAAAACCCCGCCGAGGCGCGTGGCGTGCTCGCGGCGAAGCTGCATGCCGACGGGCGCCACAACGAACTGCTCTATGTCGATGGCGGCCCCTCGACCACGCAGACGGTCGGCAAGCTGCGCATGAAGGGCCGCGAGGTGTTCCGCCACGCCGTCGTCAACCTCGCCAGCGTGCTGACCGAGGTGCTGGACGCCGTGAACCTGACGGCCGCCGACATCGACTGGCTGATTCCGCACCAGGCCAATGCCCGCATCCTCGAAGCGACCGCCCGGAAGCTGAATCTCCCGCCCGAGCGGGTGGTGATGACGGTCGACCGGCACGCCAACACCTCGGCCGCCTCAGTGCCGCTGGCGCTGGACGTGGCGAAGAAGGACGGCCGCGTGAAGCCGGGCGACCTGCTGGTGCTGGAAGCGATGGGCGGCGGCTTCACCTGGGGCGCTGCGGTCGTCCGACTCTGACGCGCGGCACGCCGCCGCAACGATCTAGGCGCGCGGCACAACCGGTACTATGATCCCCTTCCATTCGAACCAATGGGGGTGGCCTTGGCCGAGTTGCAGACATTGACCCGAGCGGACCTGAGTGACGTGGTGCATCGCGAGATCGGGCTTTCGCGCGCCGATTCCGCATCGATGGTGGAAAAAGTGCTGGGTCTGATGTGTGAATCGATGGCGAATGGCGAGAACGTCAAGATTTCCGGATTCGGCACCTTCGTGCTGCGCGACAAGGGCGAACGGATCGGCCGCAATCCCAAGACCGGCATCGAGGTGCCGATCGCGCCCCGGCGGGTGCTGACCTTCCGCGCCAGCAACATGCTGCGCGATCGCATCGCGGCGGCGGACTGAGCGCATGGCCGACAAGTCCGAAGCCGCCTTCCGCACCATCGGCGAGGTCTCGGACGAGATCGGCGTGCCCCAGCATGTGCTGCGCTATTGGGAAACGCGCTTCCCGCAGCTCCGACCGATCACGCGGGCCGGCAACCGGCGCTATTACCGGCCCGAGGATGTGGCGCTCGCGCGCCGCATCCACGGGCTGCTCAACGCGCAGGGCTATACGGTGAAAGGCGTGCAGAAGCTGCTGGCGACGAAGGCGCCGGCGGTGGAGCCGGCCCCCGCCGTGCCGGCCCCGGCGCTGCCGATCGGCGAGCTCAAGGCGATCCGCGCCATGCTCGCCGAGGCGCTGGCCGCGGCGTAATTCGCTTTCTGAAAAGGAGAAGGCGCGGCGCATCCAACAATCCTCCCCCGCCAGGGGGAGGTGGCGACGGAGGGGGAGGACGGCGGTGCTCCCTCGATAGTAGACCGCCGCCCGCCCCCTCCGTCACGCTAACGCGTGCCCCCCCCCTGACGGGGGAGGATTGCTCAGGTGAGGCGATCCGGCCCCAGCGCCGGGTCGACGTCCCTCGGGCGGACGAAGCGGACGAGATGGCCGCCCCCCTCATCGACCTGCGACCAATGGTCGACCGCGAAGGTCAGCTCGGCGACGCTGGCGGTGGGGTATTTCTCCTCCACCTCGCTCCGGGTGCGGATCTCCTCCTCGCCATCGTCCGTGGAGAGGCTGAGCACGAGCTCCTCGATGCCCGGATTGTGCCCCGCCAGCAGGATGGTGTCCGCGGAATCGGGCGCTTCCTGCACGATTTCCAGCAGGTTGGAGGCGGAGGCGAGATAGGCGCGGCGATCCCAGCCCACCGCCGGCCGCTTGCCATAGCCGTCGAACATCGCGTCCAGCGTCTCGACCACGCGCACCGCGGGCGAGGCGATCACCACATCGAAGCTCAGGCCGAGCGACCGCATGTGCCGCCCCATGGTGAGCGCGGCGCGCTTGCCCTTGTCGTTGAGCGCACGGTCGAAATCGCGGGTGGCCGGCTGGTCCCAGCCGGACTTGGCGTGGCGGAAGGTGATGAGCCTCTTCATGCCACGTCTCCGCCGCCAGCCGATTCGGGCGCGTGATGCCCGATATGATCCGGGTTGGGAAGCCCGGAGGCGACCGAGCGCACCGCCTCGTCGAGCGTCACCCGCCGGATCGGCACGCCCGGCGGAAAGGCGTTCAGCAATCGCGTCGGCGTGGCGGACGAGAGCAACACGAAGCGGCCGCGATCGTCGCCGCGCCGGATCAGCCGGCCGAACGCCTGGGCGAGCCGGGCGCGCACCACCTCGTCGTCATAGGCCGATCCCCCGCCGACCGCGCGGCGCGCGGCGTGGAGCACGGTCGGGCGCGGCCACGGCACCTGCTCCATCACCACGAGGCGCAGCGAATGGCCCGGCACGTCGATGCCGTCGCGCAGGGCATCGGTGCCGAGCAGCGAGGCGCGCGGATCGTCGCGGAAGATGTCGACCAGCGTGCCGGTGTCGATGGGATCGACATGCTGGGCGAAGAGCGGCAGCCCCTCGCGCGCCAGCCGGTCGGCGATGCGGGCATAGACCGCCTTGAGCCGCGCGATGGCGGTGAAGAGGCCGAGCGTGCCGCCCTGGCTCGCCTCGACCAGCCGGGCATAGGCATGGGCGAGGCCGGCCAGGTCGCCGCGCTTCATGTCGGTGACGATCAGCACCTCGGCCTGGGCGGCATAGTCGAACGGGCTCCTGGCGACGAAGCGCTCGACCTGCGTGTCGAGATGGCGCGTGCCGGTGCGCGCCTCGGCCCGCGCCCAGTCGCCGCCGGGGCCGGTGAGCGTGGCCGACGTCACCAGCACGCCCTGCGCCGGCGCCAGCACCACCGAGGCCAGCGGGCGGCCGGGATCGAGCCAGTGGCGGCGGATGCCGATGTCGAAGGCGCGCCCCTCGATGCGGTCGACCGCCAGCCAGTCGACGAAATCCGGGTCCGGCGGCCCGCCGATGCGGCCGAGCAGGGCCTGCCAGGCCGAGATCATCCGCGCGCGCAGCTGGAGGCCGGCCATCGCGCCTTCGATCCGCGCCCGTGCGGGGCCGTCGAGCCAGTCCGGCCCTTCCTCCAGCACCGCCAGCAGGCGGCCGCCCAGCGCCACCATCGGACGCATCAATTGCTCCAGCGCCGCCGAGGCCTCGCCCGCCGCCTCGACGATCGGACCGTCGAGCGCCGCCGCCTCCGTCTCGATGCCATAGCCTGCATCCGCCGCCGTGGCGCGCGCCAGCACGATGTCGTTCACCGCCGACAGCAGTTTCTCGATCGGGCCGAGCGGCATGCCCTCCGCGATCCGCGCCAGCCAGTCGGTCGCGACCAGCGCCTGCGATCCGGCGATCACGCCCTCCAGCGCGATGGCGCCCGCTTCGTCATAGGAGACCACGTCGGCCAGCCGTGCCGCGAGGCCGCGCCGGCGCCCGCGCGAGGCGCGCTCGGGGCCGACGATCCAGCGCCTCAGCTCGATCGCCTCCTGCCCGGTCAGCGCGGCCGAGAAAGTGGTGTCGGCGGCGTCGTGGAGGTGATGCCCCTCGTCGAACACGATGCGGCCCAGCGCCCGCCCGCCTTGCTCGTCCCGCCGCCGCTCGGCGAGCAGCATCACCAGCGCGTGGTTGGCGATGACGATATCCGCTTCCTCCGCGCGGCGGATCGAGCGTTCGATGAAGCAGCGGCGATAATGCGGGCAGCCGGCATAGACGCATTCGCCCCGCCGGTCGGTCAGCGCCGTGGCGCCGGCGCGGCGGAACAGGGTGGTGAGCCAGCCGGGCAGGTCGCCGCCCACCATGTCCCCGTCGCGCGTGTAGGCGGCCCAGCGCGCGACCAGCTGCGCCAGCACCGCCGCGCGGCCCTGGAAGCCGCCGTAGAGCGCATCCTCCAGGTTGAGCAGGCAGAGATAATTTTCCCGCCCCTTGCGCACCGCGACGCGGCGGCGGCGCTCGGAGGGATCGGGATAGACCCGCTCGGTCTCGCGATCGAGCTGGCGCTGCAGCGCGCGCGTGTAGGTGGAGATCCACACCGTGCCCTCGGCGCGTTCGGACCACAGGCTGGTCGGTGCCAGATAGCCCAGCGTCTTGCCGATGCCGGTGCCGGCCTCCGCCAGCATCACGCGCGGCCGCCCCTCGCCCGCCCGTGGCGCGAAGGCATGGGTGGCGGCCGCCGCATAAAGGCGCTGGCCTTCGCGCGTCTCCGCGCCCGTTCCGGTCAGCAGGCCCAGCCGCTCGACCGCATCGCTTTCCGAGATGGTGACGGTGCGCGGCTGCGGACGGGGCGCGGCCTCGTCCCATTCGGGCAGCTTGGCGAACAGTCCGCGCTCCGGCCGCTCGGGCTCGGTCATGCGCTGGATCAGCGCCTGCGCCCAGGGCCAGCGCAGCCGCCCCAGCGCGTGCGCGACGTCCCAGGCGCCGTGCCGCTCGGGCCAGTCCTGCTCCGCCGTGCCAAGCAGCGCGTCGGCGATGTCGAGCAACGTCGCGGTGGCGCGCGCATCGTCCTCGGGCGGAGCGATGCCCAGCGCCCGCGCCATGCCGGCCGGCGTCGGCACGGCGAAGCGGGCGGGCAGGACGAAAGCGAACAGCTCCAGCAGATCGAGCCCGCCGATCTCGGCATAGCCGAGCCGCTGGCCGACCAGCGGGGCGTTGAGCATCACCAGCGGCCGCTCGGCGGCGAGCGCGATCGCCTCGCCCCGCGCCATGCCGCGCACGCCCCGCCCGCGTTCCGCGAGCCAGATGCCGCCATGGGTGGCGTGGAGCGCGAGGGGCGGCAGCGGGAAGGTCACGCCGTCGCCTATAGGCAATCGCGAACGAATGGGAAACAGCGCGACCGACGAAAGCGGCAGGGGGGTGGGGCCGGCCGAGGGATGGCCGGCCCCGCGCACGGGCCGCCAATTGGGGTCATGCGGGTCCGTGCTCGCCACCGGACGACAGGGTGTGTCGCGGTGACGGCTTTCTTCTAGGCGCTCCGTTTCGCAGGGGGTTTGCCGATTGTGTCCGGATGTTGCAGCCCCCGGCTCGCCGCTGGCGAAACGGGCACCGCTCGGCTAGGAGCGCCGGGTTATGACCGACACCGAAACCCTCCGCACCGCCGCTCTCGCATCCAAGGCCTGGCCCTATGAAGAGGCCCGCAAGCTGATGAAGCGCTGGCCGGAGGGCAAACCGGCGCCGGTGCTGTTCCAGACCGGCTACGGCCCTTCGGGCCTGCCGCATATCGGCACCTTCACCGAGGTGGCCCGCACCTCGATGGTGCGCAATGCCTATGCGGAGATGACCGGCGGCGCCGCGACGCGGCTGGTGGCCTTTTCGGACGACATGGACGGCATGCGCAAGGTGCCGGGCAACCTGCCCAATCCGGAGATGCTGCACCAGCATCTCGACCAGCCGCTGTCGCGCGTCCCCGATCCCTTCGGCACGCACGACAGCTTCGCCGCGCACAACAATGCGCGGCTGATGAGCTTCCTCGACCATTTCGGCTTCGAATACGAGTTCCTCGCCGCCTCGGCCGCTTACCCTTCCGGACAGTTTGACGACACGCTGCGCGCGATCCTGCGGAACTACGATGCGATCATGGGCATCATGCTGCCCACGCTGGGCGAGGAGCGGCGCAAGACCTATTCGCCGATCTTCCCGATCCATCCCGAGACCGGCAAGGTGCTGCAGGTGCCGATCGAGGTGGTGGACGCCGAGGCCGGCCTGATCGCCTACACCGATCCCGGGACGGGGGCGCGCCGCGAACAGTCCGTGCTGGGCGGGCAGGCCAAGGCGCAGTGGAAGGTCGACTGGGCGCTGCGCTGGGTCGCGCTCGGCGTCGATTACGAGATGGCCGGCAAGGACCTGATCGATTCGGTCACCCAGTCCGGCAAGATCGCCCGCGCGCTCGGCGCCAAGCCGCCCGAGGGCTTCAACTACGAGCTCTTCCTCGACGAGGAAGGCGCCAAGATCTCCAAGACCAAGGGCAACGGCCTCACCATCGAGGAGTGGCTGACCTACGCCCCGATCGAGAGCCTCGCTTTCTACATCTACCGCGAGCCCAAGAAGGCCCGGCAGCTGAGCTTCTCCGTCATCCCCAAGGCGGTGGACGAATATTACCAGTTCATCGCGGCCTATCCGAACCAGCCGATCGAGCAGCGGCTCGGCAATCCGGTCCACCACGTCCATCTCGGCGCGGTGCCGGCCGCCGACATGCCGGTGAGCTTCGCGCTGCTGCTCAACCTCGTCGGCGTCGCGGCGACGGACGACAAGGCTTTGCTCTGGCGCTATCTGCAGCGCTACGCCCCCCAGGTGTCGCCGGAGACGCACCCGGCGCTCGACGGGCTGCTCGACTATGCCATCGCCTATTTCCGGGATTTCATCGCGGACTCGCTCCATCGTCGCGCGCCGACCGAGACCGAGAAGGCGGCCTTGCGCGATCTCGATGCGCGCTTCGCCGCACTGCCCGAGGATGCCGATGCCGAGGCGATCCAGTTCGAAGTGTACGAGGCCGGCAAGGCCGCCGGCTTCGATCCGCTGCGCGACTGGTTCAAGGTGCTGTACGAGACCTTGCTCGGCTCCACGCAGGGGCCACGCATGGGCAGCTTCGCCGCGCTCTATGGCCTGAAAGAGACACGGACGCTGATTTCCGACGCTCTGGCGCGCGAGGCCTGAACCGAACCGCGGCTGGCGCGTTTTCGGGCGCGGTCCACCCCTTTCGGACTGGTGTGCGTGCGCCTTTCTGGCGTACCGCATCGGCCGCGCCGTTTCCGCACGGCGCGGCCACCGCGGGGGTGGCCACCGACCCGCCGGCGCGGGAGCCGGCATGCTTCATGTCCGCTTCATCGCCGCGGGCCTAGGGAGAGGCCATGCGTTTTCACAGTCTTGCCGCCGTTGCTGTCGCCTTGCTTGCTTGCGTCGCTCCCGCTCATGCCGCCTCGCCGCGCGAGGAGCTGATCCGTGCCGCCTTCGCCACCCACGACAAGGGGCAGGCGCTCGCGCTGGTCGATCAGGCGATCGCGGAATCGCAGACCATCCTCACCCAATCGCCCGGCGACCGGGAAGCGAAGCTGCAGCAGGCGCTGGGCATCGGCTATCGCGGCCAGCTCAAGCGCTCGCCGACCGACGCCAAGACCGCGCACACCCTGATCCAGTCGCTCGCCAGCGCGGACCCGCGCGATCCGGAGGCGCAGATCGCGATGGCGGGCTGGCACCTGACGGCGGTCGGCGACCTCGGCAATTTCCTCGCCCGCACCCTGCTCGGCGCCAATCGCGACGCGGGCCTCTCCGCACTGGACAGAGCGGTGGCGATGGGCGGCAACCGCGCCTTCTTCGCCGGCTATGCCGCGCTGATCCGCATCAAGCTCGACAGTTCCGACACCGCGACCGCGCTCCGGCTCGCCCAGCGCGCCGCGAGCGAGCAGGCTCCCGGCCCGATCGACCGGGTGATGCAGCGCGCCGCGCAGCGCATCATCCCGATGCTCCAGGCGGGCGACGGCGCGGGCGCCTCGCGGCTGGCGAAGCAATTGCTCCCGTTCGGGACGCTGTCTTAAAATCCTCCCCATTGCAGATGGGGAGGGGGACCATGCGAAGCATGGTGGAGGGGCCGCTGCGAAGCAGCGGAAGATAGCTGGTGCTGCGCACTTCCCCTCCACCGCCTTCGGCGGTCCCCCTCCCCAAGCAAGCTTGGGGAGGATTCGTCGTCACTTCCCCTTCTGCGTCTCGATCCAGGTGTCGATCTTCTTCTCCAGCACGCTCATCGGCAGCGCGCCGGTGTCGAGCACCTGGGCATGGAAGGCGCGCGGATCGAACCGGTCGCCCAGCGCCGCCTGCGCCTTGGCCTTCTCCTTCAGGATGGTCAGCTGGCCGATCTTGTAGGCGAGCGCCTGCCCGGGCATCGCGATGTAGCGCTCCACCTCGGCGGTCGCGTCGGTCTTCGACATCGGCGAGTTGGCCAGCATGTAGGCGATCGACTGTTCGCGCGTCCAACCCATGGCGTGGATGCCGCTGTCCACCACCAGCCGCATCGCGCGCAGCATGTCGTCGGAGAGGCCGCCCATGCGCTGATAGGGATCCGTCTCCAGCCCCATCGGCCCCCACAGGGTCTCCGCATAGAGCGCCCAGCCCTCGACATAGGCGGTGTTGCCGCCGAAGCGCATGAACGCGGGAAGCGACGCATTCTCCTGGGCGATGCTGATCTGGAAATGGTGGCCGGGGATCGCCTCGTGCAGGAAGAGCGAGTTGGTCTCCCAATTGTAGCGCGAGGGGAGATCGTAGGTGTTGTAGTTGAAGATGCCGGGCCGCGATCCGTCAGGCGTGCCCTGTGCATAGTCGCCGCCGGCCGAGGTCTTCTCGCGATAATCGGGCGTCGGGCGGATATCGAGCGGCGACTTGGGAACAAGGCTGAACTGCGCGGGCACATGGCTCAGCACCGTCTGCCGGATGGCGAGATAGGTGTCGTGCAGCTCCTCCTTGCTCTTGGGCTGGAAGCGCGGATCGGTGCGCAGATAATCGAAGAATTGCGGAAGCGTGCCCTTGAAGCCGACCTTGTCCTTCTGGATCTCCATCTCCTTGAGATCGCGCGCCACCTCGGACAGGCCGAGATTGTGGACATATTCGGCGGTGAGCGGGAGCGTCGTGTTGCTCTCGATCAGATATGCGTAGAGTTTCGCGCCGCCCGGCATCTGCGACAGGCCGACGCTGTCGCGCGCATGGGGCAGATATTCGGTCTTCAGGAAATCCCGCAGCCGCGTCTCGGCGGGGATGATGCCGGTGCGGATCGTATCGGCATATTCTTTCGTGAGCCGCGCCTGGTCGGCGGCGGAGATGGCGGCGGGGAATTTCTTGACCGGCCCGTAATAAGGCGACCCCTCGACGCCGGCCGCGATCTGCTGGTCCAGCTGATCGATGACGTTGTTCACCACCAGCTTGGGCTGGACGATGCCGCTCTGGATGCCCTGCCGGAAGCGGACGATCGCTTCGTCGAGGTTGGCGACGAACTCGCGATGGCGCTTCAGATTGTTTTCATAGTCGGCGAGCGTGTTGAACGGCGCCGCGCCGGAGCCCGAGGCGATGTCGGGGTAGAAGATGTGGATGCCGTTGAAGTGATCGATCGGGCGGACGATCGTCTCCTTCAGGATATCCGGCGCATAGCTGCGCAGATCGAGATCGGTCTGCCACTTGAACACGTCATAGGCGATCTGGTCGGTGGGATTGAGCTTGCCGCGATCGATCGTGGCGAGATTCTTCAGGTCGCTCTCGTCGGCCGCCTTGCCCTCGGCGATCGCCTTGTCGCCGAAGAAGTCGCCCAGCCGGTCGGCATAGCGCAGATCGCCGCGAACCAGCGCGCTGAGCGGCTGGCGCTTGAGCATCGCCTCGTCGCTGTCGTGGAAGAGCTGGAGGAGCTTCGCATCCTCGGGCGACTGGGCGGCGAGAGCGGCCGCCGGCGCGGCGGACTGGCAGAAAGCGGGCGTGGCGAGCAGGGTCGCCGCGAGCAGCATCGCGATAGGGCGCATGGAACCTCCGAAGGTGATGCGCGCGATGCTAGGGCCGGGGCCGAATCAGGGCAATAGGTGTCTTAGACGGGTCAACCACCCCGCCCGGTCAGGGGCGGGGTGGCAACATAGGGACCTGGAAAAATCGGCTCAGTAGAAAAAGCCGTTATTGACCTCGAGCACGCGGCCGGTGCGGACGTTCACCAGCAGCACGTCGTTGCCGTAGCGGACCCAGCGCAGGCCGGCGCCGACCGGGCGCAGGTGGAAGCGGACCGGATCGATCCAGTAACGCTGGCCGTAGAAAACCGGATCGAAGCGGTAGCCGACGGTCACCGGGCGATAGGCCCAGCCGCGACGCGGGCCGACATAGCCGCCGATGCGATAGCTGTCGGGGTGCGCGCGGCGGAAATCCCGCCAGTCGTCGCGGCGCTCCTGGCGATCGTCGCGCAGATCGCGGCGCGCGTCGCGGATGTCGTGGCGATCCCCGCGCCACTGCGCGTCGCGCAGGTCGCGGCGGTCCTGGCGGACCTCGCGATTGTCGCGACGGACCTCGCCGGCCGACTGGGCCATGGCCGCGGCCGGCACCAGCGTGGCGACCAGGGCGGAGGCAAGAATGAACTTACGCATGACGGTCACTCCTCTCAAACGAGCGCGATCGAACAGGACCGCGCCGACGCATGCCGGTTTGCCGATCTTCGACTGAACCGATGCGGAATAGGCGCTTTATCGGCCATTCATCTCGTGGCGGCTGGCCAAGAAAAAGGCCCGGCGCGGGGTGTCCGCGCCAGGCCTCGTTTGTCCGTCAGCGAAAATCTACCAGAAGAAATCCGGAATTTCGTCGACCACGGTGCCGCTGTAGACGTCCACCAGCAGGGCGTCATTGTAATAGCGCACCCAGCGATAGTTGCCGTAGGCCGGCGGCAGGCGATAATAGTCCGGATTGTCGATCCAATAATCCTGCGCGAAGAAGATCGCATTGAGGCGGGCACCGATGCCCCAGCGGCGATAGCCGCCGCCATAGCCGTAGGGCGCGCGGTAGGGGCCTACGCGATAATAATCGCGGTGCGTGTTCCGCCAGCCGCGCCAGTCGTAGCGGCGATCGTTGCGCCAGCCGCTGTTCCAGCCGCCGCGATTGCCGTTCCAGTTGTTGCCCGCGCGGCCGCCGCGATCCCAGCCACCGTCCGGGCGCCCATCATGGTTGCGATCCCAGCCGCCCGGCCGGTTGCCGTCGGGGCGACCGTCATGGTCACGGTCCCAGCCGCCGGGGCGATTGCCATCGGGGCGGCCGTCACGGTTGCGATCCCAGCCGGCGCCGGGGCGGTTGCTCCAGTCGGGGCGCTGGGCCGTGCCGCGATCGTTGCGCCACACCTGCACGCCATTGTCCGGCCGGCCATAGACGCGGTGGCCGCCATCCGGATTGCCCTGCGGCTGGAAGCCCGCGCCGCCCTGCGGACGGCCGGCGCCACGATCGCCGCCCGGCTGGGGACGCTGGACATCGGGGCGCTGGGCCGGCTGGGCCTGCGGCGCGCCGCCGCCCTGGAAGCCGCCGCCACCGCGATTGCCGCCATCACCGCGTGCCTCGCGGCCACCGCCGCGGTCGCCACCACCGCGATCGCCCCGATCGCCGCCATTCTGGTGCCAGCCGCCATGCTGCTGGTCCTGCGCCATGGCCGGCACGGCAGCAACCGATGCCAGCAGAAGCGCACCTATCATCCCACGCATCCTGCTATCCTTTTCTTTCATCGACGAGATACACTACGCCTTCACGATGGCTTTTGTGCCTTATTCCGCCTGACGAGCCGCTGAATTGCTTAGTCAGCAATGCGACAGCTTGCGCCCTGGTTTTCCGTTCGATGCGGGGACGACAGGCGCGGCGTCGGGGTGGTTGGAGACGTCGCGCCGCTCGAAGAGCAAGCGCGTCTCCAGCGGCCGCCGACAGCGGATCGGCTGGCCGTTGGCCGTGAGGTCGATCAGTCCTTCCGGCCCGCCAGCGTCTTCGCCACTTCGAGCAACTCGACCGGCAGCATCGCGATCACGGTCGAATTATGCTCAGCGCCGATTTCGGACAGGGTCTGCAGGCGGCGCAGCTCCAGCGCGCCGCTGCTCGATCCGATCATCGCGGCGGCCTCGGCCAGCTTGGCGGCCGCCTCATTCTCGCCCTCGGCCTTGATGATGCGCGCACGCTTCTCGCGGATCGCCTCGGCCTCGCGGGCGATGGCCCGCTGCATCGATTCGGGGATGTCGAGATCCTTCACCTCGACGGCGTCGATCAGCACGCCCCATTGCTCCACCGCTCTGGACAGCATGCCCATCAGCCGCTGGTTGATGACGGCGCGATCCTTGAGCAGCTGGTCGAGGTCCGACTGGCCGATCGCATCGCGCAGGCCCGTCTCGGCGGCCTGCAGCACCGCGCGCTGCCAGGATTCGACGACGGTGATGACGCGATTCGGCTCGATCGCGCGAAACCACAGCACCGCGTTCACGCGCACCGCCACACCGTCGCGGGTGACCGTCTCCTGCGTGTCGAGCGCCACGGTGACGGTGCGCGTATCCACCCGCACCGCGCGATCGATGAACGGGATCAGCCAGTACCAGCCCGGGCCCTTCGGTTCCTTGATCCGGCCGAGGCGGAAGACCACGGCACGCTCATATTCCTGATTGATCCCGAAGCTCTTGAGCGCGGCGACGAGGAGGATGAGGAGCGGCACGGCGAGCACGCTCAGGGTCGGCATCATGGCAGGCGCCTCTCGATCGGGCCGGTCGATGCCGGCGGCGCGAGTCTAGGCACAATCCGGCGACGTGGAAAGCCGCCGGCCAGCAAGGACGGGCGATTCGATCGATCGCGGCATCCCGGGCTCGCGTCATCCTGACGAAGGTCGGGATGCATCCAAAGCAGGGAGAATGGCCTTGCGCCGCGTAGAAGCCACACTGTCGCGATGCCGCAAGCGCTGCGCGCATGGGCCCCGGCCTCCGCCGGGATGGCCGACGTCAACGGAACGCCTTCGGGCCTGTCGCGATCGCCACAGGCACCAACCGAAAAGGCCCGGCCCGCGCTCGTTGGCGCAGGCCGGGCCTTCGGCATCCCCCTCCGGGAAAGGATCAGTCGTGAACGACGCTCAGGTTCACCGCGGCATATTTGCCGCGACGATCGACCTCGAGCTCGAACTCCAGCCGGTCGCCCTCGTTGAGGGAGGTCATGCCGGCGCGTTCCACGGCCGAGATGTGCACGAACGCATCGGGCTGGCCGTCGTCGCGCTGGATGAAGCCGAAACCCTTCATCGGGTTGAAGAACTTCACGGTGCCCGAAGCCTTCTCGCCGGTCAGCTGGCGCGCCGGGGCGCGGGGCGCCTCGGTCACCGGGAGCGGCTCGCCCTCGATCTTGAGATCGCTGGCCGAGACCTTGCCGCCGCGATCGACGAGCGTGAACGCCAGCTGCTGGCCCTCGGCCAGGCCGGCGAGGCCCGCCTGCTCGACGGCCGAGATGTGCACGAACACGTCCTCGCCGCCATCGTCACGGACGATGAAGCCGAAGCCCTTCTGGCCGTTGAAGAACTTCACGGTGCCCTTGGCTTCGCCAATCACCTGGGCAGGCATGCCGCCGCCGCCGCGCGGGCCGCCGAAGCCACCACCGCCGCCGCCGCGGCAACCACCGCCGCCGCCGCCGCCGAAGCCGCCACGACCACCGCCCCCACCGCCGCCGCCGCGGTCACCGCC
>Ga0207671_10002502_pt1 | contig 19610 bp, 18 predicted proteins | sample KBSC24metaG_FD_184352 | JGI IMG/M metagenome (GOLD analysis project Ga0207671, IMG submission 184352) | Corn rhizosphere microbial communities from Kellogg Biological Station, Michigan, USA - KBS C2-4 metaG (SPAdes) (version 2) | ecosystem: Host-associated > Plants > Roots > Rhizosphere > Soil... | reverse complement strand
ACTTTGAACCGCACCAAGAAAAATGCGATTGTCGTCATTGAAGAGCCAGAAACATACGTGTCGTCGCGCTCTCAGGACGCCTTGATGGACCTGATCGCTAAAGCTTGTGACGAGAGAGGCCTATGGATTATAGTTACTACGCATTCTCCCGTCGTCATTCGACGTCTGCCCAACCCTCACGTTGTCATGTTGGCAACCGATGGCGCCAAGTCAATGCTCATTCCAGATCCGCGCGATCACCAGATCGCCTCGATATTGGGCGGAGGCGTGAGCTACGAAAACCTTCTGCTGACTGAAGATCAGTGCGGAAAGACATTCACACTCAAGCTTTGCGAGCTGCTGGATCCAGACCTTAGGCGACAAGTAGTAGCAGTGGTGATGGGGGGAGACTCCCGTACGGACACCGTACTCAGCGCGCTGCCTAAGCCGGAGAGATGGTCCACGAAGATTGTTGGCGTCTATGACGGCGACGTTCGAGGTGCTGCTCGACCATACCTGCACTGGCCGATTGTCTTCTTGCCGGGCAACGCAGCGCCGGAAGCGTTGCTCCGAGACGCCGCGAATGACGCTCAAGGACGGCAGCAACTCTCCATTGCGCTCGATGTCCCCCTAGCCAATATCACTGTTGCTTTGCAGGCGGCCGCCGGCCGCGATCATCACGATTGGCACGAGGAGTTCGCGCGAGTTCTTGGCCCTGACAAAGTTACCGTCACTCGAGCCCTTTCCAAGGTCTGGCTTTCCCTGAACGCGGCCGATGGAAGGGCATTCATTGGTCAGCTTAGGGCGGCGATCGGCTAAGACAGTCCGGCCCGCGCAACGTCTGCTTTCCTCAGAACCGGTCGGTCAAGGGCCAGCCTCGAACAGCAGCCCTCAGTCTCAAGCCGCCGTCCGGTTCCGACGGTCTGCTCTGCAGCGTATGCGGTCAGCCGATCTTGACACTCGTATTCACGCTGCCAGGCACTGACCGGCCATTCATCCGCCGCACGCGAGCGGTGTGCCAACGACCGGAATGGAAGGTATCGCTGACATTGCCGAGGTAGCCGACGCTGGCTCGGCGCGGAACCTGATCGAACGACTGTTGCTACGCCTCGTCACCTGCCGCACCCGACCCACAGCGGTTGGTCGCTTGGCAGATCAGCTTGCCCGAAACCGGACGCTCGCGACGCGCAAAGTCGACCTACCGCAACCGGCACTCAAAACTGGAATCGACGCGTCATCCCGAGGACGTCCTTCTGGCGCCGATTGCGGCCAACCTCGCCAATCGTTCTTCTTTGATTCGGTAAGCCCTGCGCTGAAGCCGGTCGGAACACACACGCCCCGATTGAGCGCTGTGCCAACCGCCATATAGCCATTTACCGAGCAGATGTTGATCGAATTCAGCTGATTCCGCTTCCGATTGTCGAGACACATGATTCATTCCATGCGAAGCGATCGACCAAAACCAGCGGTCCGAACTGGCCGATGGGTTTGGGAAGGTTGCTGACGCATCTCGTGTTTGACGTCTCCGTTCGTCGTTCAACTCAACCAATGTGAAGTATCTGAAATGAAGCTCAAGGACAAAGTTGCATTCATCACCGGCGGCACGTCGGGCATCGGCCTCGAAACCGCGAAGTTGTTCCAGGCCGAGGGCGCGCAGGTCGTGCTGGTCGGCTCAAACGCCGAGCGCCTCGCTGCGGCCGGCAACCAGCTCGGTGGCAAGGCTTTGCTGGTCCGCGCCGACATCCGCAAGGTGGCTGACATCGAGCGCGCCGTCGAAGAAACGCGTGCCAAGTTCGGTCGCATTGACGTCTTGTTCGCCAACGCTGGCGCGACCACTGTCGCTCCGCTGGAGGCTGTGACAGAAGGGTATGTCGCCGACAACCTCGCGCTCAATTTCACTGGCACCTTCTTCACGATCCAGAAGGCGGCTCCGGTCATGGGGCAGGGTGGCAGCATCATCGTGACGACGTCGTTTCTCAACACGATCGGCTATGCCGGCCTGTCGATTCTGGCGGCGACCAAGGCGGCGGCGCGCTCGCTGGTCCGCACCCTGGGCGCAGAACTGGCGCCGCGCGGCATCCGCGTGAACGCGGTCAGCCCAGGCGCGATCGCGACACCCTTCTACAGCAAGATCGGCCTGCCCGACAACGTGCTGTTGGAGATCGCCGCTGGCATCACCCAGAAGGTCGGCCTGAAGCGCTTCGGCGAAGCGGCTGAACTCGCAAAGACCGCGCTCTTTCTCGCCAGCGACGACTCGTCTTACACGACGGGCACAGAACTGGTGGTCGATGGTGGGCTGACCCAGTTTTGAGGGCGCTATGGGAACGACGATCCAATTCAAGCGTCCCGACGGCCACGAGCTGCAGGGCTACCTCGCTGAGCCGGCTCAGGCGCAGGGAGCGCCCGCGGTAGCGGTGATCCAAGAATGGTGGGGCCTGAACGACCAAATCCGCGGCGTTGCCGACCGCCTCGCCGACGCCGGCTTCCTGGCGCTGGTGCCGGACCTTTACCGCGGCAAGAGCACAGTCGAAAAGGAGGAGGCACACCATCTGATGACTGGCCTGGACTTCGGCTCCGCCGCGAGCCAGGATGTGCGCGGCGCAATCCGGTTCCTGAAGACGCGTGCCAGCAAGGTCGGCTGCGTTGGCTTCTGCATGGGCGGAGCGCTGACGCTGCTGGCCGCCGCCAATGTGCCCGAGCTGGATGCCGGAGTCACCTGGTATGGCTGCCCGCCACTGGCGTACATCGACGCCAGCAAGATCAAGATTCCGCTGCAGGGCCACTGGGCCGATCAGGACCAGTTCTTCCCGCCGTCTCATTATCAGGTTGCAGGCCTCACGGAGAAACTGACCGCTGGCGGGGTGCGACACGACTTCCACCACTACCTCGCGCACCACGCGTTCGGCAACGAGCAAGCAGTCGGCGAGGGGCGGATCGCGGAGACGCACCATGACCCGGTGTGGGCACGAATGGCGTGGGATCGTACCTTCACGTTCTTCGCCAAGCACCTCGCATGACTCAGCTTTTTGATGACTTCAGAGGAACATGAAATGCGCTCTTCACTGACCGCACTCGCGGCAATCATCAGCGTGATCTCCCAGGTGTCGGCACAGGCACAGGTCTCGATCAGTGGCAAGACGCTTCCCCTGAGCACCGCCATCATCGCCGCACAAACGGCGGCAAGGCCAATGGCTATGACGTGACGGCAACCGTCGTGGACGTCTCGGGGACGCCGCAAGTCGTCTTGCGCGGCGACCACGCGGGAATCCACACCAAGGACAGCAGTTTCCGCAAGGCATACACGGTTGTGACCATGGGGCCGATCTTCCGTGTCGACACCACCAGTGGCTTCATCGGCGTTCTGGCGAAGTACCCGCCACTCGTCGCTCAATCGCTGACCAGCACGCCCAACGTGACGGCACTGCCGGGCGGGGTTGCACTCAAGCTCGGCGACGAGACGATTGCCGGACTTGGCGTGGGCGGCTCGCCCGGCGGCGACAAGGACGAAGTCTGCGCGCAGGCGGGCGTCGCTAAGGTGGCGGAACTCTTGAAGAAGTAGAGCGGTACAGACAAAGCGCCTGCCCCGCATCGAAACCAATCGAGCGCGGCAGGTGCCCGTCTCAAGACGTCGGGATGCGTCCAAATTCGCCCAGCGCCTCGCGAAGTCTTGGCGCGGCGAAGTCGATGAATCTGCGAAGCTTCACCGGCATCATGTCCCGGGACAGGTGGACAAGATGCACCGGTATGGGATCGACCTCGAACTCCTGCAGGATGAACTGAAGTTTCCCGGCGCGCACCGCCTCCGCCACGTCGTGTTCGAGCAGCAGCGTCGCGCCCACTCCATCGATGGCGGCATCTGCTGCCGCGTCCGGCGACGACACGAGCAGTCGCGGTGTGTCCCCGATCGCGTGGATCTCGTTCGTATCCAGATGACGAAAACGCCATGGCGACAAAAACGGGCTGTTGAACACCACACAAGGGTATTCGCGAAGATCCTCCGGGTGACGCGGCACGCCGTGTTTCCTTAGAAGATCCGGGCTGGCCACCGCCACGACTCGCAACATGCCGACGCGCGTCGCAACCAAGCTGCTGCTGCTGAGTCGACCAATCCGTATAGCGACATCTGCGTGCGAGTCAACGAGATCGATGTTGCGGTCGGACTGCAAAAGCTGGATCCGAATTTCGGGAAACTGCGCGAGAAATTCATTGATAACAGGAAGCACCCGCAGGCGCGCGACTTGCACCGGCGTCGTGACGACAAGCTCGCCGCGTGGGTTGGTGAATTCACCCGCGGCACGACGCTGCTGCTCTTCGACCTGGTCAAGGATCCGCCTGGCTGAGGCAACGTAGTCACCGCCTGCATCCGTCAGCAAGAGCTTGCGTGTCGTTCGAATCAGAAGCTTTGTGCCCACGAGCGTCTCAAGATCGTTGACGTTGCGAGTGAGCGTGGCGACAGGCACTCGCCGCTTCCTCGCAGCGGCCGATAGGCTTCCCTCTTCCACGGCGGACACTAGCATCGCCATCGCTTCGAGTCGGTCCATTCTGCCTCCGCGCCTTCAGGCCACGCTGTCGCTTGAATGCGTCGGCGAATAGATGATCACCAGCGCGGTTGCCGGCCCAGCAAGGCTGTGACCCCGGTGAGGTATGCGTGAGTCGAAATGCAGGGTGTCGCCTGCTTCGAGGACGAACTTGTCGACGCCGACTTGCCATTCGACGCGCCCGGTCAGGACGTGCATGACCTCTTCGCCTTCGTGCTCGAAGAACACGTACTTGTCCGCCTTGTCGGGGAAAGAGAACAAGAAGGGTTGTAGGGCTCGGTGGTCTGTCGAATCGGTGAGTGCGAGGTAATCGTATCCGAACGCGCTGCCGCCGAGGACGGTGGGTCGCTTCTCGTCCTTTCGAACAATGCTGACGCCTCGCCAGCCGCCGCGAGCAGGCTGGCTCGACAGCAGGCTGGCTGCTTCGACATCCAGAACGCTCGCGATGCGGGCCAGCGTTCCGATCGGAGGGACTTTCCTGCCGTTCTCGATGCGTGACAGGTACGCCTTGCCAAAACCGGCGCGCTCGGCGAGATCGGCCAGCGTGAGCCCGCGCAGCAGACGCAGCTCGCGCACGCGGGCGCCGAGTTCGACATGGACAGGAACTCCTGCCGGCGCTTCGGTCTTGATGTTCTGTGCGGAAGCGTTGTCGCGATGAGCGGAGCGTCTTGGGGCGGGCATGCGGTGCAACCGGAAGCGGCAAGTGGTCGGAACCTACCAAGTTTACCGTTCAGGCAACCTTGCCTCAAGACGATCTATTCGGGCAACTGCAGGAGATGGCGCTTTTCCGTGTCGAGTGCCAAGGCGTCGGCATCAGCGAGTGCTTGCGTGTTCTCAGCGACGGGCCAAACTCTCGCGAGTCGCTCGTTCAGCTCGCGATACTCCCGCTCGTTGTCGCGGAGATCGATGTCGGCGCGGATGGCCTGCACGGGGCAGACCATCTCGCACAGCGAGCAGTTTGCGCACGCCACCGGGTCGATGACGACGAAGTTGGGGCCCTCGTGGAACGCCCGTTGCGGACAGACCTCGACGCATTCTCCATACCGGCAGCCAACGCAGGCCCCTGTGACGACGTACGCCATGGCAACCCCCCCTACTTGGCCTTGTCTGCTTCGAACCCGGCGGTCCCGAAGAACACGTTGGGCTTGCGATAGATGGCCAGGATCGTGCACCCCGTGTCCGAGCGCGTTTCGTGCAAGGACCCTGGCTGGCGCCATACGAACTGTCCGGCGTAGCACGTGCCGTCGTGATCGGAGAACGATCCTTCGAGCACCCAGCTTTGCTCGATCTCGGGATGCTTGTGAAACGGAAGCACAGCACCCGGCTCCCACTTCAGCAGCACCGTCATCTCGCCGCTCTCGTCGTTGCGGTAGAGCACCTTCATTTGGATCTTCGGAAACTGCGACGGCTTCCATTCAAGCTTGGCAGGATCGACGTAGATCGATCCGTTCGGGGTCGGGACCAGCTTGCCTTGAAGGCGCTCCTTGAATGCTGTAGACATGAAATTTCTCCTGGGAACAACTGAGACCGGCGGCCGGCCGGGAGCGGGTTCGCCACAGGCCGCCGAGCTGCCCTGTGGCTGAACAATGACTAGAGTTCTCTGACCGAGCTGTCGCGCGTTTCCCTGGCGAAGAACGCCGCGGTCATCGTGATCAAGGCCAACCCGACGAGCAGGATCGATACGCCGGTCGTGCCGCCGAACTTGCCCACCAGCAGCGTGGCCAGCATCGGTGTCAGGCCGCCGCCAATCGCCGCGGACACCTGGAACCCGAACGACGCGCCCGTGTAGCGAACGCGCGCGCCGAACAACTCGGGGAAGTACGTCGCCTGCGGCCCAAACATGAGGCCGTGGCCGAAGCTCAGTGCCACGGCCGTTGTCGCAATGATCACCATCGGATCGCGCAGATCCATCAGCCAGAACAAGGGGAAGGCGAACGCCACGGTGAAGACCGTTCCCGCGAAGTAGAACGGTCGACGGCCGATGCGGTCGGACAGGTAGCCGAAGAGCGGGATGCTCACGATCTCGATCGCCGCCGCCACCATGATGGCTTGAAGCATCAGTGCCTTCGGCAGGCCTAGGTTCTTGGTGGCGTAGACCACCATGAACACCGTCAGCATGTAGACCCATGACACCTCGCACAGCTTCAGTCCGACGGCCACCAGAAAGTTGCGCGGGTTCTTGAGGATCGCTTCGGTGAATGGATTGCGGGAGATCTCCCTGCGCGCCTTCATCTCGAGGAAGACCGGCGACTCCGAGACGCGCACGCGGATGAACGTGCCCAGCGCGACCAGGACGATGCTGCAGAGGAACGGGACACGCCAGCCCCACGACAGGAAGTCAGCTTCCGGCAGACGCGACACCGCGCCATAGACCGCGGCCGACAGGATCAGGCCGATCGGGAAGCCCACTTGAACGAGGCTTCCGTACAGGCCGCGCCGGTGATGCGGAGAATGCTCCAGCACCATCAACGATGCGCCGCCCCATTCGCCGCCGAGGCCGATGCCCTGGATGATGCGCAGCGTGATCAGCAAAACAGGCGCCCAGATGCCGATCTGCTGGTGGGTCGGCAGCAAGCCGATCGCGAATGTCCCGAGACCCATGATCACCAGGGTCAGCAGCAGCATCGACTTGCGCCCCAGGCGGTCGCCCAGGTAGCCGAACACGGCGCCACCGAACGGGCGCGCGAAGAAGCCGACCGCCGCACTCCCGAGTGCGGCCAGCGTGCCCATCAGCGGATCGTCGACCGGAAAAAACAGTTTGTTGAAGACGAGCGCGGCGGCCGTTCCGTAGATCAGGAAGTCGTACCACTCGATGATCGTGCCGACCGAACTGGCGAACACGACGCGCCGGATCTCCTGCGCATTGGCAGGTGAGGCGTGGATCTCGTCTGCAACTGCGGGATAGCTCATCGTGTCTCTCCGTGTGGTGTGGGGGCGCAAAACGCTGAAATGGAGATTAGTTGAAGTTGTCCAATAGACAACATATAGTTTACCCCAAGGGAAACATTGCGAACGCGGCGATAGGCTTCCCGCGTTGCTTTTCAGACTTTGGAGTTGTCCGAATGCACATGACGTATCTGCTCTACGAGGGCATCGAGCCCGTCGACCTCGCCGCCATCGGCGTGATATCCATGGCCAAGCGAGTCATCCCCGAGTTGAGCTACGAAACCGTCGCCGCGACCAACGTGCCGGTGGTCTTTTCGAATGGCCTGCGCGTCGTGCCGGACCGCCTGTTCGACGACGTGTCAAGCGTCGACGTCCTTCTCGTGCCTGGGGGACCAGGCTGGCGGAAGGCATCCGAAGATCCGGCTGTCCTTGCGTTCATTCGGCGCGTTGCACCGTCCGGACTGGCGTGCTCAATCTGCACGGGCGCGATGATCTTGGCAGAGGCCGGGGTCTTGGAGGGTCATGCGGCCACGACAAAAGTCGAGGTGGTCGATCCAGAAGTGGCGCCTTTGAGTGAACTGTCGGCGCGCTATCCGAAAATCGCTGCCCGCCGAGCGTTGGTGGTCGACGAGGCGACCGTCGTCACCGGTGGCGGCGTGACGTTGTGCATCGACACCACCTTGCATTTGCTTGAGCGCCGATTCGGCAGCGAGAAGGTCGATGAGGTCGCGCGCATCATGGAGTACGGTGCCGCGCGTCGCGCGAATCGGTCTCGGTTTCTAACGGTTCCCTGACGTCCGTTGAAAGGGCGCGGCCGCGGAAGATTGAGCAATAGGACGCGGAACGCGTCTGCCTGCCGATCGCCGGTCAAGCGAGACTGATTTGCGAGGTGGTCGACAGGCACGACGCAGGCGATAGGTTTGCTCTCGGCTGGCGAAGCTTTGATGCGCTTCTGGTCGCCAAGATCCGTGCGGCATCGAACCGGTCCAAGTCGATTGCAGAAGCCTAGTCGCGAGACAATCGCCAACGCTTTTGGCTGGCCTTGTACACAACGGCGAGGCGGGGTCAACCACGCGTTGAACGGACGTTTTCTCATGGTGCATGTTTGTCCAGCGCGGACGGCTTGGATTTTCGCGCGTTCGCTTGTTCCCTTGCCGCTTTTTGATAACGATTTCCGAGCCGCGTCTCTAGCATCTGCCGAGACGCATTGCCCAACCCTCATCAACGCCGCACAGGAGTACCCCATGCCGACGACTCATGCCGGAGACCCCCTTGTCTTCAAGGGCGGCTGTCCGCAGGACTGCCCCGACACATGCGCGATGGTCTACACCGTCGACAACGGCAAGCTCGTGTCAGTACGCGGCGCGCCCGAGCACCCGATCACCCGCGGCGGCCTCTGCGTGAAGCTGAAGGATTTCGCCCAGCACCACTACAACCCCGACCGCATCCTCTACCCCCAACGCCGCGTCGGGCCGAAGGGATCGGGCCAGTACGAGCGAATCAGCTGGGAGGAAGCGATGACCACCATCGCCACCCGCTGGAAGGACATCATCGCCACGCACGGCTCGCAGGCCATCCTCAACTGCTGCTACCTCGGCAACCAGGGCGTGCTCAACGGACTGACGTCCGGCGATGCGTTCTTCAACCGACTGGGCGCCACGGTGTCCGAGAAGACCTTCTGCGCCTCCGGCTCGTCGACCGGCTACCTGATGACCGTCGGCCCCACGGGCGGCGTCGATCCCGAGAGCTTCGTCCATTCTCGCTACATCATCATTTGGGGCTTGAACACGCTGTCGACGAATTTGCACCAATGGCCGATCTACCTGGAAGCGAAGGCGCGCGGCGCGAAGATCGTGGTGATCGACCCGCAGCGCTCGCGCACCGCCAAGGCCGCGGACTGGCATGTCCGGCCGAAGGTAGGCACCGATGCGGCGCTCGCGCTCGGCATGATGAATGTGCTGATCACCGAAGGCCTGGTCGACCAGGACTACATCGATCGCTACACCCACGGCTACGACGAGTTGAAGGAACGCGTCCTGCGAGACTATTCCGTCGGTCGCGTGGCGGAGATCACCGGGTTGCCGGTGGCCGACATCCAGACGTTGGCGCGCGAGTTCGCCAGCGCCCAACCGGCGGTCATCCGCATGGGCGTCGCACTGGAGCGCAACCGCAACGGCGGCCAGTCGATCCGCGCTGTTGCGATGCTGCCGGCCCTTGTCGGCGCCTGGCGCCATGTCGGAGGTGGCCTGCTCGAGATGCCGCTCTGGGAGTTTCCGCTCAAATACGACGACATGTGCCGGCCCGACTTCATCCGGCCCGGCACCCGCGTGGCCAACCTGACGCGGCTGGGCCACTGCATCGATACCTTCGTCGATCCGCCGATCAAGTCGCTCTTCGTCAACAATTCGAACCCGGTGTCGCAGGCGGGTGAATCGTCGAAGCTGGAGGGTCACCTCCGGCGCGAGGATCTGTTCCTGGTCGTCAGCGAACTGTTCGTGACCGACACCGCGAAGTACGCGGACATCCTGCTGCCCGCGACCATGCAGGCCGAGCAGATGGAAGTGATGCTGGCCTGGGGTCATTACTACCTCACGTTCAACGAGAAGGCGATCGAGCCGCCGGGCGAATGCGTGCCCAATTCGGAACTGTTCCGCCGGCTGGCCCGGGCGATGGGTTTCGATGACGACTACTGGAAGCGGACGGACGAGGAGATGCTCGAGTCGTTCATCGATTGGACCTCACCCAAGCTCGCCGGCTGGTCGATGCAGCGGCTGCGAGACGTGGGCTACGTGAGCCTCGCCGAGGGCGGGACCGACACGCGCAAGCCGCACGCCGAGGGCAACTTTCCGACGCCGACTGGCAAATGCGAACTGCGCACCACGCAGGCCGACAAGGGCAATTTCGTGGTGCCGGTGTGGCGCTCGATGTACAACGAGATGCAGTCTGCCGAACCGGTCGACCCGCTGCCGTACTGGCAGCCGATGTACGAATGCGCCGAGACGAACCCGGCGCTCGCTGCGCGCTTCCCGCTCAACATCATCTCGCCCAAGCCGCATGCCTTTCTGAACTCGCAATACGCCAACGAGACGATCCAGCAGCAACGGCAAGGCCCGCAAACCGTCACCTTGCATCCGCAGGACGCGAAGCACCGCGGCATCGAGGCCGGCGAGATGGTGCGCGTCTTCAACGACCGCGGCAGCTTTCGCGGCAGCGCAGTCGTCAGCGACGACACGTTGCCCGGCCTGATCGTCGCGCCGCTGGGGTACTGGCACGAGTTCAACCACGGCTCGGCGGTGAATGCGATCAGTTCGTCGGAACACTCGAATCTCGGCCATGCGCCGAGCTTCTCCGACAACCTGGTCGAAGTCGAACGGATGGCCTGAGGAGACGCCGCGCCATGACCCACGTCGTCATCGAGAACTGTCGAGACTGCCGCTTCACGGACTGCGTCGCGAGCTGTCCCGTGTCCTGTTTCCACGTCGACGAACTGCGGGCCTACATCGACCCGCAGACCTGCATCGACTGCGGCGCCTGCATTCCCGCCTGCCCGGTGCACGCCATCGTCGAGGAGTTCGACCTGTCGGACGAGCAGCGCCACTGGCTCGACGTCAACGCCGAAGCGGCGCGCCGCTACCCCGCCATCCGCGGCAAATTGCCGGCGCTGCCCACTGCGGCGGCGAAACGCGCGAGCCTCGGGTACTGACGCGATGGAGACGAACGTCGAATCGGGGCCGGGAACGCCCGAGCGGCCGCTGAAGGTGGCGATCGTCGGCAGCGGACCGAGCGGTTTCTATGCCGCCGAGGCGCTCTTCTCGAGCGGCGTGGCGGTCGAGGTCGACATGCTGGAGCGACTTCCCACGCCGTACGGCCTGGTTCGTTACGGCGTGGCGCCCGACCATGCGAAGCTGAAGTCGGTCACCGGCGTGTTCGCGACCATCGCCCGCGATCCACGCTTCCGCCTGTTCGGCAATGTCGAGCTTGGCCACGACATCGACATCGAACGTCTCGGTGCCATCTACCACGCGGTGATCGTCGCGACCGGGGCGACCGCCGATCGCCAACTCGGCATCGAGGGTGAACACCTGGCCGGCGTGCATGCCGCGAGCGACTTCGTCGGCTGGTACAACGGGCGGCCCGATGTGGCCGACCTCGCGTTCGACCTGTCGCAACCGACGGCGGTTGTGGTCGGCCAGGGCAATGTCGCGCTCGACGTGTGCCGCATCCTCGCGAGGCCGGTCCATGAACTGGGCCACACCGATATCGCGGAGCATGCCCTTCGGGCCCTCAAGGCGTCTCGCATCCAGGATATTCACCTCGTCGGCCGGCGCGGTCCGGCGCAGGCAAAGTTCACGTCGCGTGAACTGCGGGAGCTGTCGACGCTGGAAGGTTGGCAGTTGCGCGTCGACCCATCCGACCTGGCGCTGGCCGCCGCCTGTCAGGAGGAACTGGCAGATCCCGCGCACATCCACGGCGCCAAGAACGTGGCCTTGCTGCAAGCCTGTGCCGCCGCGCCCGAGCGGGCCGGCCATCGACGGATCCACCTGCATTTCCACGCGGCGCCCGTCGCTTTGCACGGCGCAGGCCGGTTGGCGGAAGTCGAGTTGGAAGCGCAGGCACTGCGTGGCCCTGCGAAGGCCCAACAGGCGATCGGCACGGGGCGTCGCCGACGCATCCAAGCCGGTCTGCTGCTGCGGAGCGTGGGCTACCGCGGCACGGCGCTGCCGGGGTTGCCCTTCGATCCGCGTCTCGGCGTCATCCCGAACGAGCAGGGCCGCGTCCTTGACGGCGGGAAGGTCAGCCGTGGAGCCTACGTCACCGGTTGGATCAAACGCGGGCCGACAGGCATCATCGGCACCAACCGCACCGACAGCATCGAGACGGTGTCGACTCTGCTTGCCGACCGCACGACCTTCGAACTCGACCGTCCTGGTCGCACTGCGCTCGCGGCGCACCTCGATGCGGCTGGCCGGCGCGTGGTCAGCTTCGAGCACTGGCTGTGCATCGAACGCGAGGAAGCGCGGCGTGGCGCGATGCTGCAGAAGACGGCGGAGAAGTTCACCACGATCGCCGCCATGCTGGCCGCGACGGAACTCGCGTCATGACCGGCCGGCGCGTGATCATGATCGCGCCGCGCGCGGCCGAGCCGATCGTGGTCGGGTTGCCGTTCGACATCGGCGGCTCGGTGCAACCGCCGATCGACCGGCTCGGGCGACGCTGGCACGACCTGCGGATCTCGCTGACCGACCGGTGCAACTTCCGTTGCGGCTACTGCATGCCCAAGGCGGCCTTCGGACGCGGCCACGTCTTCCTGAAACAAGACCGCTTGCTCGACTTCGGCGAGATCGCGAGGATCGCGCGGGCCGGAGTCGCGCTTGGCGTGCGCACGCTCCGTCTGACCGGCGGCGAACCGCTGCTGCGCAAGGGCGTCGAGGAGCTCGTGGGCGTGTTGCGCGGGATCGACGCCGACATCGACATCGCGATGACCACCAATGGTTCGCTGCTGCGGCGCAAGGCGGTCGCGCTGCGGCGTGCCGGTCTCGATCGGCTGACGCTCAGCATGGACGCGATCGACGATCGCGTCTTCCGCATCATGAACGACGTCGACTTCGGCGTGGCCGAGGTCCTGGCCGGGCTGGACGCGGCGATCGACGCGGGCTTCACCGGCACCAAGGTCAACATGGTCGTTCGCCGTGGCTTGAACGACGATCAGATCGTGCCGATGGCGCAGCACCTGCGCGACCGCTATCGCGGCGCAGTCGAGTTGCGCTTCATCGAGTACATGGACGTGGGCCACAGCAATGGCTGGGACCGTGGCGAGGTCGTCGTGTCGGAAAGGGTGGTGGAGCGGCTGCATGCGCGGTTCCCGCTCGAACCCGCGGCCGCAGGCCGGCCGTCGGCCACGGCTGCACGATGGCGCTACCTCGACGGGCTCGGTCACATCGGCACGATCTCCAGCGTCAGCGATCCCTTCTGCGGCGACTGCGTCCGGGCCCGCCTATCGCCGGACGGCCGCCTGTTCACCTGCCTCTTCGCCGGCCAAGGCTTCGACCTTCGGCCGTACTTGCGCGCCGACGCCGACGCCGGCCTGCGGGCGGCGCTGCGGGCGGTCTGGCGCGACCGCGCCGATCGCTATTCCGAACTGCGCGGAACGCCTTCCGTCGACGCCCGACCTCAGCGCGTCGAGATGCACTACATCGGCGGCTGACCGCCGTCGCGAACCCGTCCCGGCGCCGTCGGGACATCACTCCGGAGCTCACGATGACTACCGTTTCCGTCGCCGACATCGATGCGATCAAGGCCGCCTTGCAGATCTATCTCGACGCCGCGAGATCCGGCAGCGGCGCCGACATGCGGCGTGCGTTCTGGCCGCAGGCGACAATCTTCGGCTACGTCGGCGCGGAACTGCCGTTCAACGGGCCGATCGAGCCGCTGTTCACCTGGACGCAGGGCAACGGGCCGTCCGAGAACGTGCAGGGCCGCATCACCTGCATCGACGTGATCGGCAAGATCGCCCATGCCCGCATCGAAGCCGAGAACTGGGCCGGTGCTAAATTCACCGATTTCATGCTGCTGCTGAACATCGATGGTGCATGGAAGATCTTGAACAAGGTGTTTCACCTGCACTGATCACCGGCCGGAAGTCGCCGCGGCACAGGTCGCGGCGGCATGGAATATGCAATGAGAGGCCCATGGGTCAGGCGCTCCCTCCTTTCGACGACGGTGCGATGCCCGAGCAAGCGGGTCTCGAGGAGACACCCATGCTGTCCCCGATGCGGCTTCACACGCACGACGTCGGCGAACAGGCCGAACGCCTGCGTCATTGGGACCAGACTTACGTGCAGCTCTCGCCCGGCGGTTTCGAGGGCCGCATCGTCGAAGGCTGGTTCGGCAGCATCCAGGTCTTCCGCGAAACCACCACCCAGGTGATCCACGAACAAGGCAAGTCCCGCAACGGCTCGCAGACCATCTGCCTGCCCGTGGCCATGAGCGGTGTCGCGCGGTTCCGCGGCGCGGACTGGACACCCAACGCGTGCGCGACGCTGGGCGGCGGCCAGGACTTCGACCTGTGCACGCCGGGCACGCTTGACGTGGTCGCGGTCAGCCTGCCGTGTGATCGCCTGCTGGACATCGCGGAAACCCAGGGCATCAACGCGGATGCGGTGCGCCGGGCGCTGTCCACACGCAGCCTGCTGTCGCTGAGGCCGGGCAGCGGCGAGGCCTTGCGGTGCATGCTGGTCGAACTCACTTCGCTGATGGAGTCCGATTCGGCGCTTCTGACCAATCGGCTGGCGCGCCTCGGCATCGAGGCAGCCATCTACGACACCACCGTGCGCCTTATCGCCGACGCGATTCACGAGGTCCCTGCGGTGACTCCCGCTGCCTACCTGCCGCACCGGTCGGTGGTCTATCAAGCCATCGATTACGTTGAATCGCGGTCGAGCGAGATGGTTTCGGTCAACGACCTCTGCGCCGCGCTGCGCGTCAGCCGGCGAACGTTGCAGATGTACTTCGACGAAGTACTGCAGGTCAGCCCGCTGCAGTACCTTAGGGCCCGTCGCCTGAACCGGGTTCGCAACAAGCTCCGCCACGGTGATGGCGTCCTGTCGATCGGCCAGGCCGCATCGGATTGCGGCTTCTGGCACATGAGTCAATTTGCGATGGACTATCGCAAGCTGTTCGGCGAACTTCCGTCCGAGACCGTCGCCCGCTTCGGGGGAACGGGTCGCGAACGGCTGCCATCAGGCTCATTGCCCGATTAGACGTCTGAGTGAATACAGTGACAGACCACGCGTCATCACCTCTTTGCCCCTGAAAAGCCTGAACGCGAAACAGGTGGCAAGCATCTTCGAGAAGCACGACGCCTCTTCGAGGCGGCAAGCCGAATGACCGTTTCGATGCTGCCCATTTGGGGCTTGCGAAGGCTGCGTTGGGTCGGGAGGATGAATTCGCCGACTGCGGGATCGGTCACCCGACGTGCGCCGCCCGCAGCCTGGCGCCGTTGTACGATTGTTGACCGACTGCTTCCTGGGTCACAGCTGACGCCGGTGCTGAGTGGCACCCAAAGTCAGGTTTCGGAGCCCGCCGCCCTTCAACTACCGAACTCGACCGACAGCACCCAGTCTGTTCCGGCCCGCAGCGGACGCAGACACCTCCGCCATGCCGCAACTCCCCACGACAAGCCGGCGGCCGACGCGCCTGCTCACCCTGCCCTCATGCGCGAAAGGAGCGATGCTTCCTGCCTACTGCCTACCGAGGGCGGAGATCCTCGCAGCACCCTTCGGTAGGCCCAAGGCCACACGACGCGTCGCCTCCGCTGGGGCATCGACCGCATCGGTCAGGACGACCAATCGCTATCCGCTCACTGACGGACCGGTGCGGACCTTCGACATGCCGAAAGGCTCTGTCATATGGAATGACGCCGCCAAGCAAGAAGACTGCTCAACGGCCTGTGGCGATTGAACTGGGGCAGTCGATGTTCTGCTGCGCAAGGCCTCCCGCAGGTTGGGCAGCGGCGTCGTGCCGGAGCTCGATGCATGCTTTGCGGCGCTCCCTGGTCGGTCCGGCGGTCCGGCTCTGGAGCGGGTCGCGATACCGTCGCAGACCATCATCGAACTAGATCATTGGTCCATCGAATTCGCTGATCACACTCAGCTCATCTGGCTCATCTGGCCCATCGGGACGCTCGCCCCTGGCAACACCGGGCGACGCACGTGGCAACGGCGACGACGAGGGCGGTGGCTTCGGCGCTCACCTGGGCGCTCGCGGCATGATTCTGGGCCCGGTCAGTCATCGCCGAGGACAGACGTCACCGGCGATCACCGAGCGCTACGGCGTCGGCTGCCACGCCGGCACGCCTGCGCGCCAGAGGACGAAGGCCGTAATGTCGGCCTCTTCGGCATCGCGTGTCGCCTTGGTGGTGCCCAGGCCGTGGCCTGCCTGCTCTTCGAGCCGGTAGAGCACCGGCGCGTGGTCGGGCATCTCCTGCAAGCGGGCGGCAAACTTGGCACCTTCCCAAGGCTCGACGCGCGGATCGTTCATCCCGCCGGTGATCAGGAACGCCGGGTAGCGCTTGCCGGGCACCACGTGCTGGATCACGTCCATCTCGTAGAGGTCCTTGAAGCCTTGGGCATCGTTGACGGTGCCGAACTCGGGGATGTTGGCCGGGCCGGCGGCCATCGTCTCCATGCGCAGCGCGTTGACGTCGCCGACGCGCGCGATCGCGCCCGCGAAGAGCTCGGGGCGTTCGGTCGCTGCGCGGCCGACCATGATGCCGCCCGCCGACGTGCCGGTGATGAAGAGCATGTCCGGCGTGGTGTAGCCCTTGGCGATCAAGGTCTCGGCGCAGGCGATGGCATCGCGCCACGTGTTGGGCTTGGTCGGCCCCTTGCCGCCGAGGCGCCACGCTTCGCCGAACTCGCCACCGCCACGCACCGCGCATTCCGCGAGGCTGACGCCGGCGTCGATGTACGGCAGCGTGCGCGTGCCGAAATAGGGGAACGACGGCACGCCGTAGGCGCCATAGGCATCGATCAGCACCGGGCGCGGCCTCGGTGGGCCCGAGGGGCCGATCAGCGTGAGCGGCACCCGGGTGCCATCCCGGGCTTTGGCCGACATCTCGATCACGGTATAGCGCTTGAAGTCGATGGGCGGGTGCGTGTCCAGGTGGAGGTTGACGAGCCGCGCCGTCTTCGGGTCATAACGGTAGTGGGCGAGCGGGCTCGCCCAGCCCTCGAGCGCGATCACGGCGCCGGGCACATCGTGGTCGGTCGATATCGACTCAATCGAGCCGCGCACCGGCAACGCGATCGTGCTCACCTTGCCTTCGTTGGAGACGCGCAGCAACTTGCTGTTGAGCCCTTCGCGCACGGCCACGTAGACGCCGTCGGCCGCCGCGGCGAACGTCTCGACCAGGCGGTCGGCACGCGCCGGGATCACGGTCTTCGCCTGTGCCAGCGTGCCGCCGATCGGCACCGCGATCAGCTTGAAGCGCGGCGCCTGGTCGTGGCTCAACAGGTAGAGCACGCGGCCGTTGGAGTCGACCTTGGTTACACCGTCGGTGGCCGCGATGAAGGGCACCCAATCGGCCTTGCCGGCACGCACCGCGTCGCGCTTGCTCCACCACATCGCAAGTTCGTTCTCGACGCCGTTGAAGGCGAGCAGGCCGATCGTGTCGCGGTGCGGCACCTGCCACAGCACCGGCTGGACGTCCGGCGCCTGGATCGGCCCTTTGCCGGGTGCCACCAGCGGCTGCGTCTGGCCCTTCAGGTCCCAGAAGTCGGCGGTCGAGTTCTGGTACTTGTCGGTTGGCTTGGCGTCGGCGCCGAGCTTCTGCAGGCGGGCGAAGAAGAGGCCGGAGCCATCACGCAGCCAGTTGACACCCCCGAGCTGCGCGCGATCGATCGGCCCCGCGACGGTGGCACCCGATGCCGCGTCGACCACCGTCATCTCGCTGCTCTCGGAGCCGCCCGTCGAGATGCCGACCGCCACCTTGGTGCCATCGGGCGAGGCCGAGAACCAGTCGATCGCGTGCGGCACGCCGGTCGACTTGATGAGCGCGACGGTGTCCACCAGGGTGCGCGTCGAGGCGCCGTCGCCGACCTCGAGGCTGAACTGATCGGCGCCCGGCGCGCGCTTGAGGTAGAAGATCTTGCCGCCCGCCAGACCGACTGCGCTGACAAGGCCGAACTGGCTGCTGAACGCCGCCATCGTCCGCAGGTAGGCAGCCTTGGGTGCGATGCTGTCGAGAATGCCATGCGTCCAGGCGCTTTGCGCCTTCATCCACGCGATCGTCTCCGCGTCGCGGCTTTCCATGTAGCGGAAGCGATCCGTCACCGGGGTGCCGAAGTAGTCGTCGATGACGGGCCGCGCAACGGCGGCGGGCGGCTGCGTCTGGGGCTCCACCGGCGTGGCGGCGACGACAGGCAGGGTCACACCCGCCAGGGCCAGGACAATGATCGCAAGTCGCATCGCAAACCCTCCGAGCGACAGGATACCCACTCGCAGCGGGCGGCCTTGACCCGAGCCGCCGGCGGCGCGACACACCTCAGCGCAGCAACAACCACCCCACCGCGCAGAGCGACTTCCCAGCGATGCCGGCACGCGGCACCGCGCCCTGCACGTTTGGTCGGCGTGGTGCGGGACGGGCAAGCGCCAGCGCGCGGCCTACGAACTCAGGACTCGAGCTTGCGCATTTCCTCGGCCGTCCACCGCGCTCGGTTGAGGCTCATCCGCGCTTGGCCTGGCGCTCGACCGCAGCGACCGGAACCCGACCCCAACGCGGTTCCTTGTCGGCGCCCCTGAGCCGGCGAGCGCAGCGCGTGATCGTCTGGGATCCCACGCCAACAATCGTTGCCCTGAACTCGGTGCCCCCGAAGCGGCCGGAAGGACCGGACTCTTCCGAGGTGGGAGTTGCGCGCAAGCCTGCCAAGACCCCTGTGCGGGCACGACGCAGCGCCGCCGCTCAACCCTTTACTTCGACCACCTGTTCGAAGCCGCCGAAGATCATGCGCTTGCCGTCGAAGGGCATAGGCGGATTGCCGGGCGTGGACGGGGGCATGCGGGGATCCTCAATCATCTTCTTCATGGCGGCGTCGCGCGTGGCCTTGTCGGGCCACTCGACCCACGAGAAGGCCACTGTTTCTTCGGCCGTCGCCTGCACCGCGCGGCGAAAGTCGGTGACTTTGCCGTCGGGGACGTCGTCGCCCCAGCTCTCGATTACACGGATCGCACCCAGTTCGATGAACAACGCATCGAAATGCTGCGCGTGCTCGATGAACTTCTGCTTGTTGGCAGTGGGAACCGCGATCACAAAGCCGTCGATGTAGGACATGTCTGCACTCCTGTTGGATTGACCGGTCGGCGCACACCCGTCGGAGGACGTGTCGTTTGTTCTCGACGAGCGAAAGGTAGCCGATGCGACACCCATCACCGGCCTGGGTTCCAACGTGTGCTACTGGGAAAGCCTGGAAGCGCTGAAGCAGTTGGTCAGCCACCCCTGGCACGTGGAGGCGAAGTAGGCGCAGGACCACTTTGCCTGCTGCCGATCGCCGCGACCCCGCCTACCGGCCGACTGGTCGCAAGGCTCAGCCCGCGCCGCCGCGCGCCAGTCGAGCTGCCAGTTTCATCAGGGTGGGCACGCGCCGCCGGCCGTGCATCGTGCGCACGCGCACCTTCGCCGCCCCCAGATCGATCCCGATGCAGGTGACG
>Ga0207671_10002501_pt1 | contig 19618 bp, 8 predicted proteins | sample KBSC24metaG_FD_184352 | JGI IMG/M metagenome (GOLD analysis project Ga0207671, IMG submission 184352) | Corn rhizosphere microbial communities from Kellogg Biological Station, Michigan, USA - KBS C2-4 metaG (SPAdes) (version 2) | ecosystem: Host-associated > Plants > Roots > Rhizosphere > Soil... | reverse complement strand
CGGCTACCCGACGCTACCGCGTTACGGTACTGACTGTATCCAACAATGATTTTCGACTCTCATCGTTGACCAGGTCGCTACCGCTCCTTGTACTGACTGTGTCCAAGTGCGGTGGGAATCAGCTCTGCCCGGTGTCGGCCTCGCCAACACCCCTTGGGACGAAGAGCACAGCCACGAATGCGAGCGCGGTGTAGACAGCCATTAGCAGGAACAGCGCGCGATAACCATTAAATAGATCAAACAGCCGGCCGTTCAACGGATCGCCAATCGCACCACCCAACGCCATGCAGAGCAGGTACAGCGCTGCGAGCACCCCTCGACGCTCGCGCGGAACGGGTTCGACGAAGAGCGGATACGCATTCACTGTCGGCAGTGCCCAACTTGCGGACGCCACCGCGAGCAGCGGTATCGCATGATTCAGTTGCGTGACGCGATCCAGGGCGAACATGCACGCAGACATCATCGCGAACCCAACCAGGATCGCGTTCCGTCGTCCGATGCGGACTCCAATGACACCCGCCGGCAGTGCTCCGATGACGCCGCCAATGGCCCACGCGATGAATCCGATCGTGACGTCTTCCGGTCGCACGCCGAAGCGCTCGGTCGCGTGCAACGCATACCACGTGGTGAAGCTCTGGAAAGTCAACTGCAACAGAAGCACGGCAACGAAGATGGGCCGTAGACCGGGGACCACGCCTCGGATCGCCGACCACGCGGCATCGGCGAGCGACCGAAAAGTTACCTCGGCTGCCGGCGACTCGGCCTGTTTCGGCTCGCGCAGCCCGACAGTGAATGCGGCCGCGATAACGAGAACGCTGCCACTCGCGATCAAAAACGCAGGCCGCATCCCGAGTACCCGCCCCAGCATCAGAAACGCGATCGCTCCGACGCACATCTGGAACGTGATGGAACTGGTCGCGAGTGACCGATGTCGTGACGGCACGAGATCCGCGACCAGCGCTTGAAAGGGCGATCTTTGAACGTTGATCCCGGTATGCAGCACCACGATCATGCCCACGAGGAAAGCGAGGCCAAATGCAGATGAGAAGGGGAGCAGTGCCATGCCGAGCGACGACAATACGAGCCCTCCGAGAACAAGAGGCAATCGCCCGCGGCCGCGTGCACTGGCGCGATCGGATGCTGGTCCTGCCCACGGCACCAGGACGAGCAACAGAACATTGTCGATAGCCATGACGGCGCCGATGGCCGTTCGGTGATCGCCGAGTGCGTCGCGGACGAGTGGCGGGATGAACGTGCTTAGTAGTGGCCCCGTGACGCCGGCGAAGAGTCCACCAAGCCCGATGAGCAGGCAAGCGCGGTACGGTATTGGTGATCGTAGACGATCTTGTGTGCGGACACCGAGTTCGTGCACTGGAGTTCTCCCGTAGAAATCGCGCCGCTAAACGTAACATTACCGGCGCGATTAAGCCTAAGTTGTCTCACTGTGTTTCTCCACAGATCGGCGGATGGGTTAGCCTCAACCTCGCACTGGTAACCGCTCAATCACGCACTGTGACGCATCACGTCAACGAAATCACTCCTTAATATTAATAATGCCCATCCAGCCAACGACGGGATCGCCGGCTTATGGGAAAACTCAAACCACGAATCGCTAATCGGAAAACGCTGCTCCTGCTTGTGGTGCTCTCGCTGATTGTGGTGCTGGCAGGTGCGTGGCGAGTAAAACTACGGGCTGACCAGCAACTCGCCGCAGAGCGCGCCCGGCTCGAGAAGCAGAACCTAATCCCATTCGAACAGAAGTTGCTAAAGCCCTTCAGCAGCAAAGCGATCGAGATCTGGCAGAACCACCAATCCGCGAGAGCAATCGTAAAGTTCAACGAATCGTACTTCGTAGCATCCGATGGCGGGCTGATCGAGTTAGACCACGCGGGGAAACTCGTGCGGCACTACACGGTGCTTGACGGTCTGCCCGAAAGCGACCTGCTCAGCCTCGCTGCTTTCAACTCAAAGCTCTTCATCGGTACGCGGACACAAGGGTTGGTCGAGTTCAACGGTTCTCAATTTCACGGGTATCGCTGGACTGACCGAACGTCGCAGTCGATCGACGCGCTCTTGCCGGACGAAGGACGTTTGCTGATCGGTACGAGGGCGGGAGGCTTGATCGCGTTTAATGGCCGCGAATTCAAGGAGCTCACCGCCGGCACAGAACACAAGCGACTGCTCGAGATCAATCTTCTCTCCAAAGACGGCCCGCGCTTGTTTGTCGGCACCTTTGCCGATGGATTGTGGATTGAAGAAGGAGGCCGCTGGTCCCACTTCACTGTCGCAGATGGGCTACTCTCGCATCGTATCGTCGGCGTTGCCGTCGCCAATCAAAATCTCTTCGTCGCCACGGATTTCGGGTTGGCAGTCGCTCCAATCACACAATCTCGCTTCCTAACACTCGTCACACTCCCGTCTTTGTCGAGCCTCGCTCTTACGACTGACAGCGTCGTGCTCAGTAAAGACAATGGCGAGATCTTCAGTTTCCGAACCGATCACGACATCTCGAGACAGGTGAGTCCGCTTGCCTGGACCAGGGCAGGGAACTCGACCGGAACACGATTGCTTTCACTCGACAAATATCTCTGGTTGCTGAGCGATGATGGTCTGTACCGCGCGGGCAGCGAGACATCGAGTGCCTTCCTCCCGTGGGGACACGCTGACCACAAACCCACGCTCACATCCAACCTCGTTTCAGCGTTGGCGATCGACTCGCAAGCACGCGTCTGGGCTGGGAATTTTCGACGTGGAATCGACGTCCTCAGCTCGCAGGGAACGCAGTTGGCACATATCGAGTCCGAAACGAATCGTGAAATCAACGCGCTCACGAAAGATCGATCGTCGAACACCATACTCGCGTCTTCGTCCGCGGGCCTCCTGCGTTTTGACGCGAGCCTGCGAACCACCGAACAGTGGTCCACGAAAGACGGGCTCCTGAGCAATGCCGTGTTGCAGGTGGCTCGTTGGGACGCCAACGGCGAAAACGACCGCGTATTCGCATTCGCCACCAGCAAGGGTTTGTCACTCGGCGCGCGCGGCAAGCTTCGTGGTCTAACCACAGTACAAGGCTTACCGAGCAACAGTCTCTACACGATCCTGGTCCAGGGCCGCAAAGCTTACGTAGGCACTCTCGGCGGGCTGGCGGTGATCGAAGACGGCCGCGTGTCGCGAGTGTTCAAGGACACGAATTCAAAACTCAACACCAACTGGGTTACCGCACTCTGCGCGGTCGGGCCTCGCATCTTCGTCGGCACGTACGGCGGTGGATTGTTCGAATTGAACGCGAGTGACGAGCTGCGCAGTTTCGCGACTGAGGTTGGACGTGTCGTAGTGAACCCGAATGCGATGTGGAGCGACGGCTCGCGGCTGTTTGTCGGCACGCTCGATGGAGCGCTGATCTTTGAGCCGTCGTCGCAACAATGGACCCAGGTGAAAAGCGAGTTGCCCTCGCGAAATGTGCTCAGCATCACGGGCAGCGATAACTACGTCTACTTCGGCACAACCGGCGGCATTGCGCGTATCGAGCGTTCTTATTGGAACCAGGATTCTTTGGACCACAATCAATGAAACCTCCGCTGAAAAAACCATATTTCCTGCTTCGGTTGCTGATCGTCGCGGCGCTGTTGCTGCCGTTGTGTTTTAGCTACCGCCACAGTTCCGCGCAGTCCGGCGTCCTGATTCCGTCGACAAGTAGTAAACCGGATGCAAACACACTCTCGCTCCAGGTGATGAACGTCGATGTGCTCATCGACAACCAACACGCGCGCGTGAAGGTGATGCAGATATTCGACAGTCACTCGTCACAGGTTCTCGAAGGCAAGTACCTGTTCGCACTTCCTCCGGCCGCTTCGATCTACGACTTTGCGGTTTGGGACGCGGACGTTCGAATTCCCGGCGTGATGATGGAAAAACGCCGTGCGAACAAGGTCTATAGCGAGATCAAGCAACAGCAGATCGATCCAGGGCTCTTGCAACAGGACGACGAGCATGAAGGTCGCTCCGCTTTTTCCGCCAAAGTGTTTCCGATTCCGGCCTATGGAACGAAGCGCGTTGAAATCGAGTACACGGAGGTTTTGCAGGTTGACAGTCTCGCGTCACATTTCACGTTTCCGCTGAAGCCGTCGTTCGGCGACGCACAACGCGTGGAGGAGTTCAACTTGCACTTGCACGTCCTGAGTGACTATCCGATATCGCCGATCAACCAGGAGAGTCGCGGGTATCCACTGACAGTCACGAAGTCTGAGCCGAACGAATTTGAAGCCGAGTTTCACGCCACGGGTTTGGAATTAAAAGAAGACTTCTCCTTCGACTATCGCATCGACGTCCCCGGAAGCACACTCTCGTTCACGACCTACCGCGCGCCGGAACAGATCTCTGCGTACGACTTGCGCGATCCCGCGCTTGCTGTACGCAACGCCGGCGGCTACTTCGAAGCTCGCGCGATCTTCAATCAAAGCGCTAACACGCCGAACCGCCAGCCACGCAACGTCATCCTGCTTCTCGATACGTCTCTGTCGATGTACGGCGACAAGCTCAAGCGGGCTGTCGAAGCACTCGATTATTTTCTGAATTCACTCTCGCCACAGGACCGATTCGATCTGGTCCTTTTTAACGAAGAGACCTATGCATTCTCGCCCGCGCCGCTGGCCGCGACTTCAGACAACGTAGAACACGCACTCGATTTCATCAGGAATTCCATGTTGGGCGGCGGCAGCGATCTGCGCAAGGCACTCGAAAACGCTGTCGAGCTCTCAAAGCAGTTTTCGTCAGGCGAACGCAGCGTTGTCCTGGTGTCAGACGCAAATCCCACGTTGGGAACGCGAAATCTCAAGCAGATTGTGCAAACGGTTCAGACGAAGGGTTCGAACTCTGTGCGCGTTTTTGCTTTCGGGTTGGGAAGTGACGCGAATGGCTCGCTGTTGGCGGAACTCGCGAAAACCGGTCATGGCTATTTTGCTCGGGCGCGTGAGACAGACGACATCACAACCGCTCTCAAGATTTTCTTCGATCGTGTGGGGAGCACCAGCATTGAGAATTCACGCCTCACAGCGGACGACGCAAACAACCTCTATCAGATCTATGCGAGCGATGATTACGGTTTCGACGGTTCGAGCGTCGCGTTCGTCGGTCGTTACCGCACGCCGTCGCCGCGAACGAATGTGACGGTGAAGGGCCAGTTCGGAACTGAAACTATCAAGCTCTCGCGCGACGTGGTGCTGCCGGAACTGGATGACATTCATTCGCATCTGCCGCGCGTATGGGCGCGCGCTCGAGTCGACGCGCTCTTGCGCGAGATGGATCTGAACGGTGAGCGTGAAGATTACATCGCGGAGATCATTCGTCTCTCGCAAAAGTATCGTTTCGTCACACCTTACACTGCTTTCATCGCAGCGCCGCGCGCGCTATTGCGCCCACGGCTGATTCAACCCGGCGATCCGGTATTGCGAGTGAAGACTGACGAGTCGATCAATTCTGTGTTCGCGGTGTTTCCTTTCGGCGAGACATTGCCGCTTAAGTTCCTCGAGAGTGAAGGAGTGTGGGAGGTGCGTTTTTTAGCGCCTGCGTGGTTGCCCGATGGAACGTATCGCTGCCGTCTATTAATGACTGACAAGAATGGCAACGGATACCAGGAGACGAAAAGCTTTGTAATAGATAGCCACGCACCCAGACTCGGCGTGAAGGTCGACGATAAACCAATCAAGGCCGGCGAGGAGTTGATCGTGAAAGTCTCCGCTGACAGCGACACGGTGCGCCTGTTCGCGCGCATCTATGGCGCGCAACCGGTGCGGTTGTCATGGTCGCAGCAGGACCAAACGAATGTTGGAAGACTTCGCGTGCCGGCAAACCTCGCCGCAGGTCGTTACACGTTGACGATTTCGGCTGAAGACGCGGCGCACAATCAATCCACTGCGGAAGTTCCTATCGAGGTCATATCAAGATGATGGCCCACACACAAATCCGCGTCCTCTGCGTTAAATATTTTTCACGACTGATGTTAACGCTGATGATTGTCGCCGGCGTGTTCATATATTCCTACTTTTCAGTTCGCGCTAAGGCAAACCCGGACGAAGTGTCGACGCTGATCGAAGCCGCGCTCTACACGCGCCACGAGTTCTTTGGCGCGCAGGCCATCGTTCCGTTTCCGACGGCTGAAGCGCGCAATCGCCTCGCAGAAGTTCAGGCAAAGTACCCCGACAATCCGCAGATCTACTTGAAGTTGTCTCAGCTTGACGAAAAGCTGGGCCACGAAGAGTTGGCGTTGCAGGAAATGCAGGCCTTCGTCGAACACGAGCCCGATAAATTGAAAGCACTCGAAACGATGGTGGAGTTCTTCGATCGTCGCGCGCAGTTTTCCGCCGAAGCGGAGACGCTTGAACGCATGTTGCACGTGGCGCCGCCCGAAAAACGCATCGAACTCTTTCGCGATTTGATTGAATTGGCGGAAACGCATCGCCTGGAAAAATATCTCACCCCACGTTTCTACGAGCAGACGATAGTTGACAATCCTTCGGCGTATGAAATCGTCGAGCAATATCAGAAAAGACTCATCGACAATGACGACTACGACAAGGCACTCATCCTCGTACGCCAGAACAAAGCTCACTTTCCGCAGCATCACGATGAGCTGGTCCAAATCGAGGCTTCGCTGCTCGAGGACATGGGCCGTGTGAAGGAGGCCGAGGAAGTTTACAAGCAAGCCTTCGATCCATTCTGGTCGAGCGAGCTGTCGGAACACTTTTACGACTTCCTCAAGAGCAATGACCGCTATCGTGCGTACGGTCACGAATTGCGCGAAGCGTTCCGGCGCAATCCGGCCGATTTTGACGTCGCCGTGCGGTTGCTCGATTACGCAAATTACGCGGAAGACCGCCGCCCTGATGTTTTTGTACAACTCGAAAAGACGAGGGCCGCGCGACATATCAAGTGGACCCAGGACGAGTTGATCACGATCACTCGACTCCTGATCGCCGGCGGTTATGGCGAAGCAGCTTCTCGTTTCCTGTACACGCTTTATTTGCAGGGCGAAATGAAACCCGGAAGTAAACTGCGCGCGAGGGTGCTCTACCAACTCTTCGAAATACTCGCCGACGCAGGCAATCAAAGACTCTCGCTCACGCGAGGTGATTTGAAGTTTTACCAGGACATCGCCACTGCCGATCCGCATCCAGGCATGACCGGCGGAATCCTTTCACTCATCCTTTCCGACACGGATCCAAAATACGAGCTTGGAGTCGAAGAGGAACGGGCAGTGTCGTATTTCAATCGCGCTGCTGCCTATCGCATTTTCACGGCCTACAAACAGGAGAATCCGACCGCGCCCGAGTTGGCCCAGATGTATCTGGACATTGTCAGGCTCTACACCGGCACCAGGAACCTCGAGATCGCTTCAGAAACGCTTGCGGAATTCGAGCAGCGTTACCCCGACGCGCCCGGCTTGCCCGAGATCGCACTCAAACTCGCAGATGCGTACGTTGTGACTGGCAAGTACGACACGGAACGCGCACTCTACGCACGCATCCTCGACTACCTGGGCCAACATCGCACTCCGGGAACGCCGCTCATTCCGCGTTCGATTCCGACTGGCGACCAGAATCAACAAGCCCTGAACGCACTTTCAGAACCAACTACCGTCAAGCCTGCGACGATCGCGTATCCACCGATCTCAAACGAAGGAATCAACTACACGAGCACCGCGCCGAGTGATGATTCTTACCCATACAGATCGTATTCTTCGTTCTCGGACCAACTCACATCGTTAACAGTAGATCGCGCGAACGAGATCAACTACGAGACAGTGTTGCAGCGTTACGTTGCGTCGCTGGCGAAAGACAATCGCACCAGCGACATTCTGGCGCTCTACGCGAACGAGATTAAGAAGTATCCCGGTGAGCAGGCGCTGTACGAACAGATGCTCCAGTGGCTCGGCCAAACGAACATGGTCGACGAGCAGTTGCGCGTCTATCAGGAAGCGCTGCGAGCGTTTCCTTCAACCACGTGGCGCGATCGTCTGGCGCGCTGGTATGTGCGACAGCAGCGAACAAAGGAATTCGAAACGCTTTCGCGTGACTTGATCGCGAAGGTCGACGATGCCGAAGCCGAAAGTTTTCTGCGCGAGTTCGTAGACGGCAAGGTCAACAGTTTTGATGCGCAGCTTTACCTCGCTTTGTATTCGGTCGCGCATCAACGTTTTCCGCACAACCTGAGTTTCGTAAACGGGCTGTTGCGGTTCTACAGCGCACACAAGCAGTGGCAAGAGTGGCGCACACTCATCGCCGAGTACTACTTCGAATCGCGCGAAAGCCGCGATCAATTTTTGAATCATCTCGCCAGTCATGGCGAACTGCGAACATATCTCGCGCGAGCTCGTGCGACACTCAACCAGTCAACGGATTCGCAGGCGCTGTTACCGTATAAACTCTTTCGAGCGGACGCGAGCGCACAACTCTCAAACTTTGAAGAGGCCATCGACGCTTATCGCGAACTCAACCGCCTCTATCCGAACTCACCCGAGTTCGCCGAACGGCTGATCAGCTTCACGCGTAGTTTCGGCCAGCACAATCGCCGGTTCCTGGAAGAGTCGGCAGCTATTTCACGATCGTTGGCAGACGCCTCACCGTCGATCGCCGCTTATAGGACACGCGCGGGTGAGGTGCAGGCCGAGCTTGGCGACTACGTCAAAGCGCGTGCTGAGTGGGAACAACTGATTCCACTCGCGAGCGGCGATCAGGATACTTACCTCGATACGGCGACGATCTACTGGGACTATTTTCAGTACGACGATGCGTTGCGCACCATCCGCACTCTGCGGCGTCAAACGGACGACGAAACGCTCTATGCCTTTCAAGCCGGAGTCATTCTCGAAGACAAGCATCAACTCAGCGAAGCGATCCCCGAGTACGTCCGGGCGCTGGCGACATCGGGCTATTACGACGAAGACGCGTACCGCGCCCGACGACGCCTCGTAACGCTCTCAAAACGGCCTGGTGTGCCGGAACAGATTGCTGCTGCCTTTGTCCAGGAACGCCGCCGGAATAAAGACGACCACTTTGTTTTGGACTACGCAGACTTTCTGGACCATGCGAAGCGATGGCCTGAAGCCTCTCAACTACTACGCAATGAGGTGGCGCGCAGCGACTCCGCGGAGTTCCTGCGAGGAGCACGCAGCTCGTTCGCGGCTCATGACGAAGTCGCTGGACAAGTTGCAGCACTGCAACGCCTGATCACTACGGCAACCGGTTCTCGAATGGAAATTTCCTATCGCCTGCGTCTCGCCGAGCTCTACAGCAAAAACAACCAACCGAACCCCGCCGCCGGGGTGTTACGGACATTGGTCCAAAAGTATCCGACGAACTATGGCGTGCTGACCGAGAGTGCCGAGTTCTGCTGGCGACTCGGTCTACGCGCGAACACGCTTGCGATTCTGCAATCGGGCATGCAACGCGGCATCGGCAAATTCCACTACCTATTCGGCCGGAAGCTGGCGGCACGGTACGTCGAGATGCAGAACTTCAACGCCGCGCAAGCGGTGCTCGAAAGGCTCAATAAGGAAGATCGACTGAACTCCGAAGTGTTCCACGAGCTCGCGAAGGTTTATGTGCGCAGTAGAAATCAGCAGAAGTTACGGACTGCGTTCAGCGCGAATATCGAAGCAATCAAAAAGCAGGACATCGATGTGCGGGAGATTCGGGCCCAGGTTGCAAGTCTTCGCAAAGAGATGATCGAAGCCTTCACGTTGTTGAAGGACTACTCGTCCGCAGTCGAACAGCACATCGAGATCATCAACCGCGACCCGGACGACGAGGGACAGGTCGACGCCGCGATCAGTTACGTACGCCGTTACGGCGGCGGCGACACGTTGCTGAATTATTACCAACGAGTCTCACGCGAGGCGTACAAGAACTATCGCTGGAACGTCGTGCTGGCGCGGGTCTACGACGCGAAGGGCGATCTGGCTAATGCGGCGCGGCAATATCACGCGGCCCTCGACAACCAGCCGGAGATGACCGAGCTCTACGATTCCCTCGTCGATGTTTATACGCGCGCGAAAGATTACGACGCCGCTCTCGGCGCACTGAGAAAAGCGCAGGAACTGTCTAACGACGATCCTAATTACATCAAGCGCGTAGTCGGCTTGCTCGAGAAGGCGGGACGAACACGCGAAGCAGAAGTCGAACGACGCAAATTGCCGCCGGACGAAACGCGCAAGCTTTCGGTAAGTGACCAATTCGCAGAAGCTGCACGGCTGCGCAGAACCAATCTGAGGACTGCGATCGAGAATTATCGCAACGCGTTCAATGCTTTTGCTGCCAACCCGTTCAAGAATGATCTGAAATCTTCAGACATCGCGGGCTACGTCCAGACAGTCAGAACTGAAGATGGTCTCGATCAAATCATGCTGCGGCTTTGGGATTTACGTGGTCGTCTGGCAACCGAGGCGCAAGCGCCGAATTCCGCTCAGGCCGGTAAAGCGAAAGAGCTATTGACGACATTGGATGGCGCCATCACTGAAGCCGTCGGCGGCGTCGCTGCGGAAAGAGCGACGGGTGATGAGCTGGCGGCGTTGTTCAAGTTCCTCAAGGAGCAGACTAAGACCGCACTCAGCAGGGACGGCGACAATAGCGGCACGTTGGCGCTCTTGCGTGGTCTCAGCAAGCGAGCGGGGTTTGGGTCGATCGAAGAAGAAGTCGTGATCGCGTTGAAAGAGCGTGATTATACACGGCGCGACTGGCCGTCTTATCAAACTCATCTGCGCAGCTTAATCGACCTCTATGATGAACGCGGCGACTATCCCTCAATTCTCAGCCTGCTCGGGGCTGAGCGTGGACGCGATCCACACTCTGTCGATTTTGACTTTGCGAGTTTGATTGCGACGAATGCGCGTCTTGTCGGAGACAACGCGCGCGAACTACAGGCTTTGAGAGAGAATTATCAAAAGCCTGTCAACACGCAGTTGCCGACGTCGCATGATCCGTATATCGAGCGCTACTTCGAAGTTCTTTTAGCAAGCGGTGAGAGTGGCAGGAGTGAACTGCTTTCGTGCGCGCAACACTCAACCCCACATCAACTACAGCTCATCACCTTCCTGCTGCGCAAGGAAGAAAAAGAGTTGGCCCATGTCGCAATTGAAAACTCGCCTCTGCCGGCTGTTTGGAAGTCTTCGCGCAACGCGGAAGCTAGTCTGGCGCTTAATGAGTTCGGCGATCGTAGTGACAAGTATTTTTCTTCGGCGCTGAACTTCCGGCCTATCGGCGAGCTGATCAAACAAACACCGAATACGCAGGAGCAACTGGTTGGTGACGAGTGGTTTCGACTGGCGCAGACTTACGGCCAGTGGTTGTATTTGTCTGCGCAACCGGAGCAGAAGTTGAAGTCTCGATCGTTCTTGCCGGCGCTGGTCGAGAACCGGCCCGCGGATTTGGGAGAACAGGCGCGACTCGGGCGTTGGTACCTGGAGCAGAAGGATTTTGAGCTCGCTAAACAGCACCTGATCCTGGCCCATGATGCAGAACCGAACGACAAAGCCGTTCTTGCCGACCTCGGCTCTGCGTTTTTCCTGAGCGGAGACTCGCGAAACGCGAACCGCATGTGGGATGAGATCATCGCGAAGAGCGATTCGATCGGCGATCACGCGCTGTATTTCAAAACCCTGGTCAAGCACAAATTGAATGACCAGGCGCGCGCGCGTGTGTCGAAATTTGTGACGACCACCTTGCAGGAAAAACTCCAGGCGGAACAGAACTACGACTCTGACGAACAAAAGCAGCAATTCGCTGATTTTGGACACTTCATCGAAACTCTCGCAAGCTCTTTCTACGCAGTTGAGCCTGACTCGTCGGAGGAGCCCGAAGTGTCTCCCGTTGTCGAGGCGAGGAAGGCCAGGTTCTTCGCGCAGCTTTGTGCCACCGCTCCTGACAACCGGTTCCTGCCGAAGTTCCTGATTCGCAACTCACTTGTGTCACGGCGTGAGGCCGCGTTGTTCTACCAGACTCTGATCAAGCGTAGTGACGGAATTCCAGGCTACGAGCGTGACTACGCCTATTCCGGCTTGATCGACAGCAGTTTTGACGATGCAAAGGTTGAATACGCTCTCGATCAGGAAACCGCTTACCACCGCTCGGAACCAGACAGCGATAAGGTCAAGTGGGAGCGAGAATATCTCGACTATCTGATCGAGCAGCAGCAAACGGCGCCGGCGCGCAGGTTGATCGCGTCGATTGAAGCCGAGATCAAGTGGCACTACGCGCGTCCAGTTTGGCTTTGCCTTGCGTCTCTGCGTTTGGACGTTCGCGAGGGGCAGGTTGGTAAAGCGGTGAACGAACTTCAATGGTTGGTCGGAATCAAAACCGATACGAATTCGAGTGAAACGTTAGCGCCGAGTATTGAGCGTCTGAATGAAGCGGTTGCTCTCCTTCGTGACGAAGGACGTAGCGAAGAAGCGCGCGCATTGCTCGAAGCGGGTTACGCGCGAGAGCTCGCACTCGGGGAGTTTGAGTCGACGTATTTTGCCGGACTGTCACGCATCGCGTTCGAACGCGGAGATAGAGTTGTTGCCTTGAAGTGGCTGCAACTGATGATCGATTTTACGCGCGCCGATCGAAAAGAAGAGACTGCCGCCGCGATCGCGTCGCTGCCATTGATCGCAAGGTATTCCGAATCCGGAAGTGCATCGGTGGAAGAACCTGCTCCGATCGATCCAGCAACCGCGTTGCAACTCGCGGCAGAGATGACGGGAGAGTTCGGCGAACTCGAAGTCGCTCTTGGATTTCGACAACAACTCCTTATTGACTCACCGGACGACGAACAAAACCAGGTTGAGCTGGTGCGCTTACTCGCCGTGAACGGAAAGCTGGATGATGCAATTCAGAATCTCGCGGACATTATCGGCAATCGCGCCCTGACCAGGAACACGCGCTGGCAGGCGGTCTGGCTCGCCCCGGAACTCGTGGCAAAAGATCCGGCGCTCTGGAGCAAACTGCGCGATCGTGTACGTACGCTCAACCCAAACGACAACGAGATGAGCGTGGCGCTCGAATCTCTTTCGCAAAACTCCGTCGTCGCGGGTGCGGAAGAGGTTGCGCCGAATGCGTATCTGCGAAGTCTCAGGGCCATCATTGAGAAGAAAGCGGGATTGAATGAAGAGAGTCGCGCCAGCTTCAGCCGGGCATTGATCGAGTCTAACGACTCAGCGCCCTGGCAGTCGTTTGCGTTTCTGGAGGACGAGCCACTCGAACAGCTCGTGGCGCTTTATTTAAAGGAGAACCAACCTGTGGCGGCGTTGAAAGTGGCAGAACGCGTCGCGAGCTTTCAACCGAATAAGGATTCAGCGGTTCAAGCAGAAGCAACTGCGTCTCGATACCAAACGCTGCATCAACGAGCCGAGGAACGCCGGCGCGCGTCGCACGTGAACTTGCTCGAGTTGCTTTCGATCGCGGCAGAGCAGCTCGGTGATTTGAACCGCGCTTACGAACTGGAGCAACTAAGGCTCGCGCTACTGAGCAAACAGTCTGACCGCGATCTCGCGCTGGCGCGACTCGATCACTTACGCGATCTTCGAAACGAGTGCACAAACTCACAAAAAAGGAATCACAAATGCGCTGGAAATCACGTCTGACGGCATTCACGATTTGCTTCGTGATTGGTTTGGCGGCGGCATTAATCATCGGTGTCATCGTGCGGCGGCAACGGCATCGTCAACGCCAAACACAAATCACGCGTTGTGCGATTGACGACTACTTCAATCGACCGGAAGAAGTCCTGGCGGCAATCAAGAGTGACGAAGTCGACGTCCGGCGCGCGATGTTCAAACGCCTGCTGCTCCGACCCGAAATCACAACTATCTATTACGACTACGAGCGCGACCTCAATTACCCGGAGCGAGTCGATCGCGCCCGGCTCGAGTACGTGCAGCTCGACGACACCTCCGAAACCGAAGCGTTACTGACTTTCGTGCGCCTCGAACATCCGACGGCTTTGGTATTCAGTAGAGAATCCTGCGGCTGGAAACTCGTCGGCGCGCTGAGCAGTTGGCTGCGGTTTGAAGATTACCCTTACGACAACTGGCTTACGTTGCCCACGACCATAAAGCCTGGAATTCACGAGCTGCTGGTTCGCGACAGCAACGGCGACGCGACGTCTTACGTTCGCAAGGCACGGTTGCTGCGATTGGACCACGGTCGCCTCGCACAGATTGCCGAGTTCGACGAAGAGATCCTCGAACCTGTAAAAGAATACGTGGGCTATGGTTGGAACGACGTCAAACGGAAACAATCCCGCAACGTCACTTTTTCTCCTGGTGACAACCCCGTAATCCAGATCGAAACCACGACCTCATTCATCAAACTGCGCGGTTCGATACCGTCTTACAGTTATTGGTCCGAAACCGACGGCGTTTGGCACGCAGCGAAAAGAAATTGGAATGCCAGATCTGCACGAGTGATCGAAGTGCTGAGCGTTTCCACACAACCGTTGGCGTGGATCGCGAGTGAAGGCAGGTTTGTCGGAAAGTGAAGGGAATAATGAGACACAAATTAGTTGTCGCCCTGCTGATTCTCATCGGCGTAGCACTGATCGTCTATGCACGCTCAACTCGCTCGAGCAGGAATGCCTACAGTCTCGCCGAAGATTTACCGCGCGGCGCGTTGGTCTATGCTCAATTTGAAAATGTTCCCGAGCTGATAGACTCATGGGAGCAGTCACGACTCAAGGAACGCTATCTCAGCAGCACCAACTATCAGCAACTCCAACACCGCCACCTCGCGATGAAATTGATCTCGCGCTGGGAGGAATTCAACGGCGCACTCGGGTTCCCGCTCGATCTCGCGTCGATTGGTTCTTCGACCGACGGCGCGGCAGCGGTCGCAGTTTATGATATCGGACAACTCGACCTGCTCTTCGTCGCGCCGATTAGCGAAGAGAAAGTCGCGTTGACGCAGTTCTTCAAGAGCAAAGATCATTTCGAAGAGGCGGAGACGCCGGATGGAACTCCTTATTACAGTCAGACGGTGGAAGCCGACCGCGGCCGGCAGAAACAGGTGCTCGCTTTCGCGACTGTGAACGGACGTTTCCTCCTGGGAACGAACGAGAAGTTGTTCCTGCGCGCGATCGCCAACATCAAGAGCCGCGCGACAAAGGACAGTATTGCCGGCGATCCGGCGTTCAAGACTTTGAGCCGGAAAGTGAAACCTCACTTCGCGACAATTTGGGTAGACCAGTCAAAACTCAACGCCGACTACTACTTCAAGCACTACTGGCTGATGCAAAACGTCAACGATCTGAAATTTATTCGAGCCGGTATGTTTGATCTCGAACGACAGGAGTCGAAATGGATCGAGCGGCGTGAGTTTTTGATGACTGTGCCGGCGGCGCGAAGTAACTCGGGACTGTCAGATGCAGAGCTGCGGCAGTTGAACTCGCGCATACCCGACGATGCTCCCTTCGTCAGGTTACGGTCGCTTGTAAATAGTTCCAACCTGTCCGGAAAGATCGTACGGGATACGCTTTTTGACACTCCTGTCGCGCAAGACAGCAATAGCAAATCGTGGTCGTGGGATTCGTATAGCTCCGACGATTTTTATCCGGCCGGTGACTATGGCTATGACGGTTACGATCGCTATTCCGAGCTTGACGACACGTACGACACGACGATTGACGATCCGTACGATGCTCGTGTCACTGAACGTGTCGAACCGGGTCGAAACCCGCAGGCTGCGGAACTCGAACACAAGTCCCTGGCCGGTTTGGAGAACGTTCTGAGTCCGGCGCGTCCCTCGGCAGTTGCGGTCGCAACCACGCCACACGCTGTGAAGGGTCCGCTTTTTGTCGAGTTTCGCAAAGTCGCGATTTTCAATTTGCAGTCACCTGGAAATCTGCGACGTGAGTTGTTGGAACAAACGGTTGCGCTGGGCGCGCAGGGTCGTTTGACAGTCATGAATTCCGGCTGGCAACCGAGATGGGAAACGCACAGTGAATCAAATCTCGTGTGGCGTTCTTTGTACTTGCCTATGCTCGGTTGGGAAATCTGTTACGCGGTCAAAGATAATGTGCTGATGATTTCGAACAGCAACGAACTGTTGAAAGCCACGTTGGGATCTCCCGAGCAGAAGACGTCCATAACAGCCGGCATTGATGAAGTGACTATCATTCGTTTCGATCGACGCAAGGAGTCGTTTGACGACGTAGTCAACGTACTGGACGCGGACGCGATTAAGCAGCGACAACAGGCAGAGAAAAATGTCGCAGGCTCACAGGAATTCTTTTCCGGAAATATCAGCAGCTTGCTGAATGTTGCGTCAGACGTAAGCCGCATCGAGATCAGGCGAAAGTCAGAAGGGAACAATCTGCATGAGGAGATTGAGCTCGTGATGAAGTAAAGTGGCTGATATGGATTACGTGAATCTCGGTCAGACCGGCCTCAAAGTATCTCGAATTTGTTTAGGCTGCATGAGCTTCGGCGTCGACAAGCGGAATTGGCATTTGGACGAAGAGCAGAGCAGGCCTTTCATTCAGCGCGCGCTCGAACTCGGGATCAATTTCTTCGATACCGCAAATATGTACGGCCAGGGCGCGAGTGAAGAAGTCGTCGGGCGGGCACTGCGCGACTTTTCGAACCGCGACGAAGTCGTTATCGCGACCAAGGTGTATTTCCCGATGCGTGAGGACGTCAATGGCCGGGGTTTATCACGAAAGGCGATCATGACTGAGATCGACCACAGTTTGCGTCGTCTCGGCACTGATTACGTAGATCTTTATCAAATCCATCGTTGGGACACTGATACGCCGATCGAAGAGACGCTGCAAGCGCTTCACGATGTAGTCAAGGCGGGCAAGGCGCGCTACATCGGCGCATCGTCGATGTATGCGTGGCAGTTTTGTAAGGCACTATACCTGGCTGATCTTCATGGTTGGACCAGGTTTGTTTCGATGCAGCCGCATTACAATCTCTTGTATCGAGAAGAAGAACGCGAGATGTTGCCTCTATGCCAGGCTGAAGGGATCGGCGTAGTGCCGTGGAGTCCGCTGGCTCGAGGGCGTTTGACGCGAGCCTGGGAATCGACGCCAAGCACCGAACGCGGTCAAACCGATGAATACGGGAAACTTATTTATTCTCGAACGGCGGACGCAGATCGCCTGGTTGTGGATCGTCTCGGCGAGGTTTCCGAGGCACGAGGTATCACGCGGGCGCAGACGGCCCTGGCGTGGATGCTTAAGAAGCCGGCAGTCACGTCTCCGATCGTTGGCGCTACCAAACCTGCGCATCTTGAAGAGGCGGTGGCTTCATTATCAGTCGACTTGTCAGACGCAGAAATCGAGGCCCTGGAGGCGCCGTATGTTCCTCACCCTGTAGCGGGTATCTCCTGATCTATGCTGATTTGTGTTGAAAAAACGAAACAGTCGGACGACTGTGCGCGTAGTTGAGACCTGGTGCCTGAAGCTAAAAGAAAAATACGCTGGTCGTCCGCATGGGCCGATGCGCGGGAGCTGATTTGGGCGCATCGCCGCCGGTTGATGTTGGGGGCCGTCCTCATGATCGTCAATCAGGCGATGGGCCTTGTGCTGCCTGCGTCCACCAAGTATTTGATCGACGTCGTAATCGGGCAGGGCCGCACGGACTTACTCTGGAAGATCGCACTCGCAGCGGGCGGCGCAACAGCAGTTCAAGCCGTCACGTCTTTCAGTCTCTCGCAGGTTCTCGGTGTCGCGGCGCAACGTGCGATTACGGACATGCGCAAAAGAGTCCAGGCGCAGGTTTCCCGATTGCCGATTAACTACTTCGATTCCACTCAGACCGGCAAATTAATCTCCCGGATCATGAACGATGCCGAGGGCATCCGTAACCTCGTCGGCACGGGCCTGGTCCAACTCGTCGGCGGCGTCATCACAGCCGTAGTCGCACTGGCTATTTTGTTTTGGCTCAATTGGCGTCTGACTTCGATCACGATTCTCGTGCTCGGAGCATTTGGCGGCGCACTTACCTTTGCCTTCACGCGCTTGCGTCCACTATTCCGCGAACGCGGTGAGATTACCGCAGCGCTGACGGGCCGCCTGGCGGAATCGTTGGGAGGCATCCGCATCGTCAAAGCTTACACGGCGGAGAAACGCGAGGCGCTAACCTTCGCGCGTGGAGCCCACAAACTCTTTCGCAACATCGCCAAATCGATGACGGGAGTGTCAGCGACGCAGGCGTTTTCATCTCTGGTTGTCGGCGCTGTGGGCGTCGTGATCATCCTGGTCGGCGGCAATTCCGTTGTGAACAGGCAAATGACGGTTGGCGACCTTTTCATGTACGTGATGTTCACGGGAATGATGGCGATGCCGCTGATTCAATTCGCGGCTATCGGCACACAGATCACCGAAGCGTTCGCGGGACTCGATCGGATTCGCGAAGTGATGAACATGCGAACCGAGGATGACGAAGATTCCGCCCGCGCGCCTTTACGTCAGGTTCACGGCGAAGTGGAATTCAACAATGTGACCTTTGAGTACAACCCGGGAGTGCCGGTGCTGAAGAATGTGTCATTCACTGCGCCCGCCGGTTCAACCACCGCGCTGGTTGGTTCCAGTGGTTCCGGCAAAAGCACGCTCATCAGTCTCGCGATGAATTTCAATCAACCGCTTTCCGGGACGATCAAGATCGACGGCAAGGATCTGCGGACGCTACGGCTGCGCGATTTTCGTTCTTACCTCGGCGTCGTGATGCAGGACAACTTCTTATTCGACGGAACAATTGCCGAGAACATTTCTTTCTCGAATCCACACGCAACGATCGATGAAATCAAGGAAGTGAGCCGAATCGCTCATTGTGAAGAGTTCATCGAAAACTTTGAGAAGAAGTACGACACAGTTGTCGGTGAGCGTGGAGTAAAGCTGTCCGGCGGTCAACGCCAGCGCATAGCTATCGCACGTGCAATTCTGGCCGCTCCAAAATTGCTGATTCTCGATGAAGCCACCTCGAGTCTCGACAGCGAAAGTGAGGCGTTGATTCAGGACGGGCTACGTTCGTTGAGGCGGGGTCGAACGACGTTTGTTATCGCGCACCGGCTCTCAACAATTCGCAGCGCCGACCAGATTTTAGTCCTGGAAGGCGGCGAGATCGTCGAGCATGGCACGCACGAAGATTTGCTCGCAGCGAACGGACGGTACCGGCAACTCTACGACAAACAGTACAACTTCGAACGTAATCAATTCATCAATCCCGGCGAAGACTTCACCCCGGATCCGGAGCGCGCAATCGCCCCTTCACGCCTGTCGAATTTGTAGCCTGACGAAGCTTTGCACAAAAAATCGAGTTGAGATGGAAGTCTTTTCCTCTGCGGCCCTCTGCGTATCTCTGCGTTCTCTGCGTTAATGGGGCCTTTCAACGCAGAGAGCCGCAGAGATACGCAGAGGCCGCAGAGAAAAACAAATCAGATTTGCCATTTTTGTGCAAAGCCGCCTGACGACACCGAAAAGTGTCCGTTGCGCACTACGTAGGAAAAATACCGCAACTGTCACGCAGGTGACATTCAAGCTTATGAGCGCGTCGTATCCTCCCCGCGCTTTCCTTAAAAAAGTCAGATTCAGACTTGGACGAGGTCGGTACTGACTGTATTCCAACAATGATTTTCGACTTCTGAGG
>Ga0207671_10002497_pt1 | contig 19633 bp, 19 predicted proteins | sample KBSC24metaG_FD_184352 | JGI IMG/M metagenome (GOLD analysis project Ga0207671, IMG submission 184352) | Corn rhizosphere microbial communities from Kellogg Biological Station, Michigan, USA - KBS C2-4 metaG (SPAdes) (version 2) | ecosystem: Host-associated > Plants > Roots > Rhizosphere > Soil... | reverse complement strand
GAAATGATCAAAATCGGTGGTTTGCGGCACATCCAGGGTAAAGCTGCTTAGCGGGTCAATTTCAACCGTAATGTCTTCGGCTATCAGATCAACCACATGACCGCCGAAGGCTTTATCTGTCGATAAAAAGTGAAAATGATAACCTGCAATGTGCGGGCCTTCCATAAACTTAGGTATCCGGAACCCGATCAGGTCGCCGTTCATATCTGTATGGTCAAAAAAGTGTTGCCTGTCCAGCATGGAAGCCAGCGGCAGATACGGTTTTTCAACCGGCGGGAATGCCCTTGTTTTTACCAGTTTAAATTTACCGCTGATGTGGATAGCATAAATGCCATTCTGGTTGGTCAGTAAACTATCCAGGTAACTGTAAAACGCGGCTTTGTTTAAAGTGCCGCTATGCTTATATACTTTTGAGGCATTAAAAAAGCACACGACTGCGTAGGGCGTTCTACCGGTATCGGCTATTTCGGTTGTTTTGCCGGATGCCTGTGTCTGATAAAGATGTCCTTTAAAAACAAGTAATTCACCATCGAGCCTGGCCGGGGCGCCTAAACCAAAATTGCCATGTTGTTTCAATTGTTTGTAAGGATAGTACGAGTCATACAAACCACCAATAAACGCCGAAGCCAAACCGGCGCTGAATAAGTTACCATCATTGGGATTGGCAGGTTTTATTTTTTGCTGTGCTGATACCGTAAAGCTGCAACAAACTACAGCTATTAACAGATAGATAGGGGTATTTTTCATAAATAAGTAATGTATTGTAAATGTGCCAGCAAAACAATCGTTTTTTCGACAATCCGGCAAATATTATCCGGTACATTATTCCACCGTATTATAAATTTTACTTTGCTTTTACTACTGGGTTGCGCGTGTATGCTAACTTTGCACTTTCTAAAGAAAGAGAAAATATGAAAATAGAGATATGGTCTGATGTGATGTGCCCGTTTTGCTACATTGGCAAACGCAGGTTTGAAGATGCGCTGCAACAATCAGGGCACCGGGAGCAGGTAGAAATTGAATGGAAAAGTTTTCAGCTTAACCCGGATATCAAAACTGATCCATCCATCAATATTAATCAATACCTGGCCGATGCAAAAGGCTGGACTCTGGATTATGCCGCCCAATTGAACGATCACGTAACCCAAATGGCTGCAGAGGTTGGATTAACCTATAATATGGATCGTGCCATAGTAGCCAATAGTTTCAACGCGCACCGTTTTACGCATCTTGCAAAAAAGCACGGTTTAGGTGATGCCGCTGAAGAAGCCCTGTTTAAAGCTTATTTTACCGAAGGCCTGAACATGGACGATAATGATACCCTCATAAAACTGGGAACCGGCATCGGTTTAGATGCCGCCGAAGTTAAACAAGTATTAGAAAGTGATGTTTATGCCGATGAGGTAAAATACGATATTGCACAAGCTCAGCAATTAGGTATTCGTGGCGTTCCGTTTTTTGTGATGAACAATAAATACGGTGTATCAGGCGCACAGGCCGTACCGGTATTCCTGGAAACTATCGAAAAATCATTTACCGAATGGCAACAGGAAAACAAGAAACCCTCATTGACCATTATAGAAGGCGAATCATGCTCACCCGATGGCGATTGCGGATAATTCGATGCGCAAGTAAATATTTATGTATCAGGTAAATAAAAAAACGATTTAGCTTATTCAAGTTGTAACATATTTGTTATACCTTTGTATATAGGAATCTTAGTGTACTAAATACACTTACATAAATATAAATGATCGACGCGCCGGCTATACCAACTTCTGTATCAAAAAAAGCACTCCGCATTGCTGTTGGGGCCATGTTTTTTATGGCGGGATTGAGCTTTTCGAGCTGGGCATCGCGTATTGCAACCGTGCAGCAGGACATGGGGCTTTCTGATGCGGCTTTAGGCGCGGTATTATTTTCGCTCCCGGTAGGTTTAATGTGCTCGCTCCCTTTTTCGGGTTGGATCATCACCAAGATCGGTAGCCGAAAACTGCTTATCGGCGCTTTGTTAGTGTATTCTGTAGCCCTGGTAACCCTGGGTCTGGCACAAAACCCTTTCCAACTCATCATTTGCCTGATATGCTTCGGATTCAGCAGTAACGCTGTAAATATTTCTGTTAACACCCAGGCCGTCGCCGCCGAAGAATTATATCAACGCCCCATCCTGGCTTCATTTCATGGTTTATGGAGCCTGGCAGGATTTGCAGGTGCGGGTGTTGGTACATTCATGATCGCCAATCATGTGGCACCCTACCGCCATTTTTTACTGATGATGGTGGTGATCATGATCGGGGTAATTATAGCTGCACGCTACCTTAAAGATGATAAGGTGGCTAATGCGGGTCCGGTTTTCGTGATGCCCGATAGTTCGCTGATCAAATTGGGCGTTATTGCCTTTTGCTCCATGATATGCGAAGGCGCCATGTTCGACTGGAGTGTTATTTACTTTAAAAAAGTAGTACTTGCACCAACGGCTCTTGTAGGCGTAGGTTTTACCGCTTTCATGCTCACCATGGCTGCAGGCCGGTTCTTTGCCGATAAATTCGCGCACCGTTATGGCCTAAAACGTACGTTGCAGGTAAGTGGTACATTAACAGCTACAGGCTTACTTTTCGCGGTAGCATTTCCTTATGTATACACGGCCATAGCAGGTTTTTTACTGGTAGGTGTTGGCGTATCATCCGTAGTGCCCATGGTTTTCAGCGCAGCCGGTAAATCAAAAACTATGCAGCCGGGCGTTGCTTTGGCAGCAGTATCAACCATAGGCTTCCTGGGTTTTTTGGTAGGCCCTCCAATCATTGGTTTTATAGCAGGCTTAGCCACCTTAAGGGCTTCTTTTATCCTGATAGCCTGCATGGGTGTATCTGTAGTGGTGGTATCTACCAAAGCCAAGATCTGATCATTCCCGGTTCAGATCACCACCTGCCGGATTAAGCAGGTACTCAAATTGCTCGTAACCATTATGAAAAATAAATTTCAGCCTCTCCTTAGGCAAGTCAATATCCAGGGACATTAAACCAATGGTTTGCGGCAGATTATCTCTAATTAATTTCAGGTCGGTTACATGGGGCATATCAATAAATATATCCTCACCACTTGCCTCTATTTTCCATCCCGGCAGGTTAGCATGATGTAATACATCGATCCATTTTTGCTGATACGCGTTCATAATAATGTTTTATGAATAAAGGTTCAAACGCAGGGGATGGTTTTAAATATTTCATTTCCGTTTATCATTTTGATATGGGTAAGTACTGTAAAACCGGGCTAGAAACTTTTAATTTCTTAATTTAGGAGCGATGAGGCAAAAAACCCCAATTGAAAAAATTACCGCGCCGGTAAACAAGTTCATCCACCAGGAACATACCAGTGGTATTGTGCTTTTTATCAGCGTTGTAGTGGCCATTATATGGGTCAATTCGCCGCTGGAGCATTTTTATCATTACCTGTGGGATCTTAAATTTTCCTTGGGTTTTGGTGGTCATGTACTCGATCATTCCCTGCACCTGTGGATCAACGATGGCTTGATGGCCATATTCTTTTTTGTGATAGGCCTGGAGTTAAAGCGGGAGTTTATGGCCGGCGAATTATCCTCCATCAAAAAAGCATCCTTACCCATGGTTGCCGCTTTGGGTGGTATGCTGGTACCGGCCCTTATTTACTTTTTCATTAATAAAGGCACCACGTCTGAACATGGCTGGGGTATCCCCATGGCTACCGACATTGCTTTTGCGCTGGCTTTGCTTTCTATCGCCGGTAAACATATTCCCTCATCCGTAAAAGTATTCCTATCCGCCCTGGCCGTTGCCGACGACCTTGGTGCGGTGCTGGTGATCGCCATATTTTACAGCTCGCACATTGCCCTAATGCCTTTAACCATTGGCGTATGGCTGCTGGTAATTCTGCTTATCGGTAACAAAATGGGCATACGAAACATTGCTTTTTACCTGGTGATCGGTTTCGGAGTTTGGGTAGCCTTTTTGCTTTCGGGCATACATGCTACCATTGCCGGTGTATTGGTTGCCTTTACCATCCCGGCACGTACCCGTATCAACGAGAAAAGCTATGCCGACAACCTCCGTCAACTTTTGCTTGATTTTGAAAATGCCATCCCCAATAACAGCACTTTAACCACACCCGAACAGCATGATACCATCGAAAAAATAAAAGAACTAAGTATGGATGCCGAAACGCCGCTTCAAAAAGTAGAGTTTATGCTGCATCCATGGGTAGCCTTTGTGGTGATGCCACTTTTTGCTTTGGCCAACGCGGGTATCGTGATCGGTGCTAACTTTTTTTCGTCGCTGGCTAACCCGGTGAGCCTGGGCGTAACCATCGGCTTACTGGCCGGTAAGTTTATTGGCGTACTGCTGGCTACCTGGCTCATGGTAAAATTTGGCGCGCAACTACCGGCTAAATCTACCTGGAAACAGATAGCTGGTGTAGCATTACTGGCAGGCGTGGGCTTTACCATGTCGTTATTTATATCCGGGCTTGCTTTTAACCAACCCGAAATGGTTGATCAGGCTAAATATGGGATCCTGTTAGCTTCACTATTGTCTGGCGTGCTTGGGGTGTTGGTATTGAGGAAAGCGTAGACGACTCACCCCGCCTGCGCTACGCTGGACGACCCTCTCTTCGCCTGCGGCGGAAAGAGGGTTGGGAACCTTTCTCTACATGCGTCATTGCGAGGAACGAAGCAATCTCTACACAGGCAGGTTAGCTTTTCTTCTTCGCTCTGTATAGTATAGAGATTGCTTCGTTCCTCGCAATGACGTTATTTCTTAATGTTCTACTCCCCTGCATTTGGCTTGCCATACACGCTCAGCGGTGTAAGCCTGTTCTGGAATATCAATTGCTGACTGTTGTAAAACTTCACAAAATCATCAGCGCTTGCCTGTCCTGGATAGGGCACAAAATAATGATTAGCATTGCCATTGCGCCAGGCCAATACATAGGATAGTTTATGTTTTATTAGCGTGGGTAGTAAAACTTTTGTCCACCAATCGGCCTGTGGTATTTGCTCATAGCCGGTTTCGGGTAAGCAGGCTACCTTATGATGTTTAGCCGCTATGGCATCTAAAATAGTAAGGCGTTTATCCAGTTTGGTTTGGTAGTCGGCAACGTTTTTATAACAATAATTATCAAAGCCAACAAAATCAACATAATCATCACTCGGGTAACGCTCCAGGAACTCGTCTTCCGATTCAAAATCAGCCGTTGAATATATGATGAGCAGATTATGCAGTTTTTTCTTTTTACGCAGATAATCTATAGTGAAACGCCACAGGGTTTTAAATTCATCTGGCGAACTGGTGTTTTTACCCCACCAAAACCAATTGCCGGTAAGTTCATGAAAAGGCCTGAACAGGATGGGGATAGCTTCGCCACCAGAGCCTTTCAGGTCGGCCAGGTAAGCCGCAGCTTTATCCAGCCAGGAAACATAAACATTATGATATGCTCCGCCAGGGATCAGGTCTTTAATGCTGTGTTGGATAGTATCCCAGGCCGTTTTTCCATTGGCCGGGTTATCCATGTGCCAACAGAATGTATTGATTCCCCCGCGTTCATAGGCCTCTTTCACCAGTTGTTTTTGCAGCTTAAAAGGGATACCGTTAATATCGTTGATGCTATCGTGCTCAATTTTAGCCAGATCCCAACCATATATAGCCGGATATGAATCCGTAACACTTTTCACATCCGAACCATTGGGCTCAAACTTCCAGTTAACACCATAGGCGGTATCATCATGGTGACCGAACATAATCCCGGCACCCAGCAGGCGCTGCATACTGAAAAAAAGAGCTTTGGTTTCGGCCGTGGCTCTTTTATCACTGGGACTATATAATTGCGCGCTGGCAAACACATTATAAAATAATAAAAATAAAGCGGTAATGGTTATATACCTCAAAACTACATGCATATGTTAACTGATCGGGCAAGCGACTAAATTAATATTATTAAAATTCTTGTGGCTAACCTATTCGCTTAATAATTTCTATACAAGCGCGACTGTTGTGATAGGGGCACTTCCATAACCCCGCTTTATCCTCTCCGGGCATTGTACTGCCATCGGCAGCTATTCCCCAAAACCATTCACCGTTCTGCTTATCTAGTATCTTATCCTTAACAAAGTTCCAGTTATCTATAGAAAAGTTAAGATATTTAGGATTGCCACTTATTCGCCAGGCATTAAAAAAGCCAACCATCGCTTCGGCCTGTACCCACCAGTGTTTTTCATTAATGAGGTGCCAGGCTGTGGGTTCATACTCGTACCCTAAGCCGCCATCGGTGTCCAACCCTTCGGATGTGGCATCAGCAATTTGCAGGCAGATACTTTTTAACTGCTTCCCGCGGATCTGATCATCGATCACTTCGGCTGCTTCCAGCAATAACCAGCTGGCTTCAATATCGTGCCCGTAGGATACAGTATCGGACTTGCGATTCCAGTCCTCATCAAAAAACAGGATAAGATGATGGGTATCCGGGTCAATAAAATGATCCAGAAAATTATCTATCAGGGTTTCTATCTGTTTTTTCAACCCCTCATCGGGCCAAATGCGGTGCAGGTTGGTATAGGCCTCCAGCACATGCAGATGTGTATTCATGGTCTTTTTTTCATTGACATCTTTAGAACTCAGGCGCAGATCATCCATAGGCTGCCAATCTCGTGTAAAGGCTTCCAGATATCCGGTCTTGCCATGATCATAGCTTTTATCAACCAACAGCTGGTATAGTTCGATAGCCTGCTGTTTAGCTGCCTCTATTCCGGAGGCCTGGTAATACTCACTGAGGCCATATATAGCAAACGCGCTGGCGTAAACCTGCTTTTTGGGATCCAATTGATCGCCCTTTTCATCAACCGACCAATATACTCCGCCAAATTCCGGATCGATAAAATGCGCGATTATATACTCATAAGCCCTGTGTGCCATTTGCAAAACAGCATCATCGGGTCGATGGTTATAGGCTGCCGAAAAGGTCCACAAAATACGGGCATTCAGTACCGAACCTTTTGGCGCTCCGGCAATCACCCGGTTGTTTTGATCGATTTCACCCCAAAAGCCGCCATTTACCTCATCGGGAGCATTTTTAAGCCAATAATTCAGAATGTTACCCAACTCGGTATTCAGTTCATTCTTATAAGCCTGTAACTGTGGTCGAGTACTTTTGTGGTTGATCATTTTAAGTGTTAAATAATCATATTCAGCTCTCCTGCGGCTGGCGCGAATTTTTATTACTGTTGATAATACCATAAACTGTATCAACTGAGGTTGAAGATCTTAGGCCATCTGCTGGAGTATTGGTCACATAATCTAATAATTTTTCTAAAGTGGTAGCGGCCACATGCATGCGGGTATCTGACGATGCGTAGTAAATATAAACTGTACCATCCTCATCGGCTATCCAACCGTTGCAAAATACTACGTTGGATACATCTCCCACACGCTCCTCACCTTCGGGGGCTAAAAAATAGCCACCGGGTTTGTATATCACTTTGGTCAGGTCTTTCAGATCGGTCATAAACATGTACAACACATACCGTAGTCCCGCAGCGGTATTACGCACCCCATGTGCCAGATGCAGCCATCCTTTTTTGGTTTTAAGAGGTGTTGGCCCCTGGCCATTTTTGGCTTCATAAACCGTGTGGTAGCTTTTATTATCGATGATGGCTTCGTGGTCAATAAAGGCGTGCTCCATGGTGTCACACAAGCCAAAACCTATGCCACCACCTGTACCTGCACTGATAAAACCATCCTGCGGACGGGTATATAAAGCGTATTTACCATCAACAAATTCCGGGTGTAATACCACGTTACGCTGCTGGGGTGAATTGGTTTTAAGATCGGACAGCCGTTCCCAGGTTACCATGTCTTTGGTGCGTGCTATGCCACAAGCCGCTACCGCCATCGACTGATCATGCGCCGGTGCTACAGGATCGCGCCTTTCGGTACAAAACAAGCCATAGATCCAACCATCCTGATGCCGGGTAAGGCGCATATCATATACATTGGTATCGGGCTCATGTGTTTCTGGCAGATGTATGGGATAATCCCAAAAGGTGAAATTATGAATGCCATCGGCACTTTCGGCAACAGCGAAAAACGATTTACGATCAGTCCCTTCTACCCGGGCCACTACCAGGTACTTTCCATTAAATTTGATAGCCCCGGCATTAAAAACCGCGTTGATACCAAACCGCTCCATTAAATAAGGATTGGATTTGGCATCCAGGTCATAGCGCCAGTTAAGAGGGATATGTGCTGCCGTGAGCACCGGGTATTTATAGCGATTAAATATGCCGTTGCCGGTTCCGGCTATTTCATTTGACCTGGTTATCAATTGTTGCTGTTCTTCCTGTAACCGGCTTAAACGGTGTTCAAATTCCTGTTTCATATAGGTCGATTTAGGCTGATATTCAATAATCTTTTAATTTATTCCACCATGTTTTTTTCAATATGATCACGATCACTGCCAGTAATGCTATGGTTACCAGCAAAGGCAGTTTCTGATGCAATATGAGGTACATGGGTAAAATGGTAAGGCATAGCTGCGCTATAGTGCCGATCACCACATTGAACATATTTAGTTTAAAGTTTTTGTTGGGTACAAACGTGGCATCATCGGCCATCACCAATTGTTTTACGGGCTCCCATAATCCCCAGGGACGTACGGTGCTGTAAAATGATTTTAACACGGCCATATCAGTAGGTTCCGTAGCATATGAGCCGATAATTGAACCCGCCAATGATAACAGGAACAGCAGCGGGAACCAGTACAACAGTTCATTGGATGGTATCAGCACAGAAAATATCATAGAGGATAATATCCCGGCCAGCATCCCATAAAAAAAGCCATTGGCGTTAAAACGCCACCAATGCCATTTTAAAACATTGGATACCACATAGCCGCCATAAAGGGCCGATACGATCCATTGCAGGGCACTGTTCACATCTTTTATAAAAAATCCTAATATCACACCTACTGCCACCACAACTATACCTACCAAATAATTCATGGTGATGATCTTTTTATTTGATGCCCCTGGATTTACATATTTAATATAAATATCATTAACGATGTAAGCCTGCGCCGCATTCATGGTACCACTAAACGTACTCATAAAAGCGCCCAGCAAACCGGCCAGCAGCAAACCAACAAGACCAACGGGCAAAAAATTATTGATCACCGCGGGCAAAATCCGCTCAAAATCGATAGCCCCGGTAGCATCCTTAAGGTTCATTTCATGATAATACAGCAACCCCAATACGGTAAGACTCACAATGAGCGTATAACGGATGGGCAACAGGATGATATTCACAAAACCGCTCATTTTACTGGCCTCCTCGGGCGAGCGGGTTGAGAGTATCTTTTGCATATCATAATTGGGTGCGGGCCCGGCAAGCGCGGCAAAGAAGCCTTTAAAGGTCATCATCATAAAAAATAATCCGAACAGCGAATAGCCATCATCCTTTATCTTTTGATTAACCTCTGTAATGATACCCGACCAGCTTAAACCTAACTGTTTGCCAAAAAAGGGGCTATACCAGCCGTTGGGTACATTCAAATGTTGCCCCATGAGCTTATGAGCAGCTATAAAACCTATCCAGATGCAAGCTACGGTCATGATGCCGTATTTGATCATATCGCCCAACACAATGCTGTGCATACCGCCTAAAATGGAGTAGAACATGGCAAACAAGGTGAATACAATACCATACACGTGCGGCACATATTGTGGCGCAACCCGGAAGGGTATATAAACCTTAACCAATTCCCAGGGGACAAATATTTCGATGAATTTGCCTAGCCCTATAAAGCCATAGGCCAAAAAACCAAAGCAACTAAGCAACGCAAAGCCAATCACGATCATGTGCGAACTACCTACACCCGTACCGGTTTTTCCAAAACGGGTGGCCAGCCATTCGGCGCCAGTGGCGGCATTTGACCGGCGCAGCCAGCGGGATAGGTACATCATCAAAAACACCTGGTTAAATACCGGCCAAAGCCAGGGTATCCAGATGCTTTTCATCCCATATACAAAACATAGGCTCACCATCCACATGGTTCCGCTGATGTCAAACATATCGGAGGCATCGCTTAAACCCAGTTTATACCAGGGTAAAGCCTTACTACCAAGCATGTAGCTCTCCTTATTTTCGCGCGCTTTTTCGCGGTACCATAAGCCGATAAAAATGGTGCTGAGCAGGTATAAAACGATAATGAAAACATCCAAAAAGTGAAGCTTCATTGGCCCAAAAATGTAAAATTGTAAAAATGGATGTTTATTAAACTGGTTATCAAAAATAGTCTTATTCAGGATTGATTTATAATACTATTTTAACCTAATTTTTACCCGATTGGCGAAAACATTAAATAAATACGCGATTGCCGGTATAGGTTTCGCGGAACTCTTTGGGGATGCAAAGCTTCTTTCTTTTAAATATACGATTAAAATTCGAGATATTGTTAAAACCGCATTTATAAGCGATCTCGGCTATGGTGTTGGTACTGTCGATGAGCATGCGGGAGGCGTGGCCCAGCCTGATCTCGTTGAGGCTGTCAATGAAGGTTTTACCGGTGCGTTTTTTGATAAACCTGCTAAACGAAGCTTCGGGCATATTGGCTATGCGGGCTACTTCGGCCAGGGTTACCTGTTTGTGGTAGTTCTGGTTCATGTGTTCAAATACCTTTTCAATGCGCCTGCTGTTGTAGTAAAGCTTTTCGTTGCTAAAACTAGCATCAGAAACGGTGCGCATATTACGCGATATAGAAAGATCATGTAATACAGACATCAGCTCCAATACCGAATCGAACCCGCTTTTTTGAGCCAGACCAATAATGCGGCCTTTGAGCGCCTGTATGGTCTCGGGCGAAAACACGACACCCCGCTGTGAGCGCTCCAGCATGCTTTTTAAAAAACTTAACTGGTTGCGTTTCAGAAACTTTTCGTCAAAAAGATCCTTGTGGAACTGGATGGTAATTTCGGTGATCTCTTCACTCTGGCATTGATGCGTAAACCAGGCATGGTACAAATTCGGACCGATCAGCGCCAGCTCCAGATCCTCAATAACCTCAATATTGCCGCCTACCACCCGCCGGGCGCCTTTGGCATTCACAATCAGGTTTAACTCATATTCGTCATGATAATGAAGTGGGAAATCGAACTTCTTTTTAACCCTAGAGAAAATGGTAAAACAGTCGCTCGGAGTTAGCGGCGTTATTTCGCGCATTACATTATTGATCATCACAATTGGGTATATAAAAATTGGCTTTAGTTTTAATACGAATTTAACATAAATATAGTAGATATTTAGTTTATCCTAATCAAAAATCTTATCTTCTTGCATCAAATGGCACTTTTTAAAGCTTTTATTTTAACACTTTTTAACATAAAAGCAGAGCGAAACAGCTCATAAAAGCCCAAAACCGTGCACAAAATCACTCATTTTAACACTTTTTAACAAATTTTAACACGGTTTTAGCAAGGTTTAAAAAGTATGGCGGACCGATGTTCCAAAAGGGGTCAAATCTATAAGGTTAAAAATAAGTCGCAGAGTTGACTCACCCGGTCTACGCTTCGCTGGACCACCCTATCTTCGGCTTCGCCGCAAAGAGGGTAAAAAAAATGAAGGAAATCCCCTCTACGCGCGAAGCGGAGAGAGGGGTGACGAGCGCAGCGATGTCGGGGTGAGTCGATAGACGTCTAATTTTCGCCTTATACCTTTTCATAGGCTATTACTCCAAAAAAGAGATAGTCAACCCGGATACTAATCACCTCCCAGAAATTTTACACTCCATCAACCATATTTTTCCGGGCGTATTATTCAATATAAATTATAACTGTTAGGTTTGCAGGCAATTGCGGTTTTAACTTTTTACCCAAACGGTCAGAAACTTAAACTCAATTTAATATGTTATTAAATTCTGCCTCCTTAACTTACAGGAGTGCGGGCTCATGACTTTTAATTTGGCTTATTAATTGTATAATGAATTCGAATTTATCAGGCAAAAACATGAAATTGCCATATTATATATAGGCTCAAAACAATTGCCATAAGTTATTGTAGAGTAACCATAATTAATTTGTACAAATACCTACTATATCATATTTAATGGATACAGCAGAAAGCGCAACAACGGTTAAAAAGAATTCGAAGTTTAAACAAAGCCTCATCAACTTTTTTACCGACCTGTATAAGATCAACCAGTTCATTTTACGTTTTTTCAGGGAGGCATTTGTACCTCCTTTTGAACTTAAGGAGATAGTACGCCAGTGTTTTGAAGTGGGTGTGCGTTCTTTCACACTCATCTCAGTAACCGGCTTTATTGTTGGGGTGATCTTCACCAAGCAATCACGCCCTTCGTTATCTGAGTTTGGGGCGCAATCATGGCTGCCATCGCTGGTATCTATCGCTATTATGCGGGCACTGGCGCCTTTGGTTACCGCGCTTATCGCGTCGGGCAAGGTAGGTTCAAGTATTGGCGCCGAGCTGGGCTCCATGCGGGTAACCGAACAAATAGACGCCATGGAAGTATCGGGAACCAAACCTTTTAAGTTTTTGGTGTGTACACGCGTACTGGCTACTACCCTCACCATCCCTATCCTATCAACCTATACCGGTTTAATAGCCATATTGGGTGGCTATTTAAATGTAAGCCAGAACGAAGGCACCAGTTGGAGCACCTTTATACAGCAGGTGTTTGAGCCTTTAACTTTTGTTGATTTTGTGGCATCGTTGATCAAATCGATCGTATTTGGTTTTACTATAGGTATTGTGGGTTGTTACCAGGGTTACAATTCAACCAAAGGAACCGAGGGTGTTGGTAAGGCAGCCAACGGCGCAGTGGTTACGGCCATGTTCCTTGTATTTATTGAAGAAGTTATTATTGTGCAGATAACCAGCTGGTTCCGTTAATATGAAAAAGACACAAACACAGGTAGATCATAGCAACCCGGTTATCAGTATCAGGGGGCTTAAAAAGGCCTTTGAGGATTATGCCGTACTGCGCGGTATCGACCTTGATCTTTACCAGGGCGAAAACCTGGTGGTGTTGGGTCGTTCGGGTACGGGAAAATCTGTATTGATCAAGATCATTTCCGGTCTGCTGAAACCAGATGCGGGCGAAATAACCGTACTGGGCCATAACATGGAGACAATAACCGAAAAAGAACTGCAGGACCTGCGGGTGAGGATCGGTTTTTCGTTCCAGAACAGTGCTTTGTATGATAGTATGACGGTACGCAAAAACCTGGAATTTCCACTGGTGCGTAACCGCAAGGGTATTACCCGGGCCGAGATCAATACCGCGGTTGAAACCGTATTGGATGCCGTTGGCTTATCGCAAACCATTAACCAGATGCCTGCCGAACTTTCGGGCGGTCAGCGTAAACGTATCGGTATTGCACGCACCCTGATCCTGAACCCGGAGGTGATGCTGTATGATGAACCCACAGCCGGGCTTGATCCGATAACCTGTATCGAGATCAACGACCTGATCAACGAAGTTCAGCAGCGCTACAATACCTCATCTATCATCATTACACATGATTTAACCTGCGCCAAACAAACCGGCGATAGGATTGCCATGCTACTCGATGGGCAATTTCAGCGTACCGGTACTTTCGATGAGGTTTTTGACACGGATGACAGCCGGGTTAAACCATTTTTTGACTATAACTTTATTCACTAAGAACAGATATTATAACCATTATCATGGATGCAACAGAAAATAGAAAAGCAATTACAGTAGGCATATTTTTAGCGCTTGGCCTTATCGTATTTATACTGGGGGTATTCACGCTTGGAGGCCAGCAAAAAAGCTTTGTAAAAAACATAAAAATAAGCTCCGTTTTTAGTGACGTGGCCGGATTAAAAAAAGGCAATAACGTATGGTTTTCCGGTGTTAAAGTAGGCACTATCAGCAATGTTAAATTCATTGGCCCATCACAGGTTCAGGTGTATATGAACATTGACGAGGCTACACAGCAGTATATCCACCGTAACGCGGGCGCCAAGGTAAGCTCCGACGGATTGATAGGCAACAAGATCATTGTGATCGACGGCGGTAGTCCGCAGGCACCCATAGTGCAGGATGGCGATGTGCTGCAGGCCGAAAAAATGCTATCCACCGATGATATGCTCAAAACCTTGCAGGACAATAACCAGAACCTCCTGGCCATCACCACCGATTTTAAAGCCCTGAGTCATAAAATATTGGAAGGCAAAGGTACCGTTGGCGCCTTAATGGCCGATAGCACCATGGCTATGCAACTGCGTGCCGCCATGCGTAATTTGCAGGCTGCCACACAAAGCGCGGCAACCATGGCTGTACAGCTCAATAATTTTAGCGCTAAAATGAATACCAAAGGTGGCTTTGCTGATAAATTACTGACCGACACCGCTACTTTTAACAAAATAAGCCAGTCGGTTGGTCAGCTGCAAAAAGCGGCGGCTAATGCCTCAACGCTGACAGATAACCTCACCAAAGCCAGCAACAAGCTGAATACTACCGATAACGCTATCGGCGTATTGCTGAATGACCCTAAAGGTGCCGCGCAGGTTCAAACTACGTTAAACTATCTGCAACAAAGCTCGGTTAAACTTAACGACGACCTGGAAGCGGTACAGCATAATTTTCTGCTGCGCGGCTTTTTCAAGAAGAAAGCAAAAGCCAAGGCTGATAGTTTAAAAGCGCAATAAGCATTTAACGCATGATGCAAAGCGGGTGTATGGTATTGGGGATAATTGAGATGTGTGCTGCAGGGTTGCTCATATTTTTGGCCTATCTCATCAAATATAAAAAGAGGGTTGAGATCATTGCCGGCTATGACGAGCGAACATGCAAAGATAAAGACGGCCTGGCTAACTGGATAGGCGGCAGTCTCCTGATCACCGGACTCATATGTCTTTTATTGGGCATTGTAGCCACCCTGATGCCCAACCATACCGATCACATGATGATCGCCTTTGGCATCATTGTACTCCTGTGGGTGGTTATTGTCAATGTAGGTGGGCGGAAGTATAAGGGGTGAACCGGCTCATCCGGTAAAGCAACAGTTCAATAAACCCCTCCCTGCCACAGCACAGTCCAACCGCAGCCCTCCCGTGGGGAGGGAACTAAAACTTTTTGCCTTCAGCCTACAACCTTTTCTCCACGCGTCATTGCGAGGAGGCACGACGTGGCAATCCCCAATAAGCAGGGCCACTCTGTACAGCATAGAGATTGCTTCGTACCTCGCAATGACGCGTGTGGGTTTGCCCCTCTTTCCGCCGCAGGCGAAGAGAGGGTGGTCGAGCGTAGCGATGACCGGGTGAGTCGACTTTACGCCACCGTATCCGGGTGCAGGATATTGCCCGGGAACTCATCCATGTTTTTATAATATATTTTGGGATCTACACTACTTTGTTCCATAGCCCATACTGCCATGGTGTATAAGATGGGTTTTAGGCGCGAGCCCGAATCGGTAAGGGTATAAGTTACATAGGGCGGTACCACGGGTTTCGCCTCCCGCGTTATCAGGTTATCAGCTTCCAGCTGTTTCAGGTGCTGGATCAAAACTTTTTCGGTAATGGCCGGGACGGCTTTTTTGAGCTCGCTATACCGTTTGCTGCCCGATAGCAGGTGAAACAAAATGATGGGTTTCCAGTATCCGCCTATCTTTTCCATTACGTAAGTCACCGGGCATTCTTTAAATGCGGTCTGCTTATTTTCCTGAATGGTTGAACTTTCTTTGATCGCTGTCATGGTTACCTACTTTAGGGTAAGTACTTGTATAAAAGTAAGTACTAAGATAGCTTTGCTGGTAATAAAAACAAAATATAAAATTTATGAAAATCACCATCACAGGCTCATTGGGCAATATCAGCAAACCACTGGCCCAACAGTTAATAAGCGCAGGTCATGAGTTAACCATCATCAGCAGCAGTGCCGACAAAGTAGCAGCCATTGAGGCATTAGGGGCAACAGCAGCCATCGGTCTGGTTACAAACGTGGACTTCCTGACCAAAGCCTTTACCGGCGCCGACGCCATATATACCATGGTTCCGCCAAATCTTGGGGCAAGCAATTATAGGGAATATGTGGGCAGTATCGGCAAAAATTACGCGGAGGCTATTGCAAAGGCAGGCGTATCGCGCGTAGTAAATCTAAGCAGTATCGGCGCGCATCTTAACGCGGGTACAGGCCCTATCGCAGGAAATCACGATGTTGAATTGGAGCTAAATAAACTCAGCAACGTAGCGGTAAAACACTTGCGTGCACCATTCTTTTATGTTAACTTTTTGAGTAATATCGATATGATCAGGCACATGGGGATCCTGGGCGCTAACTATCCTGCTACAGCCAGGTTGATTATGGTTCACCCGGAGGATATTGCTGCCGTTGCCGCGGAAGAACTACAGCAGGAATTTACAGGCAAAAGCGTGCGCTACCTGGTGAGCGACGACCGTACCCTGGGACCGATAGCTACCGTTTTAGGTACCGCTATTGGCAAACCCGAACTACCATGGGTTGAATTTACCGACGAGCAGGCTTTGAACGGCATGCTTCAAAACGGCTTACCGCCAGAAATTGCCCGCAACTTTGTTGAAATGGGTACCGCCATACGATCAGGCGTATTATGGGAAGATTACGATCAGAACCAACCCAAGGTAAAGGGTAGCATTAAACTGGAAGCCTTTGCGGAAGAATTTGCGGATAGGTTTAAGCAGGCGTAATCGACTCACCCGGTCTGCGCTTCGCTGGATCACCCTCTCTTCGCCTTCGGCGGAAAGAGGGTTTTTAAAGAAGGTTAATTTGTCATCCTGAACGCAGTGAAGGATCTTCTTCAACATGCCAGTCGTACAACAGATGCTTCACTACGTTCAGCATGACAAGAGTTTTTTGTACGGCTTTTAAAGTCCTCTCCTTTGGAGAGGATTTAGGTGAGGCTTTAAATGATCGCCTTCACCCCTGGTATCTTCACCAGCAAATTACCCAGGGCAAATGAGCCGATAACAGCCAGTGGCGCTACAAAAAGCAATTTGATGGCAGGATCGGCATTTAAGGGTCTGAACAGCATAGACAGGGATATCAGTACCAGCGGATGAAATACATACACCGCAAAGGCTGCTCTCGACATCTTTTTCATGAACGATGATTGAACGTTCCATTTTTGCCTGGCTATGCCCAGCAGGGCCATGATGATAAAGATCCCGGTAAACTGCTCCCAGCAAGCATACATTAACGATTGCCAGTGCCCATCGCCGTTAAAGCTTTCTATCGGGCTATTGGTCAGTATTTTTATATAATAAAGCAGGGGGAACACTACCCCGATCATCAGGGCAACCATCCACGCAAAGCCCTTGCCCATTTTATAGCCAACCAAGTTAAGCCATTGCCCGCGCGAGGCTACTATACCTAAAGCAAATAAAGCGATGTATTGAACAAAATGCCCCAACTGAAAACCAACAGGTTTTAATACCCAGCCAACTGGGAACACCGACCTCACCAAATAACTGCCCAAAGCCAGCGTAAGCGCGAACAAAACCACGGTAAGTACAGAAGGCATTTTCGCCGATGATGATGATAACGATTTGCTTTTAAATATCAGCATAATACCAACATATAGCAGGCTGAATACAAGCAGGGCGGCAACAAACCACAATACACCAAAATCTATCCAGGGATGAAAACCGCCCAGGAACTGCGGGTAAGTGATATGATGCCCCAGCGCAAAACGGTAAACCAGGTAGCTTAATACCGGCGAGAGGATAAAAGAGTAAAATATGAGGGGGATGCCTAATCGCTTTAACCTGTCGATAATAAAACGTGCCGCGCCTTTTTTATGGTAGGACGATTCGGTGAAATAGGCCGAGATAAAAAAGAAAAAGCCCATAAAAAACGACTGATTGGTAGCCACAAACAAGGTCATGGGTATCAACGCGGCAGTGTGCGTGGTTTTTTCGGCATAATACCAGCCCCCGGGGGCGCCATAGGTAATAAAAGTATGGTGCAGTACCACCAGAACGGTGAGCAGTACTTTTAGATTATCGATATATACAATTTTTCCGGTTTGTGTATTACTGCCAGCGGTAACGGGTGATACAACGGTTTGAACTTGCATTGGTATAGGTTAAGGGATGTTTTATAATTTGATACCCCTAAAGGATGCTTTTTTTTCAAATTAGTTACACCGCTTTGCAATTATTTGATCAATTGCCCTGCATTGCGTTTATCCGGGGGGAGTGCGAGGTAGCTTTTATAGCTGGCGCTTAAATAATTAGTGAGGTTAAACTCAGGCGCGGTATAAATCTTAACCGATGGGATGTAAAGCAAGATAAAGTTATCCAACTCTGGACCTGTGAGGGGTACATATTTGGCTATATTATCTGCTGTAAATATTTTGGCTATCTCATCACGGGTCTTTTCGTTCTCTAAAAATTCAGCCTGTTTCTTTTTATCCTTTTCGTCTTTGTTCCAGTAATGCAAACGGAGTATTACGCCGCCTTTGGGATCACCTTTGGGGTTACCGGGGCTGGGTGGGTTACGCTGATAAATCATGGTTTGCCCATGAAACTCCGGGTCGACATAACCGCTTGCGGGCTTTTTGATCTCCACATTGGTTACCTTAACTTCTTTCAGTTCGTTTTGCTTGGCGGTTACAAACACGTCTCTTCCGCGCAGATCGGTTACCAGAACGGTATCCGGAAGATAGAAAGCACTTTTAAACAGGAGCAGGTCGCCAGGTTTTGCCGGAATGCTGAATTTACCGGTTTTATCAGTTGCAGTAACTTTACCATTAGTTGAATTTTCAACCCGCAGACCAGAGACTACGGTATGCGACTTCAATTCATAAACAGTACCTTTCTGCACACCCTGCCCATAGGCCAGTGCCGAAATAAAACAAGCGATCAATATAAGCAGGAGCTGACGAGGCATGGAATAAAATTAAGCCAAAAAATCAAAACACAAATTTACAGATAAACTTTTTAACTTAATTTAACATATTGACAAGCCGGTAAAAGAAATAAAAAGGACGCCTGCATGGCGTCCTTTTTATTTACAGGATACGTGGTGTTAAACGTATAACTTATTGCTCACTTTTTCCCTCCTCATTCGCTTTCTGTAGCTTTTTGAGCATTTCGGTGCCTATCAGGGCATCTATCATACCGTTACCGCCACCGTCTTTACCACTTACCAATATTTCAGGTACCAGTTTGATACCGTTGCTGGCCAGGGCTTCGGCCACACGCACAATGGCGTATTGTTCGGTACCCATGGCTTCGGTTTTTTGTTTGGTCACTTCAGCTTCGGCCAAACCTATGGCTTTGATCTTGGTACTTTCGGCAATACCGTTCACCTCAGTTGCATTAGCGTCGGCTTTTGCGTTCACGGTTTTGGCTTCAGCATCGGCCTTGGCTATAGTGATCCTTACTTCGGCATCAGCTTTTGCGTTAATGGTTTTGGCTTCGGCCTCACCATGTGACGCGGCAACTTTTGAAGCGGCCATCTGGGTATTGATCTCTACCTGGCGGGTTGATTTTACCACCTCTGGCTGCATATCGGCACCGGCACGGGCGCTTTCAAATTCCTTACGTTCAATTTGCGCATGGCGTTGTATCTCGTAGGTAACCTTTTCCTCTTC
>Ga0207671_10002496_pt1 | contig 19633 bp, 14 predicted proteins | sample KBSC24metaG_FD_184352 | JGI IMG/M metagenome (GOLD analysis project Ga0207671, IMG submission 184352) | Corn rhizosphere microbial communities from Kellogg Biological Station, Michigan, USA - KBS C2-4 metaG (SPAdes) (version 2) | ecosystem: Host-associated > Plants > Roots > Rhizosphere > Soil... | reverse complement strand
CGCTGATTATCGAGATGATGGCGCTGGGTCTCGTGACCTAGGCTGGGATGGGTGAGCGCTTCCGCCAGGAGGAGCGAATTGCGGAATTTGTATTTGATGCGCTGTTCGAGCGGATTCATGAGGGGGATTACCGCGCGCACTGTGCACGGCAGAAGCGCAAGCGGCAAATGCCAAGTCGGCGCGTTGACCCGGCACCGTGTCCGTGTGATACCAGAGCGCCGCGATTACGTCATGCCTGAAACGCCACCTCCACCTCCTGCCGCGCCCGGCAAGAATCCGTGGCCACGCGTGGTGACGATCCTGGGGGTGCTGACGCTCCTCCTGGGCGCGGGGGCGTGGATGGTGCACCGAGTCACGAGCTTGACGGGAGAAGCCCTTGGTCACGGCAAGGCGATCGTGAAGGAGGTGGGCGAACAGGCGGCGAATGTGGCCCGGGCGTTCCGCGAGGGCACGATCCGCGAGGAATTCCTGAGCCGGTCGGCCGAAATCACGGGAACGAACCGGTTGCAGGTGGCGACTCTCCACCAGGGCGAGACGTTTCAGCGGAGCGAGCAGGACAACCTGGCGTGGGGCATGATCCAGTTGCCCAAGGTGGTGGTGCAGGCCCAGGCGCCGGTGGAATACACCTACTATGTGGACCTCAAGGGGCCGTGGGAATTTCGGCAGGAGGGCAAGGAGGTGGTGGTCCTGGCACCGCCGATTCTCCCGAACACCCCGGCGATCGATGTCTCGGCGCTCACGTTCTACACCTTGGAAGGAAGCATCTGGCGCGATGACAAGGCGGTGCGGGAACGATTGCGCGGAAGCCTGACGGCGACACTCAGCAGGCGCGCCCGCGAGGATGAGCGGCTGGTGCGCGAAGTCGGCCGGCAAAAGATCGCCGAGTTTGTGGAACAATGGCTGGGGGACAAATTCGGCGACGGCCACGACTACAAGGTGAAGGTGCTGTTTCCGGATGAGTCGCCCGCAGCTCCGCCGAAAGAGAACGCCTGGCCGGCGACGCCTGCGAAATAGAGACAGAGACCAAAGCACCGTCCCATGCTGTATTTCGACCACAATGCCACGCATCCGCTCTCGGCCGTCGCGCGGGAGGCATGGTTGCGGGCCACGCGCGATTTTATCGGCAACCCATCGAGCCCGCACCGGCTGGGCGCCAGGGCGGACGCGGCTCTCAGCGAGGCGCGCGAGAAACTCGCGGGCTGGCTCGGATGCGGGGCGACGGAGATCGTGTGGACCTCGGGAGCGACGGAAGCCAACAATGCCGCGCTCTTTCACGCGTCGCGCGCGGGTGACGGCGAGGCCTGGATTTCGGCGATCGAGCACCCATGTGTGCTCGCGGCGGCGGAACGTCATTTCGAGGGACGGCAGTGGCGGATCCCGGTGACCCCGCTGGGAGTTCTAAATCTTGAAGCGTTTGCGGAACGGCTGAAACGCCGGCGTCCGGGGCTGGTGGGGGTCATGGCCGCGAACAATGAGACCGGCGTGCTCCAGCCATGGGGCGAGGTGCTGGCACTGTGCCGCGAGCATGGGGTGCCGTACTTTTGCGACGCGGCGCAATGGATCGGAAAATTGCCCGCGGCAGGGCTGGGCGCAGCGGATTTGGTGAGCGGGTGCGCCCACAAATTTGGCGGGCCGCAGGGTGTGGGATTTCTGAAGGTGCCCGCGAAATTTCAGCCGTTGCTCGTCGGTGGGCCGCAGGAAGAAGGCCGGCGCGCCGGGACGGAGAATGTGGCAGGGGTGCTGGCGATGATTGCCGCACTCGAGGAATGTGAAGGTCGATTGAGGGCGGGCGCCGTGGAGGAGCTCACGGGTATGCGTGCGCGTTTCGAAGCGAGGTTGATCCGGCGACTGCCGAATGTACGGATCGTCGGCGCGGGGGACGCATCGGGAAATTTACCGCCGGAGGGGTTCGTCGATTCGACCGCCCACTCCGATCGGTCGAGCCCATCCCGCCTGTGGAACACCATCTCCGCCATCATGCCGGAGGTGGCCGATTGCCGGCAACGCTGGGTGGTGAAACTCGACAAGCTCGGCTTCGCCGTTTCGACTGGCTCCGCCTGCGCCAGCGGCAAGGAGCAAATATCGCATGTCCTTGATGCGATGGATTTTACGATTGAAGATGCCTCACGGGCGCTGCGCTTCAGCAGCGGCTGGGAGACGGTTGCCGGCGACTGGGAGCGGCTCCTGGACGGGATCGAGCGGGCCTACACCGAGCTCGCGCGCTGAGGCCGCATGCAGAGCGGCCACTTCGTCGCGGAGTTCGATCGCGAGGGACTTGCGGTCGCCTCCGCGCGGGCGTGGCACGCCGCACCGGAGCGAGGCCTGGATGGCAGGCTTGCTCCAAACATTGAGCAGGTGTGGAAGCAGCGTCATGTCGCGCCAGTAGCAGATTTCGTCGGAGACCGAGCCTTCCTTGAGCGAGTATCCGATGGCCGCGGCGGTGACGGGACAACCGAGGTCGAGGGCGGGTTCGAGGAGCGCGCTGCGGAAGGGCAGGACCCGGTTGCCGCCGGAGCTGGTGCCTTCCGGAAAGAGGACGATGAGCAGTCCTTCCTCGAGCGCGGCCCGCATCCGTCCGACAACGCTGCTCACCCCGGTACGGCGGTCCCGGTCGACGAAAATGGTGCTGCCCAAGGACGCACATTGGCCGAAGATGGGCCAGGATCGGACGTCGCTTTTGGAGACGAAGACGCAGGGGCGCAAGGCCGCGAGCAGGATGATATCGAGATAGCCGAGGTGATTGGCGACCAGAAGGCCGCGAATTGGCAACGGGCCAAATGTGCGCGGTTCGAGCCCGAGGATGCGGCGGCAACCCTCGGCGGTTTCCTGAAGCCATTCGGCGGCCGCGCGGAGGGTCCGGGCCTTTTTCGAAATAGTGAGAGCCAGGCTGCGGCGCGCGATGGCCCCGGCGATGAAGATGAGGAAGCGGGTGCTGCGCGAGACGACCCGGAGAGGCGAGGAGATTTTCATGGCGGGGTCAATCGAGGAAGTGATTGCGCACCGCGTCGGGGAGCGCGCGGAGATCGAGGAGCGTCAGGAAATCGATGGTCTTGAACTCGCGATCAAGGGCGGGCGGGCCGCAAATCTTCGCGCCGAGCGACAGGTAGGCACGGAGGAGCTTGGGGACTTGGGGGCGGTCAGAGGCGGGAGAGATACCGTCGATCCGGTAGTCTCCGAGCGCCTGTGTGCGGAAGCGTTCCTCCACCAAATGTTCGGCCTGCAAGGCCTCATACGCGGCCAGCCCCGTCGCCGCATCCTGGGAGGTAAGCGAGCTGCAGCCGATGAGATAGCGGGCGCGACGGTCGGTGGCATACCGGGCGATGCCGCGCCAGAGGAGGTTCAGGACATTGAGTTTGCGATGGTCCTTATGGACACAGGCGCGACCCAGCTCGACGGTCTCGCAGCGGATCGCTTCGAATGGCGTGAAGTCGAATTCCTGGGCGCTGTAATAGCCGTGATGGGCGGCCGCGAGCTGGCCGGTCTGGAGGCGGTAGGTGCCCACGACGGCGCCGGTCCGTGCTTCTTCAACGAGGAGATGGTCGCAACACGCATCGAAGCGATCGGCGTCGAGTCCGTTGAGATAGGCGGCATCGAGGCCTTCATTGAGTTCGAGGTTGAAGACCTCGAAACGGAGGCGCTGGGCCGCCTCGATATCCGCGGAGTCGCGGGCGAGGCGGATGGTGTAGGAGGCAACGCGGGGAGCGTGCAGTTGCGGAGAGGCAGCGAGCGTCTTCATACGCGGAAGGGTTGGCGCGAGGTTGAATGGCAGTGCTTGGAAGCCGGACAACATCGCTCGCATATATGGCAGAGGGATGACCGCCATGTGAAAATCCTGCAAACGGGTGGGTTTTTGCAGGGTTCATAGGTCCCATTCGTCCCATGAGTCGCATTGGTCCCATGGGACCTATGGGGCTGCTATCTCGCGCCGGGGGACCTCTCCCTGAAGCCGTCCGAACTGCTATCTCGCCAGATGCACTGCCAGCAGGGCCAGATCGGCTGGGGTTACTCCGCTGATCCGCGAGGCTTGCCCCAAGGTCTCCGGACGCACTTTTTCCAGCTTTTGGCGGGTCTCAGCGCGCAGGCCCGAGATCGCCTGGTAGTCCACGTGCACCGGAATCCGCTTTTCGTCATTGGCTTTGAGGCGTTCGATGGAGGCTTCCTGGCGGGTGATGTAGCCCTCGTACTTGAGATCGATCTCGACCGATTCCCAAAGGTCGGGAGCAAACCCAACGACCAATTCCTGGGGCAGCATCGTGAAGGTATTATGGGGGCGGCGCAGCCACTGGGCGATCTTCACGCCTTCGAAATTGGTGCCGGAGGTGTGGAGACGGAGCCGATCGAGATCCCCGAGCTTTGCCTGGAGTTTCTGCCAGCGAGGTTCGGAGACGAGGCTGTGCTCGCGGGCGAGGGGGGTGAGGCGCAGGTCGGCGTTATCCTGCCGGAGGAGCAGACGATGTTCGGCGCGGCTGGTGAACATCCGATACGGTTCCGGAGTGCCTTTGGTCACGAGATCGTCGATCAGTACTCCTATATAGGCGTCGGAGCGCGAGAGGGTGAATTCCGGCTGGCCGAGGACCTTGAGGGCGGCATTGGCGCCGGCCATCAGGCCTTGGGCGCCGGCTTCCTCGTAGCCGGAGGTCCCGTTGATTTGCCCGGCGAAATAGAGGTGAGGCACCCGCTTGGTCTCAAGGGTGTGGAAGAGCTGGACGGGCGGGCAGTAATCGTACTCGACGGCATATCCGGGACGCATGATCTCGGCATTCTCCAAGCCGGGGATGGTGCGAATGAAGGCGTACTGGATTTCCATGGGCAGGCTCGTCGAGACGCCGTTCACATAGTACTCCTCGGTATGCCGGCCCTCGGGTTCCAGAAAGATCTGGTGCGCGGCCTTCTCGGCAAAACGGACCACTTTGTCCTCGATGGACGGGCAATAGCGCGGGCCAACACCTTCGATAATTCCCGCATAAAGGGGTGATTTGTCGAGATTGGCGCGGATCAGGTCGTGGGTCTTGGCAGAAGTGGATGTGATCCAACAGGGTAATTGTTCCATGTGGAACACGCCATCCTGCCAATGATTGAGGGAGAAGATGTCGTGCCGCTCGTGGCGCACTTCCTCCGGCATGAAGGAAAAGGGGAGGGGCGGCTGATCGCCGTCCTGCCGCTCGCAAGGGCCGAAGTCGATGGTCTTGCCGTGCAGGCGGCACGGGGTGCCGGTCTTGAAGCGGCCGACCTCGAAGCCCAGATCCCGCAGCGAGTCGCTCAGGGTCGAGAAGCTATCTCCCATGCGGCCGCCCGCCTGGTTCTGAAGGCCTACGTGCAGCAGCCCGCGCATGAAGGTCCCCGTCGTGATCACGACCGATTTCGCCTCAATCCTGAGGCCGAGGTTTGTCTCGACGCCGCAAGCTCCTTCCTCGTTGACGAGAATACGGACGGCATTGCCTTGCTTGAGGTCGAGATTGGGCGTGCGTTCCAGCACCGCCTTGGCCCGGAATTGATACGCCTTCTTGTCGCACTGGGCGCGGGGCGAGCGGACGCTCGGACCCTTGCGGGCATTGAGCATCCGGAACTGAATGCTCGTCGCGTCGGTGTTGAGCCCCATCACTCCACCAAGGGCGTCGATCTCCCGGACCATCTGGCCCTTGGCTTGTCCGCCGATCGCGGGGTTGCAGGACATCTGGCCCACGGAGTCGAGATTCTGCGTGAGCATAAGGGTCTGGCAACCCAGCCGGGCGGCGGCACTGGCAGCCTCGATCCCGGCGTGGCCAGCCCCAATCACAACCACATCATAAGTTTTGGGATAGGTAAACATCGCAAATGTTCTACGTGGAACAATCGTTCATGTCCCCAGAATCCCCTCCTTGGCCCGCGGGAGCAGCTCGCGGAGGGTAGCGGTATAGGTCTCGCCCTGGAGGTTCGAGGAGCAGACTTCGAGATCAAGACCGAACTCCGCCATGACCTGCCGGCAGGCGCCGCAGGGGGTGACAGGTTCCTTGGAATCCGCCACGATCGCGACGGCCTCGAATTCCATTTCCCCAGCCGCCACGGCAGCGAAGACCGCGTTGCGTTCCGCGCAACTCGTCAGGCCAAACGAAATATTCTCCACGTTGCAGCCCCGGAAGACCCGGCCGCTCCTGGTGCGCAGCGCGGCACCCACGGCAAAGTGTGAGTAGGGCGCGTAGGCCGCTTCCCGCGCCTGGCGGGCTTCGGCGAGCAGGAAGTCCATATTCATAAATCTCTGTTATCGTTATATTTACGCAGTATCTAGAAAGCGAGGGCGGGAATTTCGGGTTGCAATTCCACTCCATTTCCCGGATATGCCCTGCGTGGTTTCCCCAAAACGCAACTACGCCGGAAAACTGATCGCTGTCGAGGGCCTGGATGGCTCGGGCAAGTCGACTCAGATCTATCTGGTGAAGCGCTGGCTCGAATTGGAGGGCTATCGCGTTTTCTTTACCGAGTGGAATTCGTCCATCCTCGTCAAGAAGTCCACGACGAAAGGCAAGAAACGCCAGTTGCTCACGCCGACCACCTTTTCGCTCATCCACGCCACGGACTTCGCGGATCGTTACGAGCGGCAGATTCTCCCGCTCCTGCGCGCCGGCTACCTCGTGCTCGCCGACCGTTACATCTTCACCGCCCTCGCCCGCGACGCCGTGCGCGGGGTGGACCGGGATTGGGTGGAACAGCTCTACAGCTTCGCGGTGCATCCCGACATTACGTTCTATTTCCGGGTGCCGCTCGAAATCTCGCTCAGCCGCATCCTCGATGGGCGGCCGGCGCTGAAGTTCCACGAGGCCGGGCTCGACATGGGGTGGAGCACCGACCCGTATGAAAGCTTCCGCATCTTCCAGGGGAAGGTCTTCGCCGAATATGAAGGGATGCGGGAAAAGTTTGGGTTTACCGCGGTGGACGCCACCGAGGAGATCCACATCCAGCAGGCAAAGGTCCGTGACATGATCCGCGAAAAAGTCGACCTGCCCGCCTATCGCCGCCGGCCATGCCAATAAAGGACAAGCCATTCTTCGGTCGGCGTCTGCCGGAGGTGCGCGACCCGAAATTCTCAGGCAAGCTCTTCGCCATCGAGGGCGCGGACGGCTCCGGACGCTCCACACAGATCGGCCTGCTCAGCCAGTGGCTGGAAGGCAACGGCTATGCGGTGAAGCACATGGGCCTGCGCCGGTCCAACCTGGTGAGCGAAGAACTCGAGGAAGCCAAGCAGGGCAACGTGCTGACCCACACGACGATGTCGCTTTTCTACGCGACGGATTTCTTCGACCAGCTCGTCCACGAAATCGTTCCGGCCCTGCGTGCGGGGTTCATCGTCCTGGCCGATCGCTATATCTATACGCTCATGGCGCGCGATCTCGCCCGCGGCGCCGATCGCACCTGGACCCGCAATCTCTACAGCCCGGCCATCGTGCCCGATGCGGTGTTCTATTTCCGCGTGGGCGCGCGGCAGCTCGTCGATCGCAATTTCCAAAAGAACACCACGCTCGACTACTGGGAGAGCGGGATGGACCTGGGCCTGTCGCACGACATGTTCTCCAGCTTCATGAAATTCCAGAAGATGTTGCAGACGGAATTTCAGCGGATGCAGAAGGAGTTCGGCTTCGAGATCATCAACGCCAACCTGCGCGTCGACACCATCCAGCGCGAGCTGCGGAAGAAGATCGGCGCGCAGTTGGGATTGGGCGCGACCGCTCCCAACGCTGTAACAGGCGAGGTTACGGCCGGCGGGTTTCAGCCCGGCTGAACGTAAACCGGCATCCAAGTATAGCGGTAAACTCACCCGTGCAAAATAGAGATCGAGGCGTATTCTTCTTCGAACCAGTGACGGCTATCCCGCTGAACCTTCGTCGATCGGAGAAAGCGTGACCCCCAAGCCGTCTTCCGGTTTGCGCTTCGATGTCGCGGTACTGAGCGTAATTCCACCAGAGTTCAAAGCGCTCCAAAAGGCGTTAAACATCGACCTTCGAAAGCGTATCCGAATCGACGGTGCAATCTATTTCGAGGGGAACGTTTACTCGCAACTCCTTCAACAAAACATCAGAATAATTCTGGGGTGTGCGGACGACGCCTCGCAGGCGAATGCCAGCGCTATGGCCACGAGAATGATTGCTGAATTCGACCCAGCACTGATAGTCCTCATCGGGATCGCAGCGGGGATGCGGCACAAGGTTCGGATTGGAGACGTAGTCGTCCCGCGCGAAGTGGTCGATCTGACGGCCGGTGTGCTAAAAGACGATGGTCGGCATCCACGCCCGCAATCGAAGCCTTGGCCGTTCGCCGTGAAGCAAATGATGCACGGATTCGATATTCAAGAAGCTTTGTTTCACGAAAGGTGCCGAGAGATATTCGGGCCTCCAATCATCCCCCCACCGGATAAGGAAGCAGAATACGCTACTCACGTAACATTCACACCGCGTGTGGCTGATAGTCCGATAGGCTCCTCGGACAACTTATTGAAATCGGTTGGCGCGTTTGCGGAGATGCTCAAAACGCATGAGGGCATCAGAGCTGCCGAAATGGAGGCCGGAGGATTTATCAAGGCATGTGAAAGCCACCGCAATCCCAGACACTGGCTCGTTGTTCGCGGAATCTCAGATTTCGGCGACGAGCTCAAGGATGACCAATTCCATCGCCTTGCTGCCGCCGCCGCTGCGGCTTGGTTGCTCCGCTTCTTGGAGGATGGGTTCGATCTCTTCAATCTTGTTGAAGAAGAAAGCCTGCGAGAAAATGTGGGCCAGAATCGTAACTTAGCGCCCACGACCGATCAGGTGCCGAGCGCCCCCCAAGGGTTGCTCACGACGCGCGCGGCCGACTTCATCAACAGTCAAATCGAAAACCTAGCCCGTTCTGCGACCGCGGATCGACTGCGCGACTTTGAAGATATGCGGGAGGCTTGGCGAATCGGGCGTGAACAACGGGTTCTCGATCACGTTCGCGAGATGAAGGGGCGGCATGAATGGCCACTCGTTGACGCCCAAGTGAGGGCAAAATTTTTGAGATTCGAGGCGAGCCTTCTTCTCGCTATCGAAAAGAATGTTGCACTAGCGAAGGAACTAGCTGCGGAAGCGGCGGCTTTGGATACAGATACCAACCCTGAGGCCCTGCACATGTTGATTGCCTATCATGAAGACGGTATAGCAGATGCACTCTTGGTTGCCGCCAGTCCTGCGACATTAGACGGTTGGAATGTCAGGCTTTCACTCCTCGTCGAAGGTGGCAATTGGCAAACTGTTCTAGGGGAATTTACCAAGCCTCCGACATCTTATCAACCAGACGCTGAAAGCCGGAGACTCCATGCGCTAGCGCTGCTTTTTTGCAACAAAGTAGCCGAAGCGCGTGTTGAAATTGTGAAGGCACTCGCGGAGCATCCGCAATGGTTCAATCTCAGATTCGCCGCCGCAGTAATTGACTACTTCGAGAGCCTCTCGCCAGCGCTCCTCGCCCGAACCAGTAAGATCTGGCCGGCTCCAACAGACCCAAGCCTCGTTCGCCGGGACCCCGCAGCAGTTTCAGCACTGCGACGCGCAGTCGAAACTTTCACCAAACTCTTGGAGGGCGAAGGGTTGAACATTGAAATGCGGGTAGAACTGGAAGGCTGGCGTCTCGCGTGTTTGGCAAATGACACGGAGCGGCGCAATGAGGCTCAAGCTTACTGCGCGTCTCTCTTAGAACGCGAACCGAAACATCGGGTGGCGCTCCCGTGGGCAACCGCGCGCGGGTACGTGTCAGATTTGCACGCCAGCGTGGACGCACTATTCGCAGAACTCTTGCCGGCATCATGAGCGCACACATCACACAACTATTCTCGCTCCTTCTATCTCAAGGTGATGGAGCGAGGCTGTCTGATGCCGTTTCACGTGCTGAGCCGCAAATGACAGCGGCTGGCGAGATTGATCTATGGCGCTTTTGGAAGGGCCAAGCACTTCTCGCAACTGGACAGGTGAAAGAAGCGGCTGCGTACGTCCAAAAAATCGAGAATAGAGAGCAAGCCGACGCTTTGGAATCGCTCGTGCAGCGCGCCATAAGCGGTCAGAACAGTGATCGGACTCCCACAATTGAATTTCTGGAAAAACGCTTCGCAAGGACCCAAGACCCGCTGGACTTGTTCGATCTCTGCGAAGCGTATTACGACGCCAAGAATTGGTCTGCAATAGCGAAGCACGCCAAAGAAGTCTTAGAAGGTATTGGGACGGCGGCTGCGCTTCGACTCGCTGTTGAGAGTGCCCACCGCGTCGGAGATTTCCGGTTGTGCCTGGAACTGTTGGAGGGCAGAGAAAATCTATTTCCAACCAGTCGCCTCCCGTCCGACCTACGACGGCTTCGGGTGCTGTGCTGGAGGAAGGAGGGACGTTTGGAGCAAGCTATTCCAGAGGCGGAGGCGCTCGCTCGTGAAACAGGCGATTCCTCGGACGTTCTCACTCTTGTCGCGGTGCGATTAGAAGGAGCCGATCCGAAGGGCGCTGTCATCGAAGCGCGCGCGTTGTTGAAACGCGCTGACGTAGCTCCAGAGCACCACCTGCAGCTCGCACATGTCCTTAAGGTAGAAGATCAATCCGCAGCCATTGCACATCTTGAGAAGGCGATGGCTTCGGGAGACCGCTCCCCCTCGTTTGTGGCTGGAGCGTTGGATCTAATTTTTCGACTTAACCGCGAGGAGAAGTTCGCCGAGTTACAACCTGCTTTACAACATTCCGCAACCCTGGGTGGTGCAATAGAGCTAGCCGGTCCGGAGCGGATGATTGAAATGATGCGCGCAAGCGCTGAGAGGCAGCAGGAGACCGAGGGGCTTTACGCTGAAGGAAGAATCCCTCTCCATTGGGCGCTTGAACTCATCGGCGGCACCCTGGGGCAAGCGTACGAGCAACGCTTCAATCCAACTGCAAGCGGAGTCCATTGGCCGCCAGCGCCACCCCTTTTTATTCGCCACGGAGGACGAATCCCTCCCGTTCCTAGGGGAATAAAAACGCTCCATGTCGACATTTCGAGCCTATTAATTGCGTCTCAACTCGATTTGCTCGATGCAATCGAAAAGGCATTCGCCCCGGTCTATCTACCACCAAGCGTCATCCCGGCGCTTTATCATGAAATCGCGCAGACGCAGTCGCATCAACCGAGCAAACTCGAAGAAGCCCGCCTCATTGTAGCCTTACTAGCTGAAGGAAAGCTACGGGTGGCACCGGTAACATCATCCAATTCCGAGGCTGAAACAGGCAGACCCACGTGTGATTGGCTCGCGCTACTTAAGGCGGCGCAGGAGGCCGAAGGCTTTGTTGTAGACTACTTGCCGCTTAGTACCGGATTTCCCGCTACGCCCGTCAAGCTCACAGACATTGAGAGTAAATCTGTCACAGACTGCGCAAGCGTGCTTTCAGCGCTCAACACGACGGGCAAACTTACCGCATTGGAACATGGGAAGGCGATTCGCCAATTAGGGGCGTTCGCGAGCCGCGTTTCCGTTCACGAACCACCGTTAAACAGTTCACTCTACCTCCACGGCAATATTGTTGAGGTTCTCGCGGGTGCCGGAATCCTAGGTAAAGCTTGCGAGTATTTTACCGTTTACACTGAACCTCGCGAGCAACGCCAATCGGAGGCGGTTATCGACTACGAAGCGCGGTGTTCTCAACTGAGGGGCCGACTCCGAGGACTGCTCGATCGCATACAACGCGGACTCGGAGCGACTTGGCGACAGCTTCCCGCCTTGGCTGAACGACCCGAGCAACACTTGGGTCACGAGTCGCGCTGCCTTTCCGAATTAATTGCGGTAGAGCGCTTGCCGGACACATTTGTATGGATAGACGATCGATTTTTAAACGCATTCGGGTACTGTGGTGGCAACCCAATTATCACAATCTATGGGATGCTTTTGGAATTGCGGGCGCGTGGCTTATTGGACAACGGTGATCTCTTTGCAAGGCTCCACGTACTTCGGCGGGCGAATCTCCGACACCTCCCCACAACTTCGGAAGAAATCCTGCATTTGCTCAGTTCGACCCGATTCGCGGAAACCGAAATCGTCGAGACACCAGAACTGATGGTCCTCAGGCAGTATTTTGCTGCGTGCCTTAGTGAACGTGGCCGGTTGCAAATGCCTCCTCCTCCCGACGGTGTGCCGAATCCGCACGGCGAAGCCGGTTATATCCTTAGCATCCTCAATACTGTTCGCGATTCTTTAGCCGCGCTTTGGTCAAAAGTGAACGCGGATAACCTGGCACAGGTAACTGCTCGCGCAGACTGGCTTCTCAGAAATCTTTGGTTCGAGTCGACGTCATTGCCTTGGTTGCAAAAAAAGGAAGAGCGGCATTCTGAGTTGGTGGCTCCACTCCTTGGAGCGGCCCTCGCCCAACTTTATACCCAAGGTCTTAGTCTCGCGGGTAAATGGAAACACGCAGGCAAGCCCGGTCAGCCACCGCGTACCCTCTATTTCCAATGGCTTCAGAACCGGTTTGCGAACGACACGGAATCGGTAAAAGAAACAGCCAGACATCTCGCGAAGGTATTCTGCAGCGATTGGATGATGAATCGTCGTTCCGAGCAGGAGCAGAGCGCCTTCCGTATTCTGTTTGGTGAGTTGTTGGAGGACCTTCCGCGGGATTTAAGACTTGCACTCCCCCTCTCCAAAGAAAGCCTCGCTCGCCTCGGCATCCAGCAATACGACTCGGTGAACATCGAAGGGTGGAATTTTGAGGTTCGAGACTTCTGGCGTGCAGCGGAAAAAGCAGTGCGTGCAGGGAGCAGTCGCATTACCTCCCGCAAGGAACCGAAACAGTTTACCTTACGATACGTACAAGAGGGCACAGATCCCGTGCTTCATTTTTCAACCGTCGATCCCGCCGCCGACTACGCTTTGAGCGACGAGGCCTTCCGTGCGTTGGATCGAAGTGAGGAAGTTCGCCGAACTGTGCTTCGTTCACATCCAGAATGGTTCGATTGTGCGGAGCGAATATTTCACCAACACGCTGATCGTATTGCCGCTATCTGCGACGCGCCCGAACGGCTACGGCAGCTTGAGCAGTGGCGCAGCGGATCCGCCGCACACTGTTATGCGTCACTGTGGCAAAAGCAGGGGAGTGGGGAGTCCGTAAATCTCTCTCACTTTGAACCGCCATCAGTGCGAGGACTTCTGAATCACGTTCGCTTGAACGATCCACCTTCCGACGGAGAACTCACGACCTCACTTCAAAACGCGTCAGAAGCGCTACTCCGCGAGGTCGGATTCGAGGAGACGTTTCGACGTTTAGCGGCTTTTCCCGTGCGCATGCCGCCCGCGGTTCGAACTGCCTACGAAGCGCTTTCATCAGAACAACAAGCTGTCTGGCGTTCTGGAGCAATCCGCGATCTTACGTCTCCAGTTGCTCGAATCCATGTAATGAGCTTCATCTCAAGGGCCGACCAAGCCTCAGCGTGCGAAGTGATCGAAGCCCTAGCAGGACCAGAAGGAGAGGTGACATTCGAGGCTTTTAGGGCCCTGTTGCTGTGGACTCTTGGGCGTCTTGAAATACGAACCGAATGCGCGGCCTTGCCAGCTGCTGCGCTTTTGACTGTGTCGTGGCTGCACGCCGAACGACTCTACGAATTGCTCACGGCTATTAGTTCACCTCAAACAATTCGACAGTTTTTCTCTGATGCGAGTCGACCTACGTGGCGTGACGTGCTCAGGTCCAGACCCGAATTGTCCACGGATGTCTCGCATCCTGGACGGTTGCGCCTGCGTGGGTTAATACTCCATGGCGTTGCGATTGGATTGGATCCAGCCTTGCTCGATGATGCTCAAGGTAAGCGAGTTCGCGATTTACTTCGCGGTTTGTGCTTCGAATCGGCGGACGCGGTGCCTGTCGCTCATTCCGACCTGATGAACCCCGCCGATTGGCACCGTAACGGTCTCTGCTCCTTTCTGCACGGTGATCGTGGATCGCTGCTGGAATCCTGGCTGGGAGAAGACGCCGAATCTCTATCTACGAGCCTCATCGCCGAAATCGCAAGGAAGTCAATTGCAGCGCTAAACAGTTCGCTCACCGAGGAACCTGTGCATTGGCAGATGCTTGCCCACATTTTGGGTCTTGTGTCGCCACCGGAAACGGTTCGCGAACCCCTACTCACTTTGCTGTCGAATAAACACATAGACGACTTGGCATTGCTCGAACCCGAACCGCGACGCGTGGCGCTATATTTCTTGATGCAACAAGTATCCCATTCACCAGAGGCTCTGCGCCCACTCCGGGAGCAGTTGGTAAAACTGGCGCGGCGGTTGGGTGAAGCTGCAGGAAACGGCTTGGCAACTCGGCAGGATGCAACACTCTTGGTGGAATGTACGCATTTTCTAAGCACAACTCGCGGAAATGCTGACGATTCGGCTCGCGAGTTTGGCACGATCATGCTCGAATTGCTCACTGTCTGGCCGGCGATTGTGGATGAAGTTTGGGTCACACTTCGTGGTTTGATCGCTCGCCTCCCTGCATCTATGCTTGCAACGCTCTGGCCTCTGATTTTCGAGTTACGGAAGATGGCTCGGAAGTAGTCCTTTGGATCCAACGATCCGAAGCAATCGGGCCATGAACGCCTCAATAAACCAAATGCTCCTTCTGCACCTTGCCGCGGAAGATCCAATAAATGCTCACGGTGTAGGCGACCACAATCGGCACACCGGTCATGGCGATGATGAGCATCGTGCCGAGCGTGCCTTGGGATGACGACGCGTTGTAGGCGGTGAGCGAGTGCTCGGTGTTCACGTTCGAGTAGAGCAAGTTCGGCCACAGGCCGGCGCCGCAGAGGCCCATCAGCGCGATCATCGCGGTGCAGGAACTAAGGAAGGCTTCGAAGTCGCGGCGCAGATGAATGGCCCGCGGAATATTGGCGATGGCCAGCATGTTCACCAATCCCATTCCCAAGAACACCGGGTGCTGTTTGATATTCACCGTCATGTGCGGGCAGTAGAGCAGCGTGGCATGGCTCGTGGCCGCGTAGAGCATGATGAAGGTGATGATGCAGGGATTAATCCAGCGGCGGATGCGCACATGGAATGGCCCGTCGGTTTTCATGGAAGCGTAGATCGCGCCATGCATGGCAAAGAGGGCCACGGTCGTGACGCCGAGAAGCAGCGCGTAGGGATGCAGCAGGTCGAGGAATGTGCCCGCATATTCTCCGTCGGCATCGAGCGGCACACCCCACACGACATTTCCCATGGCCACGCCGATGACGAAGGCGGAGAGAATGCTTCCGCCGCAAAAGCCGATGTCCCACATCTGCCGCCACCAGCGCCACGGTTTTTTGCTGCGAAACTCGATCGCCACCGCGCGGAAGATGAGCCCGCAGAGCAGCATCATAAACGCGAGATAGAAACCGGAGAAGGTCGTGGCATAGACGGGCGGGAAGGCCGCGAAAAGCGCGCCGCCGCCGGTGACGAGCCACACTTCGTTGCCATCCCACACGGGCCCGATCGCGTTGAGCAGAATGCGCCGCTCCTCATCCTTCTTCGCGAAGAGATGAATGGCGCCTACGCCGAGATCGAAGCCATCGAGCATCGCGTAGCCGGTGAAGAGCGTGCCGACGAGGAGGAACCAGACGAGGTGCAGATCGAGCGCGGGAAAATTCATAGGTCAATCGGCGCGGCCGTGGTGCGCCTCCTGGAGGGCGCTGGCGGTCGAGCGCGTGGTGGTGTGCACATCCCCGCCGGGCCGCGCGAGTTTTCCGGACGGGGTGAGGTCCGCCTCATCGGGACCGTGCTGGATCTTTTCATTGAGCAGGAAAATGAAGACCGCGAAGAGCAGCAGATAGACGAAGGCAAACATAAAAAGCGACGTCACCACCGTCCCGGCCTGCACCACCTTGGAGAGTCCGTCCGGTGTGCGCAGCAGTCCGTAGACGATCCACGGCTGGCGTCCCACTTCCGCCGACCACCAGCCGAATTGGTTCGCGAGCTGCGGGCCGAGCACGCTGAAGACGAGGATGCGCATGAGCCAGCGCTGGCGGAAGAAGCGCTTCTTCCGCAGCATCCAGATGCTGAACCCCGCGAGGCCGATCAGCCCCATGCCGATGCCGACCATGGCGTGGTAGGTCTGGAAGACCACATTGACCGGCGGCCGGTCCTCTGGCTTGAACTCGCGCAGGCCCGTGACTGGCGTGGTGAAATCGTTGTGCACGAGAAAAGTGAGTCCGCGCGGAATGCCGATGCCGAAACGCACCCGCTCGCCCCTGGCATCCGGCCAGCCGAAGAGCCACATCGTCGCCGGCTCCGTCACGAAATGGCCCTCAAACGCCGCGAGCTTCGCCGGCTGGTATTTCGCAACCTCATGCGCGCTGAAGTGGCCGGTGACGAGCTGGAGCAGCGCGGCGGCGAGCGCCATGAACAATCCGACCCGCATCGAACGCTGGGCGAACTGCACGTGGCGGCGCTTGAGCAGATACCACGCGCTCACGCTCACCACGAGCCAGGCCCCAGCCTGCCAGGCGCCACTCACCGTGTGGCTGAGCCGCTGCACCGAGGACGGGTTGAAGACCATGGCCCAGAAATCCGTGATCTCGGCGCGCGCCTTCAGCCCTTCTCCGACGATGTGATAACCCGCAGGCGTCTGTTGCCAGGAATTCGCCACCACAATCCAGATCGCCGAAAAATGGGCGCCGAGGCACACCATGCAGGTCGAGAAAAAGTGCAGCTTGCGGCCCACCTTGTTCCAGCCGAAGAGCAGAATCGCCAGGAAACCCGACTCGAGAAAGAACGCGAAGATGCCCTCCGCGGCGAGCGCCGAGCCGAAGACGTCCCCGACGAAGCGCGAGTACGTCGCCCAGTTCGTCCCGAACTCGAACTCCATGACGATGCCCGTGGCCACGCCGATGGCGAACGTGAGCGCGAAAACCCGCGTCCAGAACCGGGCGAGTTGATGGTAAAGGGGATTGCCCGTCTTCAGCCAGAGGCCTTCGACGACGACGAGAGCCACGCCAAGCCCAATACTGAGCGGCGGATAAATATAATGAAATGCGATGGTGAACGCGAACTGGAGCCGCGAAAGGAAAAGAACGTCCATTTAGGAACGCCCCTTCCACAAGACGGCACAGCCCGCGCCCAAGAGCCCTGCTTCCCTGCGCATATGTAGCGCGGATGTTAATCCCGGAAATGGAGCGCGGCAATCGGCAAATCGGAAATCGAGCCGCCACGGGCCGGAAAGTGTGGGCAGAAAGATTCAGAAAGCAGGCAGCCAAAACGCGGCCGTCGACAATCACGCAGTCGACCACTCGCCCAATCGCGATGCATCGGTGCCGTCTTTCGCACCAGACCCACCCATGAGCAGCGATTCCTCGCAAAAATCCGATACCGGCATCTTCCTCATCGCGACTGGCAAAGCATTCAATGGAATGCTCCTACTCGCCGTGGCCTGTGGCGCGCTCGGCCTTCTGAATCATGACGTTCAGCAGGAGGCGGAACATTGGATCAACTACCTGCGCGTGGACCCCGACAACAGGTATGTGGCCGCGTTCCTGGGCAAATTGGGGCTCGTCAAGGACGGCGACCTGAAGACCCTGGGCAGTCTCGCCGCCACCTACGCCGTTCTCTTCCTCGTCGAGGGCGCGGGACTGTTCCTGCGAAAACGGTGGGCGGAGTACCTGACCGTCATTGCCACGGCCTCGCTGATCCCCTTGGAACTCTACGAGATCGTCCGGAAATGCAACCTGCCCAAGGTACTGCTGCTGATCGTCAACGTCGCGATCCTCGTCTACCTCGTGATTCGTCTCCGACGGGAACGCCAGGAGCGATGAGCCCGGCCGGGAGCCGCCCCGTTTAGATGGGTCATCCATGGCCACTTATGGCGGGCAGGCGACCACGCCAATTCGACCGGTTTTCCACCCCACGCGGGACCATCCGTACGATTTTGCGCCAAAAACCGCTTGGGTGTTGCACAATTCACGACACACGCTTACATCACTGGCTGTTTGTGCCGCTGACTTTTTATGGACACCGCCGTTAAAGCCAAAGACTCCGCTTCCGCCCCGATCAACGCCAAGCTGACCAAGGATGAAAAGATTGGTCTGCTGCGCCAGATGGTGCGCATGCGGCGTTTCGAGCAAAGAGCGCTCGCCGAATACCAAAAAGCCAAAATGGGGGGCTTCATGCACCTCTATATCGGTCAGGAGAGCATCGCCACGGGCACATGCTCGCTGCTTGGCGATCATGATCATGTCATCACCGCTTATCGCTGCCACGCGCACGCCCTCGCAGTGGGCATGAGCATGAATGAGTGCATGGCGGAACTCTTTGGCAAGGCGACCGGCTGCTCGAAAGGCAAGGGCGGCTCGATGCATTTCTTCGCTCCGGACAAGAATTACTGGGGCGGCCACGGCATCGTCGGCGGCCAGACACCGCTCGGCCTCGGCCTCGCCTACGGCATCAAGTACAAGGGCCTCAAAGGCGCGGCCCTCTGCTTCCTCGGCGATGGCGCGGTCAACCAGGGCTGCTTCTACGAGTCGCTGAACATGGCCGCACTGTTCGATCTCCCGGTCATCTACGTCATCGAGAACAACGGCTACTCCATGGGGACGAGCCTCCAGCGTTCGTCCGCCTTCAAGACCTGCCTCGCCGCCCGCGGCGAGGCTTTTGCTGTCGACTGGGTGCAGGCCAATGGCGAAGACATCTACGAAGTGCGCGCCGTCACGCAGCAGGCCATTGAGAAGGCGCACAATGAGTCGAAGCCGATGATCATCGAGTTCGACACCTATCGGTACTACGGCCACAGTGTCGCCGATTCGAAGCACGCCGGCGGCTATCGTTCGAAGGAGGAGATCGAAAAATACAAGGCGGAGCACGATCCCATCCACCTTTTCAAGAACCGCCTCATCTCCGAGAAACTGCTCACCGAGGAACAGTTCGAAGCCCTCTCCGAGGAGATCGTCGCCGAAGTCGACGCCAGTGTCGTTTTCGCCGACGAATCGCCGCTTCCGACCGACGAGAGCATTTTTCAGGACGTCTATTTCGAGGTCGATCGCCAGACGGAAGCCGGCCGCACGGGCAAGCATTTCTTCCACGACTGATCGCCAAGTTCCACCCGACACCCTTTTCAATCTTTAACCAGCAACATCATCCGTGGCCCTCATCGAATATCGCGACGCACTGAACCAAGCCTTTGCCGAGGAGATCGAGCGCGATCCCAATGTCGTGCTCATGGGCGAGGAAGTCGCCCAGTACGACGGCGCCTACAAGGTCACCAAGGGGCTGTGGAAAAAATACGGCGACAAGCGCGTGGTCGATACGCCGATCAGCGAAGCCGCTTTCATCGGCATGGGCATTGGCGCCTCGATGCTGGGCCTGCGCCCGGTGATGGAACTGATGTTCTGGAGCTTTTGCAGCGTGGCTTACGACCAGATCATCAATAACGCGGCGCAGATCCGCTACATGAGCGGCGGGCTCATCAATTGCCCGATCGTCATCCGCGGCCCCGCGAACGGCGGCACGAACGTCGGCGCCACGCACTCGCACACCCCGGAAAACTGGCTCGCCAATGTTCCCGGCCTAAAGGTCGTGAGCGCCGCGACGCCGTATGACGCGAAGGGCCTGATGAAGACGGCCATTCGCGACAACGACCCCGTGATGTTCATGGAGAACACGCTGCTTTACGGCGAGAAGGGCGAAGTGCCC
>Ga0207671_10002494_pt1 | contig 19647 bp, 19 predicted proteins | sample KBSC24metaG_FD_184352 | JGI IMG/M metagenome (GOLD analysis project Ga0207671, IMG submission 184352) | Corn rhizosphere microbial communities from Kellogg Biological Station, Michigan, USA - KBS C2-4 metaG (SPAdes) (version 2) | ecosystem: Host-associated > Plants > Roots > Rhizosphere > Soil... | reverse complement strand
TACCGATCGTATACTGCTACCCAACGGCGATGTGCAGTATGCCGAATATCTCGCCCGTTTTTTTACACAGGACTCTACATCTACCCTGAAAAGCATCCTGCTGCAAACCACTTTCGACGAACAATATCAGCCTATCAACCACCTGCTGCCTGTTTGGAAAGTTTCCTTTAACCGCCCCGATGGTATGGATGTTTATATAGAAACAGGCCATAACCGCATGGGTACTTTTAATAATAATACCCGAAAAGCTTTTTTGTGGGTATTTGAGCAGTTCCATACCTGGCAGTTCCTGGCCGATATTGCCGATGACACTTTCCGCAATGCATTCCTGCTGGTTATCATGTGCGTGATGCTGTTCTCGCTCATTAGCGGGTTAACCATCTACGGCCTGTTCTGGAAAAAGTTTAAAACCATACAGCAAAACCGCAAAGCCAAAGGCACGGAGGACAAACGCTTTGTTCACCGCTTCCACCGTCAGATAGGGCTCATCGTATCTTTTGTGATGTTCACCTTTGTGGTGAGCGGGGCCTTTCACCTTGTCGTAAAACTGTATCATAACGAACCCGCCAAAGCTGATTATGGGCAGGTGATCAATCGTAAACAATTAGGTATATCAAACCTAACACTACCCATTGCCGATAGCGCCATCAAACAAAGCGGCCTGGTAAAATTCAACGGCAATACCTTTTACCAGGTGGTCGACAACAAAAAAGAGGTGCTTTACTTTGAGACCCAAACCGGCAAAGAGCAGGAATTGGGAGACGAGGATTATGCCCGCTTTTTAAGCACCTATTACCATACCGAAGCCTCGGGTTTACCAACCTTTAAAGGCAGGGTGAAAGTAGATGTGATCAAGCAGTTTAATAACGAGTACGGCTTTATCAACAAACGCCTGCCGGTTGCACGGGTAAGTTACCCCAATGGCGATAACTGGTATATCGAAACAACCTCCTCGAAATTGGCTACCAAAGTTGGCGGTATCGACAGGGCCGAAGGTTTATCCTTCATCTTCCTGCACAAATATTTTGGTATGAGCTGGGCCGGTAAGGATATTCGGGATATTGTAAGCATGCTGGCCGCGCTGGGTGTTTTAGTAGTATCGCTGTTTGGCTTTGCCGCTTTTATAAAAAATAAATAATTATGAAAAGATCGATCATTATTTTGTGTTTAGCTGTATGGTCGTTAGGTGCTATTACATCCTGTAGTAACGGTGATAAAGCCACCAAAAGCCATCAAAAGAAAAGTAAGTACACCTGCACCATGCACCCCGACCTGAGTTTTGACAAGCCTGGCGTTTGTTCCAAATGTGGCATGGATCTGGTAGAAAGGATACGACGGAGGAAAAGTAAGGGGACGAATATCCACCATGTCATTGCGAGGAGGAACGACGAAGCAATCTCCTCGCATACATAAACGCGAAGAGATTGCCACGCTACGCTCGCAATGACATTTTTATATTTTTTAGGAGAGGTTTACTTTTTCCTCAACAGCGTTGTATGCGCTTTGGTATCACCCACGGCAATATCAACACCGATAGAATCAGCATAGAATTTACCTGTATGGGTAATTTCCATGTCGCCCAATGTTACGGTGAATTTAAAATCATTACCGGTTATTTTGCCGTCGTCAATAGGCAGGTCGCCTTTGGGGGTTTTGGCTGTTCCGGTTAATTTATCACCATCAATTTTGAAATCGTAAAGCAGTGGATATACCTCACCGGTTTCAACTTTTAAGGTGCCTGTCCACATGCCCGAAAAATCGGCGATAGCTGCAAAGCTGACTAAAAAGCAGCAAATTAATAAGACGGTCGTTAAAATTGTCCTTTTCATGTTGTTGTTTTTCAATACTTAAAGGTAAAACCCCAATTATAACTCATGGTGAACAACAGGTTAAATTTCAATGTATTCAGTGCTATATAATTGTTAAAACAATAATTGTTAAGCATACATTTTATCGCTTAATCCTGTATCTTAGTTGCTCCTGAATTTTCAAAAAGAGAGAACTGTTAAACCTGTTAAATTACCTTGAATGAGAAAACTATTTTTACTTGCATTGCTTGCCGCGGGCTTTTTGAACGTCCGTGCGCAGGATTTATCCCTTACCAAGGGATGGAAATTGGCCGTTGGCGATTCGGCACAATGGTCGTCGCCAACCTATAACGATCAACATTGGAAGGCTGTTAATGTAGCCCAAAGCTGGGAGCAGGAAGGGCATCCAGGTTATGATGGCTTTGGCTGGTACCGTATTCATGTGACCATTCCATCGTCATTAAAAGAAAAAGCATTTTTGAAGGATAGCCTGCGCATTAACCTGGGCAGTGTTGATGATAATGACGAGGTTTACCTCAACGGCAAATTGATCGGCCGGTTCGGCGGTAAAACCGGCGACATCAAAACCGGTGCTTTTTATGGCCCGCGTACGTATACCATCGCGGCAAATAACCCGGCCATTTTGTGGGACAAGGAGAATGTTTTGGCCGTGCGTATTTTTGATACCGGCGGCGATGGTGGCATTTATGGCACCAACTTTAGCATAGGCATGGCCGATGTGATGGATCATGTAACCGTAAACGCCGAAGGCGATTTTGAGTATGGCGAGCGCAACAGTCTGAGCAAATCAGTAAAACTGCTCACCACCAATCATTATGATTACAAAGGTAAGTTGGCCTTTAAAGTTACCGACCCGGAAACCAATACCGTTTTGTACGAGAAAACAAATGATGCCACGTTTACAGCGGGCAGGCCATTTACCTATTCGTTTGTAATAGCCCGTTTAGAGAAAAAATCATACACCATTGTTTACACCTTTACCGACGAAAAATCGGGTAAGGAAATAAGTCATACCGAAACAACACCTTACCTGCTTACCCCATATCCATCGGCCAAACCAAAAATAAACGGTGCTGATGTTTTTGGCGCACGTGCGGGTAACCCTTTCTTATACCTGATACCGGCAACAGGTCAAAAGCCTTTAACTTATAAAGCACAGGGCCTGCCCGATGGCTTAAAGCTGGATGCAGCTACCGGTATTATTACCGGCGCTGTAGCTCAAAAGGGTTCTTATCCCGTAACTTTTACAGTGAGCAACAAGCTGGGTAGCAAAACCAAAACCTTCACCATTATTATAGGCGATAAAATTGGTTTGACACCTGCACTGGGCTGGAACAGCTGGAACGCCTGGGGCTTAAGTGTAGACGATAAAAAGGTACGGATCTCGGCAAAAGCTATGGCCGATAGGTTAAGCGCACACGGTTGGGCTTATATTAATATTGATGATGGCTGGGAGGCCGAACAGCGTCAGCCTGATGGCAAAATAACAGCCAATAGCAAATTTCCGGACATGAAGGGACTTACGGGTTATGTACATAGTTTAGGTCTGCGTATGGGGATCTACTCATCGCCGGGGCCACGTACCTGTGGTGGTTTTTTGGGCAGCTGGCAGCATGAAGACCAGGACGCGCAAACTTATGGCGACTGGGGTATTGATTATCTGAAATATGATTGGTGTTCATACTCTGAAGTTACTCCCGCGAATCCTGATCTGCCGGCATTGAAAAAGCCGTACCAGGTAATGCGCAGCTCTTTGGATAAAATAAACCGCGATATCATGTACAGCCTTTGTCAGTACGGCTGGGGTAAAGTATGGGAGTGGGGCGCCGAAATAGGCGGTAACAGTTGGCGTACAACCGGCGACATCCAGGATACCTGGCGCAGTTTATCGTCAATAGGTTTTAACCAGGATAAGGCGGCACCATTTTCGCAGCCTGGTAATTTTAACGACCCCGATATGCTGGTAGTTGGTAAAGTAGGCTGGGGGCCAAGCCTGCACAATACCCGCCTTACGTATGATGAGCAATACACCCACATCAGCTTGTGGAGCTTATTATCGTCACCATTATTAATAGGTTGCGATATGGGGCACCTGGATAGGTTTACGCTTAATTTGCTTACTAACGACGAAGTACTGGCTATTGATCAGGACGCTTTAGGCAAAGGAGCAAGTCAGTACTTGAAAAAGGATGATTACCAGATCTGGGTAAAAGAACTTAAAGACGGCGGTAAAGCGATTGGCTTATTCAACCTGTCGGACAAATACCAAACCATCAGCCTAGATAAAAATGATCCCGCTTTAAAAGGATACACCAAATTCAGGGATGTATGGCAGCAAAAGTATGTGGTTACCACCGGTAAAGATTTCAGTGCCAAAGTAGCGCCACATGGCGTTATGCTGATCAGGGTGGAGAAATAGACCAAAGAATATAAATAGCCAGGTCAGACTTACGAAGTTTAAAAAACTTCGTAAGTCTTTCAATAATACTAAACACCATGTCATTGCGAGGAGGAACGACGAAGCAATCCCCTCGCGTTTATAAACAATGAGGAGATTGCCACGCTATCGCTCGCAATGACATGATGTTTTATATAGAATTCTTTGCAGTCGCCTGACCTTGATCCAAAGCTGTCCAGCGGAAATAAATAAAGCTGTCATTTCGAACGAGGAACGAGGAGAAACTATCTCTTGAGCGATAGCGAAAAATCTTCTTCGACATACATGGCGGCTTTGTGGACAGCAGAAGATTTCTCTTTCGCGCAACGCTCATATCCGCCCATGCTCTATCGAAATGACATAGTTTTTGTGAATTTTCTCGTAGTCGCTCGATTCGATCTGAGTGATCAGGATAAAATTACTTACTCTGGTGTTTCGTAATAATAAATGGGTGCAAAAATTCCTTCACTGGTAGTATAATATGCTTTTCCATCGGGAGTAAACCCTATGGCTTCGCCTTGTTTTTCTACTTTATAATTTAGCTCATCCGGTTTTCTAAGCATGGTTTCCCAGATGTGTTCTTTGGGTTCGCGTTTCCAGTAGTAAACCTTTTCATAACTTTTCAGTAGTATTTGTTTTCCGTCTTTTGATATATCACCGGCGGTGATCCATTTAAAGGGTTTAAACCCAGGGAAAAACAATTGGGCACGTTTGATAAGGGTTACGGTATCTTTAGCGGTATATATTAGCGGAGTAGTATAAACCGATACGGTGTCTTTTCTTTTGCTTACAATACACAATAATTTTTCAACCGGGTCAAGCATCAGTGTTTCGGCATCTTTGGGCCCATCTGGGTATTTCAAATAAAGGGGCTCTGCTTCTGCGTGGGGCAGGCTGTCGGTTACCCATGATCTTTTTTCGCGGATACGGTAAATGGTAATGTATGGCCACCTGGCACCGTTATCGCCAATATCGCCTATATAAACGTAGCTTTTGCCTTTGGCAGGACCTGGGCCTACGGCAATGTCTTCACAGTCGCGCACGCCTAAGGGTATATTCTTGGCGCCCGTAAAGTAAATGGTGGTTTTTAATTTTCCATCGGGGGTTATTGCAAAAAAACGACTGGTATCACCACTATCGTTATGTACATAATAAATATTAGGGTTGATGGATGAGGCGGCTATACCCGATATCTCATCCATTTGCTTACTGTTGAGTGTACCAGATTGAGCAACCCGGTCAAACAGCCTGTGCTTGGCAAAGGCTCCCACAAAAATAAGGATGACTAAAGGCGCAATTAATTTTAATTTTTTTGATCTGGTCATCTTATTTATTGCAAATAATAACGCAAATTAACCAAAATATTATGAAGATAGCATTAATTAAATCTCCTTGTTTATCAGTAAGCGATTGGTTTGCAATAAATTAAAGGCTGTGAGCCGCTATATAAAAGGTGCTTTTTTAATCCAACTGCTGGGGTTTCCGTTCAAATTTTTGGAATGGCATTTTAACCGCGCCAACAAAACTTCCGTTCAATTCTTCGCTCATGTGGGTATCAATACCAAATATGGTTTCCTCTTTGCTCAGTTTGCCAAAAGTGCCAAACAGCCTGTCCCAGATGCTTAACACATCGCCATAATTGCAATCGGTATAAGGCAGCTGATAATGGTGATGCACATGGTGCAGGTTGGGGGTTATAAATACCAGGCCTACCACACGGTTAACTTTTTCGGGCAACCTGAACTGGGTGTGCGCTATGATATTGGAGAACGATTGAAACGTTTGGCGTAAAATTAAAACACCGATAGCCGGACCGCAAATAAATACCCAAAGCATCAGGAAACAGGTACGTATGCCGGTTTCAAGCGGGTGTTCGCGGGTAGTGGTGGATACATCAACATTCAGATCGCTGTGATGTACCAGGTGAAATTTCCACAAAGCCTCAACCTTATGCATGGTAACGTGGTAAATATACTCGCACAGATCAAGCAGTACAAACAGACTGGTATAGTATACCCAGGGATTGTTATGGTACGGTATAAAGGTAATTAGTCCCCAGTGATGAGCGATAGTCCATTTGGATATCAGGATAACAAAGGTGGTTAATAACAGCTGTATGGGTAAAGCGGTAAAAATAAATAAAGCATTTACTGTGGAGTGTTTCCACTTGTTCAGGGCGCCTTCTGATGAAACCATTACTTCGGCAAACCATAAACTGGTGATGATGCCTGCGTATAAAATTACCTGAGTGAGATCTTCGTGATGTGAGAAAAATGAGCGCAGCTCTGCCATTGATTAAAATTAATAGGAAGTTAAAGATAAATTAATTTAACATAACTAAGCTCTTTGATCTTTCGGTCTTCATCATTTGTTCATCTTCGGCGAGGTATTTAAGTGGAAGAAAGCAAGGGGCGGATGGGTGGGATCAGGAGACTAAAACGGGGAGGGCAAGCGCGATTCCCTCCCTTGGGAGGGTAGGGAGGGGTTTCTTCGTGATGCCAGTTGTATAAACCCCTCCCTGCATTTACGCACGAGCTAGCCGCACTCCTCCCGTTGGAGGGAATATGAAAAAATACAATTTTCAGTCCGAAGTCATGCAGAACTTGTTTCGGCATCCCACATGAAGGTTCTCCTACTATAAATAAAATAGCGTTCCAAAAGAGGGTGGCACCCTGAGCACCGTCGAAGGGTAGAGCGCAGAGGCCTGCCCCCAATGCTTCGACGACGCTCAGCATGACAGCTCTTTGGAGCAATTGCGAAATAGTATGATACAATAACAACAATACTTGTCATCCTGAACGCAGTGAAGGATCTTCTTCGCTTTGTATAGCGGTGGCTTGGCACCCGAAGAAGATCCTTCGTTCCTCAGGATGACAATTCTACTTGTGCCTGTTTGCAATAATACCAATAAAAAAGGCCCTCTTTGAGGGCCTTTTTTATTGGTATTATATTTACACCTGGCTTGGTTCAAGCGCGGGTTTCACGGTTTCGGACCGGATGATATCAGTATCAGGTTTTGATATATCGGTTAGCGCAACTTTGCCGCGCTCTTTGCGCAGGATGCGGTTAAATAAGGATATCTCTCGATCAAACAGGAAACGGAAAAATAACTTTGTCCACGAAGTATGGTAATGTAAAGTGTCGTAATACTCAGGAGCTGTTTTCTTGATATCCGGTAGTTTATTCCATGGGATAGACGGAAAATCGTGATGTTCGTTATGGAAGCCTACGTTAAAGGCTACCACATTAAAATTGCCATAGTAGCTATAAGTTTCCTGTTCAACGCTGTGGGTAAGGTAATGTTCCTGTATCCAGCGGGCACCCAGTGGATGTAAGCCAACTGAAAAAGAAAAGCTTAATAATAAAAAGGCAACTGCAGGCCAGCCCATAAAATACCATATAGCAGTGGTAAACACTGCTTGCAGTACAAAGTTGGTCAATATCCAGCCATCAAAAGGATGTATCTCTCTTAATCTTGATAAGCGGAAAAGTTGGAAAACCGGGAAGAACAACAACCAAAGGGCTTTGCCAAAAAAAGAATTACTGATGAGTTTTGCTTCCCATTTGTTAGGCAGATCGGCATCAAGCTCATGTACACCCTGGAATGAATGGTGTTTGATGTGGTATTTTTCGAACGATATAGCACTTGGCAGTATTTGCGGCAAATTGGCAAACATGGATGCCCAGCGATTGGCATTACGGTTTTTAAATAACAACTGATGGGTGCATTCGTGTATCATCACAAATAAGGCATGATCGGCAAAGGCGCCTAATAAATAAGCCGCACCAAAAATAAGCCACCAGGATTGGTCGCGTAAAAACCAGGCTAAAACTATCTGGAAAGCTACTAAACCAATGATAGCCCATATGGTTTTTGGGTTTTTACCAATCAGCTTACGTAGTTCTGGAAATTGCTTTAAGATCTTTTTTGTGCGGATACGATGAGGTTCAGACTCCTGGGAATAAACAAAATCAGTTTTCTTAGTCATATAAAATGTAAACGTTAAATATAGCAATAACGTGTTGAAACTATCATTTTTTTGTAAAAAATTATCGTCAGATGGCAAAACTTCATAAACATTTCACGAATATTTTATATAGAATTTACTTTGCCGATACCTGAACACCAATGCTTTAAGCATAATATGCTCTAAACGGATTGAAGACAAGTCCCCGTTGAAATTTACCTGGCTCTATTAGGTTATAAATGGCTGCATGAACACCTATAGGGATTATTTTACTGGTGCTTTTGCCATGATCAGATCCATGATAGGGCTTATAATAAGCGTTCCCGAAAGTGCTGAAAATTTTCATGATATTGAATTAATTGATGTTATTTTTTATTACAACACTTACAGTAGTTTTTACCCTTACCCTTTATGTATAATAATTTAGCGCCTGCCCCTGAGCATTTACTGATACGCAAGTTATAAAGTCAATTTGTAGACATTTTGTATTTCGACCAGATTTAATACAGTTTTAGTCCGGAGCTTTGTGTATCGGGGCTTAGGTATTCAATAAAATATTGCGTATTTTTGTATATACAGCAGCCCGGTTTTCCTGATAAAAAGGAAACCGGGCTGTTTGGTTAAAGGAAAATACAAGCCAAAAATCGAGTGATTTGTGATTATTTAACTGATATTCAATAATTTAATACTTCTTAAACCTTTCAAAACGCACCCAAAATTTGTTAAAAAGTGTTAAAATCGATGGTTTTGAATGATTTTTAAGCTGTTTTTGACTCGTTTTGATCCGGTTTTTTGTTAAAAAAGTGTTAAAATAAAGCTTTAAAAAGTTTTGTGCAGGCCTGGTGATATCGGATATGTTAAAAAGATACTTAAACTCATAACGCTAAACGTAGAAATCAAAACTCAAAAATTATGTGGTGGATATACGCTTTATTTTCGGCCCTGTTCGCGGCCCTTACCGCAATATTTGCTAAAATAGGTATCAAAGGAGTTGATACCGACCTGGCAACTGCCATACGTACCGTGGTGATACTAATACTGGCCTGGGCTATTGTACTGTTTAAAGGGAGTAATCAGGGTATCAGTGGGTTAAGTAAAGTTAACTGGACATTCCTTGTGCTTTCGGGCTGCGCTACCGGGCTTTCGTGGATCTGTTATTTTAAAGCGCTGCAACTGGGCAAGGTATCGCAGGTGGCACCGGTTGATAAATTGAGTGTGGCTATTGCCATTGTTTTATCAGTGATTTTTTTAGGCGAACCTCTTACCTGGAAAACTGCATCTGGCGCTTTGCTTATCATCGGGGGGACTTTAGTGCTTATTTTTTAAGGTTTTATAACAGGTATTTTACTTTGGGTTAATCATATTGTAACAAATACACAACAATTCATAAAATTCAGTTTTAATCCAATCTTTCTTGGCAAATTCGCAGCTTGAATAACCCTTTTAGCACAGTAATGAAGCCTGTTTATATACTTTTTTTATTTGTTGTATTTTTTGTGACTGCCCGGGCCCAGGTTAACCCCGCTGCCAAAGGCAAAATAAGTGGCAAAGTTACCGATGCCACTAACAAACAGCCGGTTGACTATGCCACCGTATCCGTTTATAAACAAGGAAGCACATCGCCATTTAACGGGATCAGTACCGATACTAAAGGGAATTTTATGGTTGATCATATTCCCGCAGGCGAGTATAAAGTTACGGCCGATTTTTTAGGCTATCAGCGGGCTACTATTGAACACGTGATCGTAAAGGATGGTAATGTATCCATCGGCGAAATAAAACTAAGTCCTGTACCACGACAGCTTCAGGGTGTAACTATAACAGCCAAAACGCCAACGGTTGAAAACCGGATAGATAAAATGGTTTATAACCCTCAAAATGACCTGAGTGCGCAGGGCGGTGTAGCCATTGACATATTAAAAAAAGTACCACAAATAACAGTTGATATTGATGGTAACGTAGAGTTACAGGGTAATGCCAACATTCGTTTTCTTATCAACGGTAAACCTTCCAGTATTTTTGGGGCAAGTTTGGCCGACGCGCTGGCCAGTATTCCGGCCAGCCAAATCAAGAGTATTGAGGTAATTACCAGTCCGGGTGCTAAATATGATGCCGCAGGTACCGGTGGTATAGTAAACATTATATTAAAGGATAGCAGGGTTGAGGGAGTGAACGGCAGTGTTAACCTATCAGCAGGTACACGCAGGGAAAACGGGTCGTTTAACCTGAATGTACGCAAAGGAAACTTTGGTGTGAATGCTTTTTTTAGTGGTAACGCGCAGATCAATAGTAACTCACCCAACACCCGTAACCGTGATTCTAAAGATTCGCTGAATAACAATACCAACCTGTTTCAACAAGGTAGTAATAATTTTAAGCGTAACGGCTATCAATCGGGCCTGAATTTTACCTGGAACATTACCAAGCATGACGATCTGAATGCCTCTATCGGTTTTAATCATTTTGGCAATCATGCTGATGGTATTACCAACGAGTTTTCGCGTAAAACAGACCCCAGTGGTAATTTACTGTCAGATACCAGCGATATCCGCCACTCTAACAGTAAATTTAACGGTACATCTACTGATGTGAGTGTTGGGTACAAAAAAACGTTCGATAAAGAAGGGCAGGAGCTTAATGTGTTGTATACATCCAGTTTTGGCAATAATAGTTTCAGCTCTTTTCAGCAGCAAGACTATTTAAACAATGTTAAACCTTCAACGGGCATATCAAATACCAACCCGGGTAAGGATCATGAAACCACGGTTTCTGTTGATTACACGCACCCGGTAAGTAAAAGTTTTACTATTGAAACAGGCGGCAAACTCGATTTTAATAACATCAATAACAGCGTAGCTACCTCCGTATTATCGCCGGATGGTGTGTTTGAGCCAAGTCCGGGCCAAACGTATAGCTTTACTTATGACCGCAAAATATATGCGTACTATTTATCGGCTTCCGCGTCATTATTTAACAACTTTTTGGATGTAAAGGGTGGTTTAAGGGATGAATATACTGTTACGAAAGCAGATTTTCAGGGCGTTAATATCCCGAACTATAACATTCTGGCTCCATCGCTGGTATTCTCCCATAAACTGGATGCTACGCAATCGGTCAAGTTGAGCTATACCCGCAGGATACAACGCCCTGACTATGGCGATCTGAACCCATTTTTGAATATCAGTGATGTGCACAACATCAGCACCGGTAACCCGAACCTGAAACCGGAAAAGGGCGATAATTTTGAACTGGGATATAATAAAAGCTTTGATAAAGGGGCCAATATTAATATTGCTGCTTTTTATCGCCGCAATACAGATGATATACAGTCGTTTACAACCTTTTATTCCACATTGGATGTAAATGGTACTACTTATACCAACGTATCCTATAATCAGCGATACAATTTAGGGTCTGAGATCCGTACGGGGATCAACATTTATGCTTCGGTACCGGTTACGAGTAAATTGAGTTTGCGTACCAATATGATATTTAGTGACAGAACAAGTAACAACCCGGGTTTTACAAGCGTAAGCGCTTTTGCTTACCGCTTAAACCTGAATGCGCAATATAACTTTGGACATGACCTGAGCGCGGAGTTTTTTGGCAATTACAATTCCTCACAGAAAGGGATACAAGGTACCAATCCTAAATTTGTGTTCTATAACCTGGCTATGCGTAAAATGTTCATGAACAAAAAGGCCAGTATCGGACTTACGGCATCAAACCCGTTCGCCAAATATGTTAGTCAGAGTTCAACAACCTTCGGAAACGGTTTTTATCAAACCAATCTGCGATTGGTTCCCGTGCAATCGTTTGGCATCAGCCTGAGCTACAAATTTGGTAAACTTGAATTTAAGAAAGACAACAGGGACAACAAAGAGGATGACAACATGAATAACAACTCTGATAATCCTCCCACAGAAAAACCAAAGGATAATAACGGCGGCGGCGGAAAAAGCAAGTAAAGCGAAAAGCGACGCTGAACTTATTTCAACATCGCTTTTCGTTTAGCGGCTTTAAGAAAAGAGCTATATATTTTTATCCGTTCTTGATCAGGATGCTTTCAATAATTAGGGTAGCATCCTCACAACTGTCGGTAGCGGTTTCCATCGCCATAAATACGTCGGTGTATTTGATCAGCTGTATGGCATCTGTTTCATTAGCCAACAGATCGGCAAAGGCTTTGTTGTAAACGGTATCGGCCTGGTACTCCAGTTTTTTGATGCTGGCGCAAAGTTCAAATATCTGTACGGAATTGCCCAGGTTATTCATGGCATTAATAGCTTTTTCGAGCTCTGTACTGGTTTGCAGTATTAAATTGGCCAGGCTTAATATAGGGGACGTTATTTTAGGCACATCATATAAATGTATCCGGCGAGATGCCATCGCGATACTATCAGCTACATCGTCAATAGCGGCTGCCAGGTCACACATATCCTTACGTTGAAATGGCGATACTAGCTGTTTGCCCGATTCTGAGAATACCTGGTGGGTAAGCTCGTAACTTTTGATCTTTAATTTATCAATATGGGTAAAGCTGTATTTTTGCTCAAAAACATCTTTTGAGTTTACAGCCATATCAAGCAATTTAGCCATTTCGGCTACATTGGCTGCTGCTTTGTTAAACAGGTCATAAAAAATCTTATTGGAATTTGGGAGTATCGACATACACTGAACTTTATGATCCTTTATTTAATACCATTAAACTAAAATGTTGTATTTTAGTTGATTAACTTACTTAAGTCCTCAATAATATTTTGCCTAAATGTAGATATTAATTTGCGCTTAAAGGTCATGTTATTGTTAATGTAATGTTAATTTAATGTTATTAATTAACGTATATTTATAGCATGCCCAAGCATCATTTACCTACTTATGCCATTGTTGAGTTGTTGATAAGACTTGCTCAACATAATTATTTGATAGGTGACTACAAGAATCATAGCGCGTTTGATACAGGTGTTATGGTTAAAACTTCGGGAGGGAGCATCAGTTTTCCAACCCATATTGTGCTCCGGCAGTTTGAAGATCCCACTACAATTAGTGATGATGAACTGTCGCAAATGGCATTACGTTTCAGGAAGGCTTAATACCATTGTATAGGTAATACTTTGTAACATTTAAGGGGAGGTAAAACAATATGCCCGTGGCCTCTATTATATTTAATATAAGTTCATTATTTATGAAACCCGCTGATAAACATTATAAATTTATAAACAGTAAAACTGGTTATGTAATTTATTATCATTCCATAAGCAGCGACCATACCGCCGAACAGATCAGGGCCGAATTGCAGGAAATAAAGACCAGGGTAGCCATTCAAAATGGAATATACCTCGAAACCGTTTACTGGGAAGAGTTCAAAGACGATGTTAACGTTTAAGCTCCCCGATTGATGATGGAAAAGATAATATAAAAAACCCCTGCCTTGCGGCAAGGGTTAAAAACCACAACAATTGTTTAATCTTAAGGCTATGAAACCCTAAGATCAATTCCTAACTGCAATGTGGTATTCTTAAATCTATAACGTTACTGATCGTCAATTAGTTTTAACTGTTTACATATATTTTACAGGTAATGTGTTAAACTAACTTATTTGCATGGTAAATGAAAAGCAAACAAATTTCATCTTATATTTACCAATAAAACTATAAAACACACTATGAGAAGATTATTACAATTTAAAGCAGGATTGCTTTTTGCATTCGTGCTTTTAACTTCAGTTGCCTTTGCCCAGGACAAAAAACCGGCAAGCCCGCATGACAGTACAACAGCGGTAGTAGCTGGTTCAACTATCAAAATTAAATATGGTAGTCCCTATGTAAAAGGTCGCAAAATATTAGGCGAATTAGTGCCTTTTGATAAAGTATGGCGTGCTGGAGCCGATTCAGCAACCAGCATAACAACCAGCAAAGCTATAAAAGTAGAAGGTAAAACGCTTCCTGCCGGAAGGTATGCTTTTTTTGTTATCCCATCCCAAAGCGGAACATGGACTATTATTTTCGATAAGAACCCTAAACAATGGGGAGCTTATACTTACAAAGAAAGTAATGATGCGCTACGCGTAACAGTTAAAGGCAAAACCGTCCCTAAAACTGAAAGCCTTGTTTATACAATTAACAAAAATGGCTTCAACCTGAAATGGGATACATTTGAAGTGCCAGTTTCTATAAAATAAGGATTTTTGAATTAACCTGATCACATTAAAGCCCCTTCGAGGGGCTTTTTTTATGACGTGGTAACTCCGAATAACTGTTTAATAGTAAATTAGCAAATTACTATTAGCTTATACTTACACCCCCTGATGCGTTATAATCTTCGCGAAAAACCTTTGTTAAAAAGGGTAGCAGTCATATTATTATTGGCACTGGCCATTTTTGTACTGATGCAACTGGCAGATCATCCCAAATGGGTTGAGCGTTATTATTCGGAAGGGCTTTATATATTTATTTGCAGGACCCTGCATCCGGTTTTTAACTTATTCCCCTTTAGTATAGGTGATGTTATATATATTGCCATCATAGTTTATCTCATTTATAAAACTATCGGTTTCTTTAAGTTGCTTTTTAAAAAGAAGTTTAAGGAAACCGGTATCATGTTATTGGGTTTGGTGATTGGGGTACAGGTAGGAATATTGGCATTTTATCTTTTTTGGGGGATGAATTATTTCCGGCCATCCGCAGCTGAACGGCTTAATTTACGGGATACTTCTTTTACAACTGCCGATCTGCAGGCTGTAACCCAATTACTTATAGATAGCGTTAATACTACCCGGGCGCGTGTCACCACGGCCGATATGGCACAAAGCAACAGTACTATTTATCAAAGCGCTGTACAGGCAATAGGCTCCTTGTCGACCAATTCTGCCAGCTTTCGAACCTGGCACTCGAGGGTTAAGCCCTCCATGCTCACGTTTTTACTCAACTTTATGGGTACATCCGGATATTATAACCCTTTCACCTCCGAAGCGCAGATCAATTATCAGATGCCTGTTTTTAACCGACCTTTTGTGGCATGTCACGAAATGTCGCACCAGATGGGCTACGGGGCTGAAGACGAGGCCGATTTTGCAGGTTTTGTAGCTGCCATACATTCCAATGATAGGCTCCTGCGTTATTCAGCCTACCATCTGGCTGTTAGCGAATTTATGTACTCATTGGGTAGGCGTGATAGTATAGCTTATAAAACGCTAAAGGCTACTATATCAAAGGACGTACGCCGAGATTATGCCATTGAACGTAATTACTGGCTATCCTATGAAAACAAACTGAACGCTATCAGCAGTATTTTTTATGATAGTTTTTTAAAGGCGAATAACCAGCCCAAAGGGCTCGAAACTTATAACCGGATGGTATTGCTGGTGATGGCTCAGGAACGCAAATATTGGGTTCATTAGTGGTTTACTAGTTCATTGGTTCAATTGTTTATTGGTACCCGGCAGATCTCACCTACGTATATATGCCAATGAACCAAAAAAAGCGTTCCGGTATCTCACCCCCGGAACGCACTGCAATATCATCATCAAATGATATTGTATCAACTAAATCTCAGATATCATGCTTAATGAGTACCTAAGCTCTTATAAATTTACCCTTGCAAAAAAGCTACAGGTAAACAAAACTTTATTACTTTGTAAGTATGCTGTTTTATAGCAGTAAGATTGATCAGTTTAGTATTCAATTATGAATAATTGAATGGAAACGCCTTTGTATTGTAAACATTGTACGCTTGAACGGCAAATCTACTGTAATTATTATTAAAACATTTTAAACTTTATAAGCAAAAAGCCAAATTGACCAGTAAAAATATCGTTACCATGAAACCTTATATAACTATAGTTTTAATATTTTTCCCGATAGTAACTTTTGCTCAGATATTTAACCAAAACGAAATAAAACGAGCAAAAGAAGAGGCAAAAATAGTTACCATTATACGTGATAATTGGGGAGTTCCGCACATTTATGGAAAAACAGATGCCGCTGTAGTTTTTGGGTTGATGTACACCCAATGCGAAGACAATTTTAAAGGCATCGAGCGTAATTACCTGTACCAGTTAGGTCGGCAAACAGAAGTCGACGGGAATAACAAGTTATATATCGATGTACAGTTACAACTGATAGCCGATAGCGCCGAAGCCATCAAAGATTATAAAGCCAGTGCTCCCTGGTTTAAAAAACTCATGGATGCCTTTGCCGATGGTATTAATTATTACCTGTACAAACATCCCGAAGTAAAACCACAGGTATTTAAACACTTTGAGCCCTGGTATGCTTTGATGTTTACCGATGGCAGTGTTGCCGCTACCGAAACCGGGGGAATTCATCTTAATGAAACAGAAGCGTTTTATAATGGTGGAAGCGAAAAACTGGGCGTTCTGAACAACAGGCCCGGCTCCATTTATGATATGGTGAATGAGCGCGAAACCGGGTCAAATGGTTTTGCTATAGCGCCTTCCAAATCGGCATCGGGACATGCTTTGTTATATATTAATCCACACGTGCCTTTTTATTTCCGTAGTGAGGTAGAGCTGGTGAGCGACGAGGGGTTGCATGCCTATGGTGCGGTTACCTGGGGGCAGTTTTTTATTTACCAGGGTTTTAACCAGCATTGCGGTTGGATGCACACCAGCAGTTACGCCGATGTTGGTGATCTGTATGCCGAAAAGATGAGCAAAAAAGATGATAAATGGTATTATGAATATAATGGCTCATTGAAGCCGGTTAATACCCGCAAACTGGTAATGAATATCAGGAATGGCGATAAGCTGGAACAAAAAACAATCACGGGCTATTATACGCATCACGGACCTGTGTTGGGTAGTCGCGATGGTAAATGGCTGGCGTTGAAAGCCAATAACCGTTCATACAATGCCCTGCTGGAATCATGGCTCATAACCAAGGCTAATAATTTGACCGAATATAAAAAGGCCATGGACCTGGTATCAAATGCGTCAAACAATACCGTTTATGCTGATGATAAGGGTAACATTGTGTTTTGGTATGGCAACTATATCCCCAAACGAGATCCAAGGTTTGATTGGAGCCTGCCTGTTGACGGCAGTATCCCGGCAACAGAATGGCAGGGTGCGCATGCCCTAAAAGATATTATAACGGATATAAACCCGGCAACCGGCTGGATCCAGAATTGCAATTCCACCCCGTATACGGCTTCAGGAATCAGTAGTCCGGATAAGCATAGGTATCCCGTTTATATGGCTCCTGATGGCGAAAACTACCGGGCCATCACCGCTATTAAATTACTCAAAGATGCTGATCATATCACGCTTGACCAATTAATAGCGAAGGGCTATAACCATTACCTTGCCGCTTTTGACGATCTGCTGCCGCCTTTGTTCACAGCTTATGACAATGCACCAGATTCGGTTAAAAAGTCATTGAGTGAGCCTATACAGTTATTACAGCAATGGGATAAGTACAGCGCTGCAAATTCTGTAGCCAGCACATTGGCTATTGAGTGGGGGACATCAATGATGAAGAATCTGCCGCCGCCCCAAACTGATCAGCAAAGCACTTTTATTACCCAACGTGTGAAAAAACTTTCTCAGATGAATGGCAGCCAGCAGCTTGAACTTTTGGCGGCAGTTTTAAAAAACCTGCAAAGCCGCTTTGGTACATGGAAAATACAGTGGGGAGAGGTGAACCGGTACCAACGCCCGGTTGATGGCACTACCTTTGATGATAAACTATCGAGTATTCCCGTAGGGGCAACCGGATCAGGCTTTGGGCAGCTGCCATCGTTTCAGAGCCGTACCATGAATACGCAAAAGCGTTATGGTTATTCGGGTAACAGTTTTGTAGCAGCTGTTGAGTTTGGCCCGCGTATAAAGGCCAAAAGCATAATGACCGGTGGGCAGTCTTTTGATGCCTCATCAAAAAACTTTACCGACCAGGCACAGGGGTTTATTGAGGGCAGGTTTAAGGATGTGTTATTTTATAAAAGCGATGTGTTGAAACACGCGCAAAAAACCTATCATCCGGGCGATTAAGCCATTGGGTTAAAAGTATATTTGGATATCAAAAAAATGAAAAAATATCTCCTGATCGCCTTACTGGCATGTTGTAGTGTTCATGTATTTGGCCAAAGTATTACGCTGAATGACCTTATTAACATCTCCAACCTGGCCAATGACGATGCCCATAGTTATCTGGTGAATGGTAAAGGGTTTAAAAACGAGTACCTGCAGGAGGTTAACGGCCACACGGTAGAACACCTGCGCAAGATTGCCGGTAATAAAACCCAGGAAACGGTGATCATAGGCGAAGGCTATAAACTCAGTAACGGAACTATGTTACGTACCGTTACTTACAAATCACAAACCCCTCAGCATCTGTTCAATTTAATAACACAGGCTAAAAGCGCCGGACTAAAAATGAATATCCAGGGTGCTGATGCTGCAAATAATATTTACCTTTTTGATAATAGTTTTTATCACATAGCTGTATATGTTAACCGCGACAATACATTCGGATCAATAGAGGTAAAACAGAAGGAATTCCTGGGTTTCGATTAAGTTTTTCCCGGCTAAATTCATTGCAGCTTTATTATATTGCATAACCAATTGATAAAGCCTATGAAAACCATCAGTCGCAAAAAGTTTCTCACTACGGCCGCGCTGGCAGCAGCCGGTATGCCCCTGGGATTAAATGCCCTCGGGAAAATATCGTCAGTCCCCTTAGCTTTTAATGATCAACATGGTATCGGTGATCCAGCCGCCGAAAAGATCAAAGTAAGCATCTTTTCAAAACACCTGCACTGGCTTAATTATTCCGATATGGCCGCGCTGGCGGCCGAAATGGGTTTTGACGGAGTTGACCTTACCGTACGTCCCGATGGTCATGTGTTGCCAGAAAATGTTACTGCCGATCTGCCAAAGGCGGTTGCCGCGGTTGAAAAAGCCGGGCTAAAAGTGTATTCCATAGTAACTAATATTAAACAACCCGATGAAAAATACGCTGCCGATATTTTAAAAGCGGCTTCGGCATTGGGTATCAAATATTACCGTACGGCCTGGTTCAACTATGACAAAACACTCAGCATCCCCGCAAATTTGAAAGCTATCAGTAAACAATTTGCCAGCCTGGCTGCCTTAAACAAACAATACCATATACATGGTGCTTATCAGAACCATTCCGGTGATCTGTTTGGTGCCTCTGTCTGGGATCTTTGGCTGGCGCTTAAAGACCTTGATCCGGCATCTATCGGCTGCCAGTATGATATCAGGCATGCCACCACCGAAGGCGCCGATACCTGGGCCACTTCCATACAACCCCTGATACCATTCATTAAAACCACCAACATCAAGGATTTTTACTGGGAGAAGAAAAATGACAAATGGCAGGTGAAAAGCGTGCCGCTGGGCGAGGGTATGGTTGATTTTAAAAAATACTTT